>ERZ1292645.164-Hain-H14-02um-R2-164-length-29336-cov-9_pt1 | contig 29336 bp, 33 predicted proteins | sample MGYA00564401_ERZ1292645 | MGnify/ENA primary metagenome ERZ1292645 (study PRJEB36523, sample SAMEA6512644) | groundwater metagenome | collected 2019-01-09 | study: AquaDiva: Metagenomics assemblies of 32 groundwater samples | reverse complement strand
CCTTTGGCAATCCGACTTTGGACAGATCTGTATCGTCTAGCTCTACTTTCCTATGCCCATTTAGCGTCGAGTTTATGACATCAAGCGTCTTTCCAAGAGAATTTGGGCCCATGAGGCTTGCTTTATTTGAGAATCTTTCGACAGTGTCCTTTTCTGCCTTTGGAAAGCAGCCTGCTACGACAAGTGGTTTTGTTCCTAGTCTTTTTATTCGGTGAATCATCTTGTTTGCAGTAGCATCCTTTACAGAGCAGGTCACAATCAAGTTCAGGTCTGATTCTTTGGAATTATTTGCCAAAGTGTGGCCTCCATTAACCAAGAGGCCTGCTATCATCTCAGAGTCTGCAAAACTTGCAGAGCATCCATATGCCTCAAGCCAGATTTTTGCCATTTTGAAATCTATCTTAGAAGTGCATCTATTTCTTTGCTGGTAAGTAGTTTTTTTGATACAGCAAGCTCTCGTATAGTCTTGCCTGTCTTTAATGACTCTTTGAAGAGCTCAGCCGATTTTAGGTATCCAATTTTTGGTGAAAGCAAGGTTACGATAACTGGGCTATTTTCAATATACTGTTGAAGCTTCTTTTTGTTTGCACCAAGACCATCAATTAGGTTTGCAGAAAATATTGGAACAAAGTTGTTTAGCATATCAGTTGATTCAAGAACACATTTTAGCATTCCAGGGAGCATTACATTTAGCTCAAATTGGCCTGCCTGTGCTGCATGTGCTACGGCAGTATCATTTCCTATTATGTTAAAGCATATCATGTTCATGCATTCGGCAAGTGATGGGTTTACTTTACCAGGCATTATGGAGGAGCCAGCATGTACTGCAGGAATTTCAAGCTCTGACAGGCCAGCAATTGGTCCTGATGCCATTAATCTGATATCATTTGCAATCTTGTTTAGCTCTAGTGCAAGATTTCTCAGGGCAGATGAAAGATTTGCAACGGCAAACTTGCTTTGCAAAGCATGTTGCATGTCCTTTTCTGGTTTTAGTGGCAGTTTTGAGATTTTTGCAAGCTCTGATATTGCAATATTTCTGTATCCACGTGGGGTGTTTGCACCAGTTCCAACTGCAGTTCCGCCTAGTGCAACAAACTCTAATTCTTTTTGTGCAAGTAAAATTGCGTTTTTTGCTCTAGTAATCGATGTTGCATATGCTGCAAACTCGCTACCTAACATCACTGGCAGTGCATCCATAAGATGAGTTCTTCCAATTTTTTTAAATGTAGAAAACTGTTTTGCTTTTTTATCTAATGATTTTATCAGAATATCGATTGCTGGAATTGTGTCTTTAAGATTAAACAAAATAGCAACATGCATTGCAGTTGGAAATGTGTCATTGCTTGACTGTGACATGTTAACATGATCATTTGGATGTAAGAACTCGTACTGTCCTTTCCTTTTGTGCAAAATTTCTAGTGCTACATTTGCAATGACCTCATTAGCATTCATGTTAAAGGCAGTTCCAGCTCCTGAGTTTATCGCATCAACTACAAACTGATCATGAAATTTTCCTGAGAGAATTTTATCGCATGCTGAAATAATTGTGGTTCCAAGTTTCTTGTCAATTGCCCGTGTTTTGATATTTGCAACAGCAGCTGATCTTTTTATCATAACAAATGCTGTTATCAAATTTACATGAGCTGGTCTTCCAGTAACATGATATTGTTTTTGAGCTCTTGCTGTAAATGGCCCATAGTAGACAGTAGCAGGGATCTTTACATTTCCTAAAGAATCCTTGTCAACTCTATACTTCAAATCAAAATCAGGTTAGAAGTGCTACTATTCATTCTTTTTTCACACAAGTTTTGAATATGGATTCTTATCCAAAAAGCAATTATTATATATCAAGAGTTTTGGATCGATCGCAATGAATAAGCGTTATAGTATGATTTTCACTATTGCTGCAGTTGCAGCACTTAGTGCAACGCTATTCGGAAGCACATACACACAAACCCAAATCGTAGGAACAACATTTGATGCATCCAAGATGGATGTAGATGTGTTGCAAACTATCCGCGATATGGGTGGACTTGAACTTGTAATGCCTCAGGCATTTGCAGCAGTTGATTGCGCAAATATCGAAAGTGGAAGAAATGTTGTTGAGCTTAATGTTACTGGCGAAAGTACCGAGCTACCTATCATGGGTGGTACAACTTACCACGCTATGACATTTAGTGGCCAAGTACCAGGACCAACACTGAGAGTAACTCAGGGTGATGTCGTAATGATGACACTCACCGTAGCAGAAGGTGAACATACCCCACACGGAAACGATATGCATGCATCACAAATGACTGCAGTACCAACCTTTGGCGCAGTAATGCCTGGAACTTCAAAGACATATTGCTATGTTGCTGAAGTACCTGGTGTTTTCAAATACCACTGTTCTGGCGTTAACGTAGCTGCAATGGATCAGCACGTACTTTCCGGAATGTATGGTATTACCATCGTTGATCCAATTGATGGATACAAGAAACTGATGGTTGAAAAGACCAAAGTTGATGGTAGCCAAGTAGTAGTAGACAGACAATTCTACTCACCTGATGCGTTAGAGTTCACGTTACAGTACAATCAGTTGTATTTGACTGAGGATGGAAACTATGACATGAGTGCAATGATGCAACACCACCAAACACAAACCGTTGTTAACGGATTTGCATTTGGTTATGTTCCAAACGAGGTACACAATGAATTGGTTCTTGGTGACAAAAACAAGAATATCTTTGTTGCACAGCCCTGGAATTCTGCAGACTTGAAACAATATCAATCTCAGATACTCTTAATTGAAGCTGGTCAACATGTAAGATTCTTCATCGAGAATCAAGGCAATGAGCCAGTCTATTGGCACATTGTAGGTGAAATCATTGACCGTGTTACACAAGCAAACAGAGTACAAGCACAAGGTACCGAAACATGGTTACTTGGTGGTTCACAGAACATGATTGCAGATGTGGTCTTTGATGAGCCAGGCGTATACGTCGCGGTAAATCACGACTATGCAGCAATCTTCTCTGGTGCAGCAACAGTAATTGTTGTCGGTGATCCATTTGGATTAAATGAAAAACTGGCAGTAGATCCTCCAGTAGCATCATATGCATACTTACTTGGCAACCCAAGTGATGCAGTACCACCAATGGGCATGAACAGCATTGCTCATCCAAAGGTTAACTTGCATGGATTGTACACTGACGCACGTGCAGCCGAAATAGCAGCAGAACTAGGAATTTAATTTCCTTTTTTTCTCATTTTTATTTTCATTTTTCTCATAATGAATATATTCAGTGAATAGAGGCATGCTTGCATGGGTTTTAATGAAACTGTCTTAATCTGTGACGAGGTTGATCCTGTTTTAAACAAGGTTTTACAAGAAAATGGTTTGAAGGTTAGCTATGACCCACAAATAACACCAGATCAGATAAAAGAAAAAATTTCAAATTATAACATCATAATTGTACGAAGCAGAACAAAGCTAACAAAGGAACTAATTGATCATGCAACAAAATGCAAAATCATTGCACGCGTAGGTGTTGGTCTTGACAACATTGATGAGGCTGCAGCAAAGGCAAGAAACATTCGAGTAATTAATGCAGTAGAGGGCGCAATGACTGCAGTAGCTGAGCTTGTACTAGGATTGATGCTTGCACTTGCACGACAGATTCCACTTGCAGACAGGGAGATACGAAATGGCAAGTGGCTCAAAAAAGAGTTGATGGGAACTGAGCTCAAGGGAAAATACCTTGGCATTGTAGGGCTTGGTAACATTGGAAAAAGACTTGGCAGACTAGCTAAAGGGCTAAACATGAACCTTATCGGATACGATGTTATTCCAATTGATGAGGCCTTTTCAAAAGAAGTTGGGCTGATGAAAGCAGATCTTGGTACATTACTTTCAAGTTCAGACTATGTGTCATTGCATGTTCCATTGCTTGATTCAACTTATCATTTAATCAATGCAGAAAAATTGGCTACAATGAAAAAGACTGCAAAAATAATCAATACTTCAAGGGGTGGAGTAATAGACGAAGAAGCACTCTATGATGCACTAAAAAAAGGAAATCTTGGCGGTGCTGCATTAGATGTATTTGAAACAGAACCTGCCATAGGTAACAAACTGGCAATCCTGCCTAACGTTATTTGCACACCCCATATTGGCGCCCAGACAAAAGAAGCTCAGTCACTAGCTGCAAATATTATAGCAGAAAAGATAATACAGATTCTAAGAGGCGTGATATAGGGTTTGATAGCAAAAAAGATACTTTCAGCAGCATTACTGATAGTGCTTGCACCAGTTTTTGCTTATGCAGAGTCTGGCACAATTCCTGTTGATGCTAGCGGAACTGCCTACAATATTGATTTTGATGCAGATGGTGTCACAATAAACACCGTTTCCGTGGATCTTGATTTTATATCAATATTATTAGAAGTTGAGGTAACAGGGGCTCCTGGGATATTAGAAATTACATTTGATAGAGAATATTTTGATTCAACATTTGAAAGTGCAGATGAACCATTCATAATTTTATCAGATGGTGATGAACCAACGTTTGAGGAAACAGAAACAACATCAGAAACAAGAACTTTGAGGATTGAGCTTCCAACAGGAACAGAAGAAGTTGAAATTATTGGTTCACAGCTACTTGATGGCACGTTTGGTGAAATAACAATCAAAGAAGAAGCACCAATTGAAGAATCAGAAATTGTTCCAGAAGAAACACAAGAAGAGGTGCCAGTTGAAGAAGAGATTCCAGAAGAAACAGTGCCAGAAGAAGAGGTACCTGTGGAAGAAACAACACCTGAAGCAGAGACAGACAAATGCGGTCCTGGCACAATACTAAAAGACGGAGCATGTGTTTTAGATGAAAGATGCGGTTCTGGGACTCACTTTGAAGATGGTGTTTGTGTATTAGATCAGAAAGAAACTACAACTGAGGGAGTTAGCTTGGGAGGATCAAACACATCTCAACTTATTATACCTGCAATTATCGGATTTGGTATCGCGTTTATTGTAATGATAATTCTTTGGTTGATTGGACGAGCTGGTAGAAGTCCGTCTGCAGCAAGCTCACTTTAATTTGCATGGCAGTGCAAACCTGCTCCTTATCTTTTGTTAACTTTATCAAAAAGCGTGGATGAAGTAAAGATTCCAAAATTTGATTGGGATAGACTAGATGATGGAAATGTAGGCCATACAGAAAATGAATGGGGAAAGCAAAGAAAACCAAAGAAGATCCATTTTATTGAAGCCTATGACATTAGAAAGTTTTAACAACTAAACCCAAAAGACAATTTAACATATTAAGGGGATTTTTAAAAGATGCACTATGCTTAGTAGCCAAGATCAACTATGGCTTCAAATGGTAAAAGATAACACTCAACAGCTAAGAGACCGTGCTACTATTTGGAGAAAACAAAATGCCATGATTAGAATTCACAAACCGACTCGAATTCAAAGGGCAAGACGACTAGGCTACAAGGCAAAACAAGGAATAGTTGTAGTTAGAATGCGTGTTGGTACTGGCGGAATGAGAAGACAACGCCCAGTGGCAGGAAGAAGACCAAAACATCTTGGCGTAGTTCGAATAAAGGCAGACGTTAGCATGAAAGAGGTTGCAGAACATCGAGTTTTAAAAAGATATCCAAACATGAAATTACTTGGCTCATACTTTTTGTACAAAGATGGAATGCATTACTGGTTTGAAGTTATTCTAGCAGATCCCTCTCATGCAAGAATCTCAAAAGATAAAGAATTACGAAAGCGATTAATCCCAGCTTAAATTGAAATCAATCACATTTTTTGTGATAATTATTTCATTATTGGTAATACCAGCTGCATATGGGCAGCTCTCAGATAGAACTGGACTAAAACAGGTCTTTACAATAGAAACAGGCGGGTATTCGTTTCCAGTAGAAATTGTCTCAAACTTTAATGTTGAAGAAACTGTATTTAGTGCAGAAGAAAAAAAGTTAACCCTTCATGTCTTTAGTTCTCTACAAAATAATATTGCAGAAATTCAGATTCCAAAAAACTTGATCAATGGCAACTTTACCTTTTTTGTAAATGGTACAGAGGTTTTCCCAAATGTACAGACAAGTGATAAAATCTCTTTTGTGTTTATGGAGTTTGCAGGAAATGGGACAAACAGAATTGAAATTATTGGAACAACTTACTTGCCAGAATTCTCAGCAGTTGCACCATTGGTTCTTGCAAGCTCACTTGCAGGTATTTTGCTACTAAAACGCAAGTCACTCATTTAGCAATAATTGGATCTTTCGCTCAATGTTTCCACTCTGACCAAATGATATGTCACGCAATACTCCTTTTCTGTCAACAAGGATGGTAGAAGGCGTGCCATTAAGTGAATATCCTTCAAAGGTTTCTGCAGTATACTCTTTTGACTGGAGATATTGTTTTACTCGCTCAAAAATTTGATTTTTGTAATCTTCTGGCTGAGAATCAAAGTTTGGAATCTGCTTGTAAATGAAGTTGAGCATTCTTTCTTTGGTAATATTTCCTGTTTCTTTTATCAGCGAATCCATTGCAACAGGAAATGGAATCTTGTATGGCAGTTTGTTGCCATCTAGTTTTCCATGCTGTGAAAGCCCTTCTTTTGTATCTCCTATAACTTCGCCAGTTTTTAGGAGCAGTTCTAGATTTTCAAGCGTATTTTTATCAAAATCCTCAAAGGCTGTTGCAATGCCTAAGACAGTTACTCCATCACCTTGATACTTTTTGTAGAGGTTTATTGCTTCAGGAATTCCATAAAGAAAGCAGCCAGGACAATTTACCTGAAAAACCTCAACTAAAACAATACGATCCTTTTCTTTGTCAATGTTTGTAGGTATGCCTTGTACCCACTTTGAAACCTTCAAGTTTGGAGCCTTTTGTCCTACTATTGCCTGCATCATATGCCTGTCTGAATTTTAATTGTATTAAAAAGATAACGTCTTAATGATATGTTAAATTAGAATAATATAGACGATTCAAAACATCAAAACAAAATGTCAGTTGTTCCACAGTCAAGACTAGATCTTTTATCTGAAATGGAAGAAAGATACGAAAATAAAGATGTAGAATATTTTATCAAACTTTTAGATCATAAAGACTATGTTATTCGAACAAGAGCAACTTGCATTTTGGTTGATATTGGTGGCGAGGACAAGGTTCCTTACATTGCCAAAGTGTTGAAAAATGATCCAAACGAGCTTGTACGACACGAAGCTGCATTTTCACTTGGGCAGATGTGCTATCGAAGTGGGATAATACCGCTTGAAGATGCAACACAAAACGATCCAAGCATGTTTGTAAGGCATGAAGCGGCAATTGCTTTAGGTGTAATAGGTTCACAAGACGCAAGAAAAACACTTGAAAAGGCACTAGACGATCCAGCAGAACCAGTACGAGATTCTGCGGTTGTAGCACTTTCTAATTTACAATTCATGGAAAAGCTAAGCAAAAATGAAAAATTTGCAAAGCTTACAGGTGGCTAGAGAGCTAACGTCTGTGTTCCTTGTGGTGTAGCTGAAAATTTGTATATTTTATCAATGTTAGAGTTCTCAAATATTTCTGCATCGTGTGTGATTATGATTAATTGCAGTGGGATTTTTGAATTTCCACTTGTAATATCTGATAGCTGAGAAAACACACTGACAAGTGATCTTCGTCGTTCTTCATCTAAATGAGTAGTTGGCTCATCTAAAATCATGAATTTAAGATTAGATGCGCCTAAAAGATGCGCCATGGCAAGCCTTAAGGCAATGGCAACGCCTACCTGTTCGCCACCACTAAGTGATTCAATTTCCAAGGCCTCGTTTTTCGAATAACATGTAATGGAAACCTCACGTGTTTTTTCTGATAGCAAAATTCTATGAATTTTTGTATTAAGTAGCATTAGATATTCAGATGCCTTTGATGAAATAGTGTTAAGAGCCCATGACCTAAGACTTGTTGCAACAGGTCCATCTCTATTGAAAATTTTTGTTTGAATTGTATCAAGCTCTTCAACATAGTCTCGTACTATTTTGAGCTCAAATATTGCCCCCTCAAGAGATTTGATCTGCTCTTGTGCCTTGTCTATCTTTTCACTTATGGCTCCAAGTTGTTGGTTTATTGTAGCAAGCTCTGATTGTTTTTGTCTGATAGATTCTTTTAGTTTTGTAAACTGTTTTTCATCAAATCCTTGAGTCTCATGTTCTAGATGTGATATTGCATCAAAGAGTATTTTTGTATGGGAATCTATGTGTGCAACTTCAACTAAATTGCCTGCAGTTATTGTTGGAACCTTTTGCACATTTACTTTCTTTTGTTCTACCATGTGTTGGATCTTTTGGAGCTCTTCTTTGTTTTTTATAGAATAAGTGCGAAGTATTGCCTCTGCCTCTCTTGCCTTTTGTACTTTTTCAGAAAATTCAATTCTACTCCTATTGCACAGTGCTAGTTCTTTCTCTAGTACGGAGATTTTGTCTTGTATTTGAGCTAGCTCTTGTTTTAGGTGTTTTTCTTGAAATAATGGATTTAGCTTGTCAACAACTGAATCACATACAGGACATTTGTTGTCTTTGAGCTGGAGTTTTGAAGATAAGGCACGTTTCTCTTCTAGTGATACCTTTTGGTTTGATAGATGTTGTAGTTTTATCTGCAAATCTTCGATTGCAAATTCTGCATTTTCTAGCTTGGACACCAAGTCTTTTTTTAGATCAACAGATTCAAAACAGTCTTTACAATCACGAATTTTACGCTCATTTTCAGCTATTTCGCGCTTCATTTCTTGAATGGCCTCTTTTGCATATGTACTAAGCTCATTCTTTCGTGACTCTAGCTGGCTTAGCTTGTCAAGTTTTGGCAGCTCTGTCTCTAGATTTTTTTGCATTCCTGCAAGTTCTTTTTCATATTGGATTCTTTTTGAAGATAGTTTGTCTTGTAGTGGTTTTGATTCAGCAAGTTCAGTTTTGTATCTTTGTAGATCACGCGATAAAATGTCAATATGTGTATCATCGTAGCCTATCTGATCCTTAATTTTTTGTCTAAAATTTTTGCTGACTTCTTTCATTGCTTCTGACGCAACATCAAGCTTGTCTATTCCAATAATTGCATTTAGCAATTCTTTGAACTCTTTTGGTTTTGCCTTGATTATAGAGTTTAGCTCTCCTTGTTGAACTATTGATGCAATCTTTAGCTTTTCAAAATCTAAACCGATTCTCTTTTCAACTTCTTGTGTCATTGATTCGTTAAACTGTTTTCTTTCCCCAGCTGCAAGCGGCATCCATTGGTCTTCAACCATTTCAGAAAACTGAGCAGCCAGCCCTCCTTTTACATCAATTCTCCTTTCAGCTTTGTAGCGTTTTCCATTTATGGAAAATATTACCTTGGTAAATCCTTGTGCTTCTCCATGTTTTATCAAACCTTTGTTTGATTTTCTTGTATGCTGGCCAAATAACGCAAATGTAATTGCATCAATTATGCTTGATTTGCCAGCTCCATTGTGGCCAACAAACACTGTAACTCCATTATCAAACTCTAACTTTGTATCAGAGTGTGACAAAAAGTTTGAAAGCTCAACTGATGTTATCATTTTCTCTTTTCCTTTTTGTAGTGCTCATAGTTTTCAATTACAATTTGTGTTGCTTCTTTTAGTCGATCCGCTGTCAGCAATGGCAGCAGTTCTTTTATTGCAAAATTTGCTATTTTCTCAGAACCAAGTGCGTTAACTGACAATCTGAAAAGTTCATCATCAATTACTCGTGGTTTCTCAAGTAGGACAGAAGAATCGGTCTCATCTTTTGAGATTATTTTCCAAAAACATCTCAAAGTTAGAGAATTTAGGCGTGAAATTTGTGCTTGGATGATATCTGTCTCTATATCATCGCCTTCGATTTTTAGCTCTACTATGGGTTTGCGTTTAGGCATTCCAATTTTTTTACAGACTTCGTCTATTGATTTTGAAATCTCATCATATCTTATCTTAAATGAGAATTGTTGTCTTGTGTCAAGTTTGATCCAGTTTGGCGTGACCTCTTGAGCTGAAATATCTACTTCAAAAAAACCTTTTTCTGTCTCTTTAATTCCCTCGCTTGTTGTAAGTTCAATTGATCCAGGATACACAATCGGACCATTGAGGTGACTAAACTGTTTGATGTCATGATCATGTAGATGCCCCATTGCATAGTAGGTAAAATTTTTTGGGAGATCAGTTGATAACAATTCTCCTGCAAACTTGTTAAATTCAGTTATTCCTTGATGCATAACAAGTATTTTGTGTCCCGAATGATTCTTTGCAATTTTATCAATATCTGCAAACTTTTCCTCAAAGGCTGGCATCTCATTTTTTCGAATCTTATCAAATCCAACCAAAAGAATATTCTTGTACTCTAGTGGATTTCCCAGCCCTATGTACTTTGAAAATTCCAAATTATGATACACATATGGAATTGGTGTTGTACGTATTCTACTAATATCATGCTCTCCTAGAATGAAAAATGAATCAATTTTGTTTTGTTTTAATCGTTTTAATGCATTTGCCATCTGGATAATCGCAGTTCCATTTGGATTTGGAACATGAAAAATATCTCCTGAAAATATTACAAAATCAACATGATCCTTTATTGATGTATCAATAGCTTGGTTGAACGCACGATATACATCATCTTCTCTTTCCTCAGAGCCGTATTGTACTAGACCTAGATGCGTATCGGAAATATGTGAGAATATCATTTAGTCTAACAACAAATCTTTTTGAACTAACTTTTGTGTTGATTCTACTGCAACTTCACTCATCTTCTCTGATTTTGCCCATGCTCTAACCGCACTTTGATCAGCTCCCATTATCTTCTCCTTTACTTCTTCGATATGTACTAGTGATGGAAGGTTTACCCATTGCCCTACAAGCACAGAATCGCCTACATTTAGGGAGGTTAGCTGTCCTATGAGCTCTCTACTAGTAGATTCTGTAGCCGAGGCTATCTGTCGTTGGTCGTCTTCTTGAATTATCTTCATTATTGCAAAGGAGCCCATCTGGCTGAGAACATCAAGGTCAACGCTCCTAGGTCTCTGTGATACTATTCCAAGACCAAGACCAAACTTTCTTCCCTCTCTTGCAATCTTTGCTGCCCAATACTTGGCTGATGTATCCTGTTCTTTTGGAATAAAGACGTGCGCCTCTTCAATTATTACAAATATCGGTGATTCGAATCTGTAGCTTCTTTCACGTTTTAGTTTTCCATGTCTTGCAATACTGGCATCTTTTCTATCTCTTAGTAGTTGTTGCAAGTAAAATGCAACTGCAACATTTGCTTGTTTTTCAGATAATTCTGATATGTTAAGTACATTTGCACGACCCTCTTTTATGAAGCTGAGCGGATCTCCCATATCTGGATCCAGAATATCAGCAAATCTTCTTTGAGCTTCATCAATGATGTCCTGTACTCGATAAGCAGATGTTCTATACTCCTTGAGCTTTTTGTCTTCAGCATTTATGATAAACTCGACTTCCTCTTCGAGTTTTTCCCAGAACTCTTTTGATTCTTTTACTTTGTTTGTAAAAGCCATTCGCAATATTCTTTGCTGTACATTGGCGCTGTCTCTTATTTCCAAAACTTCTGATAGTTGTTCATGATCCAAGAGTCTTGGATTTATCTTTGCATCCACAACATTGATTCTTGGAATGTTAAGTGATGTGTAGTCATTGTGATAATCAAAAATTATTACAGTGCCTCTTAGTTTTGCAATCTCTTTTGTCAACAAAGAAACAAGATTGCTTTTTCCCATTCCTGTCATTGACAAGATTCCCAAATGTCTTGAAACAATCTTGTCAAGGTTTACCTTGGCATCAATTGTTTTGTTTCGCAGTAAATGGCCAATCTTTATCCACCCATCCTTTGTTGGGCAAAATATTGTCTCAAGATCTTCTCGTGTAGGTTGCAAGATTGGTGTTCCTGGAATAGGAGGAATTGCAGGAATAATTGACTGTCCTCTCTGTAGTTTATCTAAAAATCCAAAGACCCCAATATGAGCAGTGTAGGTTTTGTCTCTACTGTTAATCTCTGCAATCTCTGTGCTTTCTGCAGCCTCTTCAAAGTTTCTTACATCTGCAAAGGCTGCACTAGATACTGCAGACTTTTCAACTAGCCCTAAGATCTTTCCTTCCTCTGAATCAATAATGACATATTCTCCAACTGAGAGTGGTCTTGAGCTAAGTGCGGTAACGAAAGTAGGCTTTGACTCGCCAACTACATAACCAATATTCAACCCAAAACCTCCCTTGATCCAATCTCGTTGCTGAGTCCCAAAAGACTAACCATCTTTGCAAGGTCCTTGTCATGTATTTTACAGTTGGCATGTGCAAGCTTGAGAGCATATGGATATCCTCCAACACTATTTTTGTAGAGCTTGTTCATCACAGATTTTATCTCATCTTCTGTGTGATCAGCACCTAAAAATTCAAGCTTTATTATTGGAGTTGAATCGCTTAGTCTAACAAACGTTGAAGATATGATCTTGTCTTTTCCATATCTCTTTTCAACAACTATCTTGCTAAACCCTGGTGTTTTTGTCACATGATTATAGTAGAATATATCTCCGGCAAGTGAATCCAAACTCTCAAACTGTTTTTTTGTATTTGATGTCTTTGAGATAAAAATTACATTTTCCCTTTTTTTCATGGCATTTACAATTGCAGCATCCAACGAGGATTGGCGTGTCATAAACTGAGAATGCAAAGACCCATCCATCAAGACTAGGTCAACAGAATCTATGCTTTGCTGGCATGCATCAATTTCCATTTTACTTGCAATTCTAGATAACTCTACATCAGGTTCTAGTCCGGAATTATGCAGGTCTACTAGGATCTTTCCATCAGATCTTATAGAAACTGCAGTAACTGCCCATAACTCTATTCCTTGGAATTTGGTATTGTTAAAACTTGAATCAATACCTGCAATAGTTACATCCTCTTTTGCAGGCTTGTAATATGCCCAATTTTCCTTGGCTTTTTGAAGAATCATCTCAAATTTGGGACCTTTGAGAACAGAAAGCATTTTTTCACGATTTCTTATAGCATCTTTGTATACTGTATTGAGCACAGCAATACTTTGCAGCTTTGAATAAAATCTTTAGGTTGTAAACTCCATTAACAAGATCTAAGCTTTAATTTCATTAAATTACACTACATCTACTTTTTCTGCTATAAAGCAAGAAATTTTTCCAATACTTTATTATGAATATTTAACCCAATTGTGTGGTTGAAAAGAATCGGTTTACTAGGCTGTGGAGCAATTGGAACACAAATAGCACTGGCTATTGATTCTGGCAAGATTCCGGCAAAATTGACCCACGTTTACGATATCTCAAAAGAACGAGCGTCATCACTTGTTTCAAAACTGAACACAAAACCAGAAATTACACAAAATGCTGCACTTTTGGCATCATCTCCAGTTGATCTTATAGTTGAGGCAGCATCTCAAGATGCAGTAAGGGATAACGCCTTGACTATATTGCAGAATAGAAAAGACTTGATGATTATGAGCGTTGGTGCACTTTTAGATGAATCAATTTTTGATGTTATTTTAGAAGGATGTAAAGATTTTAAAAAACAAGTTTATCTTCCATCAGGGGCAATAGCTGGTCTTGATGCAATAAAATCTGTTAAAGACGAACTAGAATCATTAACACTTGTTACAACAAAAAATCCAAAGTCATTAAAAGGTGCAAAGTTCTTTGAGACATCAGACATTAATTTAGACAAAATAAAAGAGCCAACAACAATCTTTGAGGGAAACGCAGAAGACGCAGTCAGATTATTTCAAGCAAACATCAATGTGGCAGCCCTGTTAAGCTTGACAGGTCTTGGCAACAAAAATACCAAAGTAAGAATTGTTGCAGATCCAAATACCAATAAAAACACACATTTTATTGAAGCAAGTGGAAAGTTTGGTAAAATATCAATCAAAGTTGAAAATGTGCCTGACCAAAATAACCCAAAAACTAGCAGGCTTGCAATACTTTCAGCAATAGAATGCTTGCGCTCTATATGCTCAGGCGATATCAGAATAGGTACCTGATTTGGCAAAAATTGCCAGAATTGCCAGATTTGTGAAAATTATGGTCTATAATGTCATGTTTTAAATGCCAAGCAAAACCATTTTGTCTGTTTGAAGCTAAAAGACGAAATTCTAAAACTAAAAAAGGAAAAGGATGTTGTTATCCTAGCTCATAATTACCAGATCCCAGACATTCAAGACATTGCAGACTATGTTGGAGATTCGCTAGGTCTTTCAAGGCAAGCAGAAAAAACTAACAATAAAACAATACTGTTTTGTGGAGTACACTTTATGGCAGAAACTGCAGCAATAATTTGTCCTGACAAAAAAGTTTTGATACCTGATCCTGCAGCAGGATGTTCTTTATCAGATTCTATAACCATTGATGAACTAAGACGGTGGAAAAGCGAACATCCAGGAGCAGTAGCTGTAGGTTATGTAAATACAACTGCAGAAATAAAATCAGAACTAGACTATTGCTGTACCTCATCAAATGCCATTAATGTTGTAAAGGCTATTCCTGAGAACCAAGAAATACTATTTTTGCCAGACATGTTCCTTGGATCTTATGTCTCTAAAATGACTGGAAGAAAGAACATGTACATTTGGGCAGGAGAATGCCATGTCCATGCAGGTATCAGTTCACAAGACATACAAAATAAACTAGAGCAACTTCAAAATGCCGAACTTGTAGTACATCCTGAATGTAGTTGTACCACTCCAATGTTGTATGATATAGCAGTTGGCGATTATAACAACAGACAAGTCCAAATTCTTTCAACTGAAGGCATGATGAACTATGTTAACAGTTCACCAACACAAAACTTTGTAATTGCTACTGAAACAGGAATTCTATATAGAATGCGAAAACAAAATCCAACAAAAACTTTTGTTCCAGCCTCAGAAAAGGCAGAATGCCAATATATGAAGATGATTACCTTAGACAAAGTCTACAAATCTCTACTTGAAGACAAATACGAAGTAAAGGTGCCAAAGAAAATTGCAGACAAGGCACGCTTGGCAATAGAACGAATGCTTGCAATAAGCTAGCTTTTTTATATAATTGATAATTTTTTTGGTGTATTGACAGGATTATTTCACAAAAGCATAGAACAAAAAGAGATTATTAAAAGAAAAAAAGAGCTAAAGACACTTGTAAAAGACAAACAATACGATAAGGTACTTCAAATCGGCTCTGAGCTATTAGAAAAAAGACCAGATGATCTAGATGTTTTATTCATTGTTGGAAGCATATACTATATGCGTGGCAAGCACAAAACATCGATTTCATATTTTGATAAAATCCTTGACATAAGCTCCTACGATCCAGAAACACTACTTTTAAAGGCAAATGCTCTGTTTGAGTTAGGTCAGTACAACGAAGCAATCAAATGTTGCAACAAAATTCAAGAAATTGATCCTAAAAATAAAGCCGTTTTAGAATTATTATCAAAAATTAATGCAAAACAAAGATGACTTAGCTAACTTCAAGACTAAAATCAATTCCTTTTACACTATTTGTTATTTCTCCAACCGAAATCATATCAACTCCTGTTTTAGCAAACGCTTGAATATTTTTTGAGTTAATGCCGCCTGAAGCTTCTAACAAAACTTTGTTGCGTAATCCTAATTTTTTCAGTCTTGCTATAGTTTTTGTGATATCTTTTGGGCTGAAATTATCAAGCATGATGATAGTCGCGCCTTCACGCACAGCAAGGATTGCATCATTTTGATTTTCAACTTCGATCTCGATTTTTTTGTATTTTTTTTTGGCTTTGTTAATTAGATTTGTTATTGAACTAACTGCCAAGTGATTATCCTTTATCATGACCATGTCGTCAAGTGACATTCTATGTTTTTGTCCACCGCCAATTTTTATTGCCTCTTTGTCAAAAAAGCGTAATCCAGGAGCGGTCTTTCTTGTTGCAAAAATATGTGATTTTGAATTTACCTTTCGAATTTTTTCTACTAGGTTATTTGTTTGAGTAGCAATTCCACTCATTCTTGTAAGCAGATTCAATGCAGTACGTTCACATGTTAATACTGACTTTGCATATCCTGAAATTTCCAAAACTATCTGGTTTGATCTTATTCTACTTCCATCCAATTTCAATACTCTAACTTTACAACCTTTCAAACAAAAAATTTCTTTTGCACACTTTACTCCTGCTAGTATGCCATTTTGCTTTGCAATGATTCTTGCAGTAATGATTTTTTTTGGTAAAAGACTACTGGTAATATCGCCTTTGCCAACATCTTCAGCTAAAAATCGTAAAAGTTCCTTCTTTTGATTTATTTTCAACGTAAAATTTGCATTTTATGTACTTATTAACCATCACAAAAAACCAAAGAAATTTCTACACAATAAATATTTGAGAGAATTTTTGGTTATGTTACCTTTAAGGCGTATTTTCCTTCTTTTGTAATTCCCAAAGTCTTTGCTACGTGAGAATTTGTAGGATCTACAACCACAACAATTCCAGTCCAATCATGTGTAAGATCTGATGATTTACAATTGCCACAAACTTTTGCAATTGTAATGCATTTGCATTTTCTGCATGCCATTTCTCTGGCCATTTTACTTCCCCTTGACTTCTACTGTTTTCTTTTGTTTTTGGGAATCTTTTTCTTTTGTTTTTTCTCCAGAGCCTGAATCTTTTTCTTTTGTTTTTTCTTCAGAGCCTGAAGATTTTTTAATTTCTTCTGCAATCCATTCATCTGCACCCAAGAATGGCTGTCTGCATGTAATTCCTATTTTTCCCATAGATGCTGCTTTTCCCAACGAAACAGCTGTTATTCTTGAACGCAAAGTAGAACCAACTTTTAGTGTACGACCACTTTGATTTGCAAGAATTATTCCTGATTTTACATCGCTTTTTAGATAATCATCCATAATTTGTGAGAGGTGCAGCAAAGCATCGGTTGGTCCAATTCTTACAAATGCACCAAAATCAGTAATGTCTACAATCTCTCCACGTACAATCTCTTGAAGCTTTGGATAGTATGTCAATGCTTCAAACTCTACTTTGTGAAAAGTCCCACCGTCACCTGGCACCATCTTTCCCATTGATTCTACCTTTGCATCTAAAATCATGATGATATAGCCCAAGTCTGCATTGATCATGCTTTCATATTTTTCCTTCAAAATGTTGACTGCTGCTTTTTTGAGTACAGTGCCAAACAGACTAGGAGGTATTCTGATAACATCAAGTAGCGTAGATATTGAGAACAACTGTGCAGTGGTTGAAGAACGTCAATTTATGAATCTTTGGGTAATTTTCAATAATTTTTCTGAAGATTTCTTGATTCGATAAGCTAGCTGAAACAAACTATTGTATGATTTGAAATATTGAAATTTTTGAAATTTACTTGTTGATTAGGATTCCCTAACATCAAAATAATTGAAACACAACAATTTCATCCGTGACCTATCTTTAAATAATGTAAATGGAATTTTTTGATCATGGTAGGCGTTGATCAAGTTCTTGAAAAATTAAGCACAGTAATTGACCCTGACTTGAAAAAAGACATTGTATCAATGGGGATGATTAAAGACTTGGAACTTAATGACGGTAATTTGAAATTCACACTAGAGCTAACAACTCCTGCATGTCCCTTCAATGCAGAAATTGAAGAAGACGTTAGAAAGGCAGTAGGTACGATTGAAGGAATCAAAAACTTTGACATGAGTGTTACAGCCAAAGTAATGGAAGGTCGTTCATTAGACGCAGATATGGCATTATCTACAGTAAAAAACATCATCGCTGTTGCAAGTGGCAAAGGAGGGGTAGGAAAATCAACTGTTGCATTAAACTTGGCGTTAGCATTATCACAATCTGGAGCCAAGATAGGACTACTTGATGCAGACATCTATGGGCCTAGCATTCCATTAATGCTTGGACTACAAAAAGTAGCATTAGAAGTTGAAGACAATAAATTACAACCAGCCGAATCACATGGAATTAAAGTAATTTCATTTGGATTCTTTGGTGAGCAGGAAAGTCAAGCTGCAATTTATAGAGGCCCAATAATTTCTGGAATTGTAAAACAATTTTTAGTAGATGCAAACTGGAGTAACCTTGATTATCTTATCGTAGATCTTCCACCAGGAACTGGAGATATCCCATTAACACTTGCACAGACAATTCCTATTACTGGTATACTAGTAGTTACTACCCCACAAGATGTTGCAAGTAATGTAGCTGTAAAGGCAATTGGAATGTTCAACAAACTAAACGTTCCAATACTTGGAGTTGTTGAAAACATGAGCTATTTTATCTGTCCAAGCTGTAATGAAAAGCATTACATTTTTGGTGAGGGTGGAGCAAAAAAAATTAGCGAAAAATACAACATACCATTTGTTGGCGAAATTCCACTAAATTCAGGAATCATGGAAGGCTCTGATAAAGGAAAACCAATCATACTAACAGATCCAAATTCACCAAGTGCTGAGGCTTTTAGAAAATCTGCAAAAAATGTAGCCGCACAATGTAGTATACTTGCTGCAAAACTTAGAGAAGAAATGCAAGCAGAGGCTGCAGAGCCTGCTCCAACAAGTTAAGTTTTAGAATTGTTGTGCGCCTTCCAGAAAGTCTTCGTGAGCAACTCAAAATCCCATTTGGCATTTTATTGCCAAGCCAACAAGTAAATAGAAACAATATTCAAAAACATCTTTCAGAAAAAACATTCCTCATTACAGTTGGTGACGCCACAACAGAAAACATGATAAATTTAGGTATAGTCCCATCTCTTCAAATAATAGATAACCAAGAAAAAAGAAAAGAAAGAAAGTCCCTTTCCATAAAAGACGTAAACACTACATTATCTTGTAAAAACCCTGCTGGTGAAATTACCCAAGAAAGCATTACTACAATAAAAAATAGCTTTAGTTCAAAACCTCCAGTTAGAATCACTGTTGACGGTGAAGAGGATCTACTTGTAATTCCTGCATGTATTTTTGCTCCAACTAATGCTGTTATAATGTATGGGCAGCCAAATGAAGGACTTGTGATAGTAAAAATTGATACAGAAATTAGAGATAAAGCACAAAAGATACTTGATTCAATGATCTGATGGGGTATGATGAGACGGTGGCTGTATGATAAATGATTACACTACTAAAACTCTGACCCTAAATCAAATTTGAAAGAACCAAAATAAACAAAACTCAGGACAAGAATTGACACTTGAACATAAACTAGAACTTTAGAACAAAAAACCATGAAGATTGATCCTGATCTTAAACTACAGATTTTAGAAAAGGTCGGGATTTATTCAAGCCGATTTTCCATTCCTGAACCACACGTCCTTCTTACAACACGAGAAGTTCTAGAAATGCCAAAGGAAATTACTACTGGCAGAAGAACTTCAGCACACAAGTATTACGGGGTGTCATATTTACAACACAATCTTGTCTTCATAAATGTAAAAAAAATACCTGATGAAAAAACATTAGAAAACACAATTGTACATGAACTGATCCATATGAGGTTTCCATATCTTAGTCATGGAAAAAGATTCAACAAACTTGTAAGAAGGGGACTACATGGTAAAACCTTTCCTTCATATCAAAAACGAAAATGAAAACTTGATAATTTTTTCTCAATGATTTATATTTCCCGCGAATAGGCGTGCTTGTATAAAATGGAAATACAAGAGCTTCTACCTATAGGAGCTGCCATTGCTTCTTTTATTGTTGCAGCTGGTTTTGCCGCCTGGGTTTCAAAACAAAATGCAGGAACAAAAGAGATGATGGAAATCTCAAACGCGGTGCGTGTGGGAGCATCTGCGTTTCTTAGACGCGAAATGAAGATAATTATTCCAATAGCAATAGGTCTTTCTGTAATTATTGGATACTTTATAGGATTTTCAAATGGAATTGCTTTTGCAGTTGGCGCAGCAATGTCAGCAATTGCAGGACTTATTTCATTAAAGATTACAGTAAAAGCAGCAGTAAGGACTGCTCAATCAACAGGAAATGGATTAGGAAAAACATTTGCATTAGCATTTAGAGGTGGTGCTACAGTGGGCCTTGCAGTTCCGGCGATGGCACTGCTTGCAATGACGTTGCTGTATTTTGCATTCCCTGACCCAATCACAATTGCTGGAGTAGGAATTGGAGCAAGTTTGATTGCCCTTTTCATTAGGATTGGTGGCGGTATATTCACAAAGGCAGCTGATATGGGCGCAGATTTGGTTGGAAAGGTTGAAGCTAACATACCTGAAGATGATCCTAGAAACCCTGCTACAATAGCTGACAATGTTGGCGATAATGTAGGTGATGCAGCAGGGATGGGCTCTGATGTCTATGAATCATATATTGTTACAATGCTTGCCTCAATTCTGATTGCCGCACTTATTGGTGTTCCAGAAAATATTTTCTATCCAATACTTGTCGGTGCCTCTGGCATGATTGCCTCTATAATAGGCACTGCAACTGTAAGCTCTAGAAAAACTTCAGACGTAATGAAACCACTTAACATTGCATTTTATGTTACTGCAGCAATTGCTATTGCGTTAAACTTTGTATTCACCTATCTATTTTTAGGCCAAACTACTATTGCATATGCATTATTTGGCTCAACTATTGTTGGCGTAATACTTGTCCCAGTAATTCAAAAAATCACAGATTATTATACAAATTACAAATACAAGCCTGTAAAAGAAATTGCCGAATCAGCAAAGTGGGGTTATGCATCACTAACATTGATGGGAATCATAAAAGGCATGCAATCAACTGGTCCATTTATGATTGCACTTGTTGTAGCAATAGCCATTTCATTTGCAATATCATCATCAGCTGCACCAGATCCTTCCCAAGCACTACTTTATGGAATATTTGGCACATCATTAACTGCAATGGCAATGTTGAGTCTTGCAGGAATTGTACTAAGCATTGACGCATTTGGCCCAATTTCAGACAATGCTGGCGGCATAGTAGAGATGACTGGCATGGGTGAAGAAAATCGTAAAGTAACTGATGAGATTGATGCAGTTGGGAACACTACAAAGGCAATTACAAAAGGTTTTGCCATTGCTAGCGCAGGCCTTGCAGCATTAGCTATGATGCAAGCTTTCCAGTATGAAGCAAGCAAAGTATTTCATCAAGTTTTTGATTATAGTCTTACAAATCCTACTGTAATAATTGGCCTACTAGTAGGTGGACTTATACCATTCATTATAACGGGTCAGCTAATAAACGGGGTTTCAAGAGCCGCATCAAAAATGGTTGATGAGGTTAGAAGGCAGTTCAAAAGCGATCCTGAAATACTTACAGGCAAATCAAAACCAGATTATGCAAGATGTGTAGATATTGCAACAGTCGCATCACTTAAAGAACTGTGGAAATCAGCAAGCATAGCTATTGCTGCACCAATAGTTCTTGGAGTTATACTTGGCCCTACCGCAGTAGCTGGCCTTTTAGTTGGCGCTGTAGTTACTGGAATATTTTTGGCATATCACCTTGCTAACACTGGAGGCGCGTGGGATAATGCAAAGAAGCTAATTGAAATGAGGGGGGCAAGAGGAACAGAAGAACATAAAGTAGCAGTAGTTGGAGATGTAATTGGCGATCCTTACAAGGATACAGCGGGACCTGCCTTGAATACGGTAATAAAATTGCTTAATACCGTTGCCATAGTGTTTGTTTCTGCCTTTGTTGCTATTCTTGTACTATGATTTTTTGTCGTCTACAACTATAGTCATATCAAGCTCATCTATCTGAGACTCTATTGCTCGCTTTAATGCGTCATTGTGCTCAGGACAGAACTTGAAAAAGTCATCTACTGTTACAAAACAGCCACAAATCCACCTTGTTTTTTTGGCTCCTTCAACTGTTAGCTTTGCATAGGATGGTGCACTCATACATTATAATGATAAAAAAAGAATAAAAAAAGTTTGTATTTTAAAAAGTAAAGTTTATGGACAACCTTCCATCTTTTGGATGAAGAATCCATCTTTCTTGATTGCCTCAGAGATTGGTTCAGGAGCTCCCTGTGAATGGCAAAACTGACATTCCTCTGTTGTTACTTCTGCGGTTCCTTCTCCAACTGACTTTAGCCACTTTTTTGCATACTCGATTGCCTTGTCATGATCTTTGATATCTGTAATGACATCAAAGTGCATTGTATGGCCATCTTTTGCCTCTACATACGTATCGTAAACGTGTATCTCCATATCAAATATTGAAAGTAAGGGATATTTAATTCAAATAACTAGGCAGACCGTGAAAAATAAAATTACGCTGGAAATTCCAAAACTACCGAACATAATACTGGAACTAGATGACAAAATGTCGCCAAAAACTGTAAATTCACTTTTAGATTCTTTACCGTTCTCTGTTGGAATTAATCTGTGGGGTGAAGAGATCTATACAGATGAAACTCCTGTTAAGATGACAGAAGAAAACGCAAAACCTATTGTGGCATTAAATGATGTGGCATATTGGCCAACTGGAAAGGCAATATGCCTGTTTTATGGTCCTACTCCAATCGGTAAAAGTGGGGAAATAAAACCATATTCTCCTGTAAACGTGATTGGAAAAATTGTAAATCCGGATAAATCCATTCTGTCAAAAATAAAAAATGGCACAATTGTATCTTTTAAGAAAAATAACTAGACTACTGAGATTTCAACAATCTCTGTTTCAAGTACAAATGCCTTAAACTCATTTGTTAGACCAGAAAAAATTATCCATACGTATGGATTTATCTCCATATATTTTTGGTCAGTAGTAGATGGATACGCTTCAGAGTTAGGATGCGAATGAAATATCCCAACTATTTCCATATTGTTTTTTTGAGCTTTCATATATCCTTGAAGAGTTTGTTCTGGTGAAATTGTAAAATTTACAGGCGATTTTTCTACATTGTCTGTTAGAAACACATCTTCAACAACTGCCTTGTTGTTTTGTATGTGGCCAAGTAAAATTGCACAGCATTCGTTTGGTTTTTGTTTTTTTGCATGACTAGATAGAATCTGTTTTTGTGATGTTGAAATAGCTATTGCATTTTGCAAATCTATTCTACAGTAACAGTTCCTTTCATCCATGGATGTAACAGACAGAAATAATCTCTAGTGTCAGCAGTGTTGAATGTGTGTTCAAAAGTTCCACCTGGTGGAATCAAGTCAGAGTCAAATTCACCAGAAATACCTTGCTCAAGATTTCCGCTAGTTGCCGTGTGAGCCGCATTGTCATTGTTTGTCCAAACAACAGTAGTGCCTACAGAAACGCTAATGTCAGTTGGGTCATAGTAAAACTGGCCTATCTGTTCAATGCTTGCTCCTTGTGGGATTGAAACATCGACTTTGGCTGGCTCTTTTACCTCTTCTAATACAAATGATGCAGTCATCCATGGGTGGACTATACACATGTATTGGTATTCACCAAGCTCAAGATTTGAAGTATCAATCTGGAAGATTTCTCCAGGATTTATCATACTAGAATCAAATGTTTCTCCAAAATCAACTGCACTAGTTGCAGTGTGAATCGTATTATCTTCATTTGCCCATTCTATGATGTGACCTTTTGTAACATGAGCCAAGTCAGGTTCGTAATCTGGATTTTCTTGCACTGATGACCCAGCTAAAATGGAAATTTTAAACACAGGTGCAGTAGAGATGACTTCTTCTATCTGCTCTGTGATCTCTTCAACTGGCTGCTCACTAATAAGATAAGTATCAGGGCCTACAAGGCCAAATCCAACATACGCTGCAATTCCAGCTCCTGAAGCTAAAATGAAAATACCTGCAACTGGTTTTGCATATTCTGGAATCTTCATTGCAACATAAGCAATAACAACCGCAGGTATCACAATGATCAACAACACGCCTGCGAAAACTGGAACTGATGAAACAGAACTAAGTGTAAACGCAAATGTTCCAAAAGCCAAGGCAATTGATAACACTACTAGAGTAGTGGCCTTTGCTCTGTTGCTTGTTGAAATCCCACCTTCTAATAAGCCGGTAGAAAAGAAAATCAAACCAAGTATCAATGTAAGTCCAGTTAGTGCATGCAATCCATCAACAAAGGTATGAGCAATTCCTGAATAGGCAATTGTAACTCCTGTTGTTCCTATAGCAATAAGACCCATTCCAGGCATCATAAGGTCCCAATTACTCATTTGAGCTAGATGGAATTCGTGTGATACTTAATTCTTTTGAAAGATTCTCAATTATGTCGAAGAAATTAAATCCCTATTAAAACCGCGTAAAGAGATTGGGTTTAAAGGAAATACTTGAGATATCAAAGCCCAGAATAGTAGTTCTGCTTGTGATAACCGCAGTGACCTCGATGTATGCAGCAAGTAAGTTAATTGGACCAGAACTAGACTATCTGGGTCTGTTACACATCATAGTAGCTGGTGCACTAGCTTCTGCCGGATCAAGTGCATTGAATCATTATTATGACAAAGACATTGATCCAATGATGAAAAGAACAAGTACTAGACCAATTCCATCAGGAAGACTCAAGGCACAACATGCAATGATTTACGGTTTGGCTGTTAGCGCAGCATCAGTCATCTATGCAGCATTCACATTAAATTTAGTTTCTACCTTCTTTATCGCACTTGGGATATTTTTCTATGTAGTAGTATACACAATTTGGTTAAAGCGGCTCAATCCCTCAAATATTGTAATTGGAGGATTTGCTGGCAGTGCAGCATCCATGGCAGGATGGGCAGCTGCAACAGGTTCAATGGATCTGTTAGGCTTCTTAGTTGGATTTCTTGTATTTGTTTGGACACCTTCACATTTTTGGTGTCTTGCCATGAAAATAAAAGACGATTATGCAGAGGCAAAAATTCCGATGCTTCCAGTGCTTGTTGGAATGCAAAAAACATCAAATTATATTTTGATTAATACTGCAATACTTTTACCATATTCGTTAGCACTTTACGCATTTGGGCTAGGATTGGTTTATCTTGCAATTGCAGCCGTATCAGGTGGATTGATGCTTGTATATCACTACAAGCTAACAAAGAATCCTACATCAGAATTTGCATGGAAAGCATACAAGGTTACAGCACCTTATCTTACGATAATCTTTGTTGGTATTGCCTTAGATGCGGCTTTTCACTTTAGAATATAGTTACTCGTTGTTTTCCATTCCAGGAAAACTTGCTTCATAGTCTTTTTCCATTGATTCCTTGTTTTGCGAATCAACTTCATCAATTTCTTCTTCTTCCGTTATGGCTTCGATTCTTCGTGTATCTTTGGTAAGCCACGAAACTCTAATCTTTCCTAGTATCTCCAAATCAAGCAATATTTTGTTAAATTTGTCTTCAGGAATTACTATTCCAGACTTTGCCAAGCTCTTTGAGAGCTCCTCGTCTGTAAGTGAGCCATTTTCCTTTATTTTTTCATATGCCTGATTGATAAGCGGTAACGAAGTCATTTTTATCCATAAAATGTTCTATCGATTGGCTTTGGAACTACATTTGATATTGTTTCTTTGACCGTATTGTACCATTGATCCACCTCTTTTGTAATCGATGGTTTTACTCTCTTTAACGCAGAGGCAAAATCAGTACTTGTTATTTTGTTTGAATTATTCTGCATAGCATGAACTGCAGCTTCTCTGCATAGTGCTGCGAGATCGGCACCGGTATAGTTTTGTGTTGCAAGTGCAATTTCCTTTAACTTGACATCGTTTGAAAGTGGCATAGGCTGTGTCAAAATTTTTATGACTTCTAATCGTCCCTTTTCGTCAGGTTGCTGTACATAAAGAACAAGATCTAGTCTGCCTGATCTTAACAAAGAACTGTCAAGTAGATCAGGCCTGTTCGTAATTCCAACGACTACAACTCTTGTAGAGCCTCCTTCTTCCATCTCTGTTAATAGCTGACTAAGTATTGTTTCTCCAACCCCGCTTTCTTCTCCTGACTTGAATCTTGCCAGCGAATCAAGCTCATCAAAAATAACAACACATGGAGATGACGTTTTTGCTTTCCTGAATATCTCTCTTATCGCCTTTTCAGATTCTCCTACCCATTTTGATAGTATTGCAGGCCCACGAACAAGTATCATGTTAGCTCCGCTTTCTGTAGCAAGCGCTCTTGCAAGTAGTGTTTTTCCACATCCAGGTGGCCCATAAAGCAATGCACCTTTTGGTGGTTTGATGCCCATTTTTTGAAACTTGGCTGGCTCTTTCATTGCAACGATCAAATTATCATTTAATGTCTGCTTTACATCATCTAATCCGCCAACGTCTTGCCACCAAACCTTTGGTCTTTCAACATAAAATTCTCGCATCGCAGTTGGAACAACTTCATGCATTGCATCGTAAAAGTCCTGTAACGTGACCTCCATTGATTGCAATATTTCACTTGAAATTTTTTCTGTCTCTAAATCAATTTCTGGAAGATATCGCCTTATGGCCTTCATTGCAGATTCTCTGCACAGTGATTTGATATCAGCACCTGTGTATCCATAAAATTCATCCGCAAGTGTTTTCAAATTTACGTCTTGGGCAATAGGCATTCCGCGTGTATGAATCTGTAGAATTTCATATCGTCCCTCCTGATTTGGAACAGAAATCTCTACTTCCCTATCAAACCTGCCTGGTCTTCTAAGGGCAGGATCTACACTGTCTGGTCTGTTTGTTGCGCCTAAAACTATGACATTGCCTCTATCAGTTAGGCCATCCATCAATGCCAAAAGCTGAGCAACAACTCTTTTTTCTACGTCACCATATGCCTCTTCACGTTTTGGCGCAATGGCATCTATCTCATCAATGAATATTATGCTTGGAGAATTGTCTTTTGCTTCTTTGAAAATCTCTCTTAACCTAGCTTCGGTTTCACCGTAATACTTGTTCATTATCTCAGGACCATTTATTGAATACATGTTTGCTTCAGATTCACTTGCAAGCACTTTGGCAATCAAAGTCTTTCCACATCCAGGTGGTCCATAAAGCAAAATGCCACTGTGCGGTTCTATTCCGAGTCTGCTAAACACTTCGGGGTGTCGCAAAGGAAGATCTACAATTTCTCTCATTGCCCTGATTTCCTCCTTTAATCCGCCGACCTCATCGTAGGTAACACGTAGCTTGCGGTCAGTTGAAGCTTCTGTTAGAATCGAAAGTGTGGTTGAACGATCAATTTTTGCAACGGTTTTTGGAGTAATTTTGTTAATTTTAAAATCCATCGAGTTTCCAAGTATCATGACTGAAATTTCATCGCCTTGTGATAATGGTAAACCTTTCAATCGGTTCTTTACAAAATCTGTAAATTCTTTATCCACTGTTACAACATCACTTACTGGCATCAACACTACAGATTTTGCAGTCTTTGCAGAAACTTTTCTAATCTTTACAACATCATTTATCGCAGAGCCAATGTTTTTTCTTGTCTGGCCATCGATTCTAATGATTTCAGGGATTTTTTCATCCTCATCTGCAGGCCATATTACTGCACAACTTGCTCTTTTGCCTGTAATTTCAACAACGTCTCCTGGGGCTACCTTCAAAAAATCCATAGCTTCAGGACCCATTCTTACACGCTTTTTACCTACATCTCGCAGCTTTGCTTCCCCAACTTTAAGCTGTAAAATATCATCTTTGCGCGTCAACTAACCACACCTATTTTACATCAACTGACATTCTGCTCATGTTTAACACTTCAACCTCACTTACTCCCTCTACAGATCTGACTGCATTTTCAAGGGAGTCCATCTGTCCCTCTCTATCATCTAATTGAAACTCTGCTTTGATAAAATACAATCCAAATGCCAAGGGCTCCTTTTCATATTTTGATAATATTATTCCATCTTTGAGTGCGCCCTTGATCTTCTTTGCCAAGTCGTCTAGATCGATTTCTGTTCCAGTAGGGAGAACTTTAGCTATTATTAGTAATCTCGCCATTTTATGGCCCTTCGAATTTGCAAGACTCGCAAGTATAAGTCCTTGCAGCATCCCTGCAGCTCTGGCATCTCCATATCAAAACCTTGCCACAATTTGGGCAGTTGAACTTGACACACTTGTCATTTGGCATGATATGTCTATGGCAACAAGTACAAACAGGTAACGACAAAGTAGAAGACATATTGTGCTGACTCTCTTACAACCGAATTTATACCTTGCTTAGAACAGTCTCATTTTATTAAGTCAAAAATCTTTTAATTTCTCCACCAAGAATTGTTTGTGCTACACCAAAAGATCGTTTGATGCCAAGAAGTTTGATTATTGAAGACGTGTGGAAATCAAAGTCTTCGCCTTCTGAAATCTCATCTACAATTTCAGGCGTTATAGAGTTAAACAATTTATTTACTGATTCATTATCCAACCTTTCAAGTATCTTTCTTGCAAGTAATTGTTTGTCAAACTCTTTTCCAAATTTTTTCTTCCACTTTTTTTGATATTCTTTAAGATATTCCTTATTTTTAGTTTCTAAAAATTTTGAAATTGCCCTTCCAGCAAACATGCCGCCAATGCCACAAGAATAGATTCCGCCAGCTGTTGTTGGTTTTGATTGTCCTGCTGCATCTCCAATTGTCACCACATTGTTTGTTACAAATTCTTCAATTGGGCCTTTTATCCAGATTGGCGCAAAAATTTTTCTAATAACTGAATACTTGCCCTTCTTTGAAAGAAACTCATCAATTGTAGAAGAGACATTTATTGCTCTTCCTGCAACACCTACTTTTCCGATTCCATCTGATGATGGAATTATCCATGCAAAAAAACCAGGATATTTTTCTTGATCAAAATAGACTTCGACTTTTCCTTTCTTTATCCAATCTGCATACACTTCATATTGTGCAGAAGAAAGAATTCCATCTCTTTCCCTGTTTATAAGAGATGCAACACCTCTAGCGTTAACTATAATCTTGCATTTTATTTTTCCATCCGATGTCTTGACTCCTTTATCTGTGATTTCATGAAAGCTAGTCTTTACTCTGATTTCTGCACCGTTTTGCTGTGCTTGGTGTGCTATTTGCTTGTCAAGCTCTCTTCTGTTAATTTCTACGACATTTTGTTTTGTTGAATTTATGACAAAGCTCTTGCCATTTGGAGAAAAAATCTCAGCAGTTTCTATTCTATGTTCGTATGTTTTTCTGTGTGGGATTACACCCAACTCTTGTAATCCTGTAACACTTACTAGTCCTCCACAATGTTCAGGCGTTCCTATCTCATAATCTTCTTCTATAACTAAAACACGGTAGCCCTTCTCTGCAATCTCTCTTGCACAAATCAAGCCTGCGATACTTCCGCCTGCTATTACAACATCATAGTCCACAAATGATAGCCAAGGTGCACTTATTTAATTCAAAAGTTTTTCATAATGTCACTTTAACACGATATA
>ERZ1292645.35-Hain-H14-02um-R2-35-length-70934-cov-6_pt1 | contig 29572 bp, 45 predicted proteins | sample MGYA00564401_ERZ1292645 | MGnify/ENA primary metagenome ERZ1292645 (study PRJEB36523, sample SAMEA6512644) | groundwater metagenome | collected 2019-01-09 | study: AquaDiva: Metagenomics assemblies of 32 groundwater samples | reverse complement strand
CCGATAAAAATACTTTAAAAGTCGCTTCTTCATCCGTTGCCCATCTTTTTATCGCCAATCCATTTAAGGGTCAGGGATTAGCCAATTTGTTTTCAACTCATCCGCCAATAGAGGATAGAATAAAAATATTAAGGGCGATGAAGTAGCGACTTCATCTTCAAACATTAAAATAAAAACTCGTTTATATGACAAAAAAAATTAGAGTAGGCATAATCGGCGTCGGCAATTGTTTCGCCGGTTTAATACAGGGCATAGAATATTATAGGAAAGATAAGAAAAAAGTCCCGGTCGGCTTAATGCATCTTAAAGTCGGGCCTTACGATTTTAAAGATATTGAGTTTGTTTCGGCTTTTGACGTCGGGCGACGACAGGGGAACGATAATCGACAGGACTTATCAAATAAATGTCGGCGGCAATACTGATTTTTTGAATATGCTGAAAAGAAGCCGGTTGGAAAGCAAAAAAATAAGCAAGACCGAAGCGGTAACCAGTCAAATCAGCAAAGATATCAAGGCGGATAATGTTTATATCGGGCCGTCTGATTTCATTCCGTTTTTAGCCAATACCAAACTTGCTTTTATGAGAATAGAGGGTAGGATGTTTGCAGACGTGCCTTATTCAATTGAATTAAGATTGGATGTTGATGATTTTATAAGCAACAAAAAGAAAAGATAAAAATTCTGGAGGTGTGGCATAGTTGTATAATAAGAATGATATGATATAATGAAGGCATATGCCACGGATTAAATTCAAAAGAGGGCTTCAGCTTCATTTCTTGAATAATATTCGAGAGAGATTAAATATAACTTGGCCAAAATTAGCTGGAATTTTAAAAGTTCATCCGCGAACCTTATCAGATTGGCGGAGGGAAAAGTATACTATTCCAGAAGATGTCTTCAATAATTGTATAAAAGTGACAAAAAATAAAATAGAAGTTCCTCCGGTTGAAGTTTTACCAGATTTTTGGAACATTAAGAAAGCGGCTCGCAAAGGTGGACAGGTTGTGGCGGAGAGATACGGAGGGCCTGGTACACCAGAGGGGAGAGCGAAGGGTGGTAGAATTTCACAGGAACAAAGGAGGAGAAATCCCGAGAAGTACCGACAAACAGGATGTAATGTCAGGAAAGTTTTTTTAAAGCCACCGTATTCGGAAAAACTCGCAGAACTTGTAGGTATTCTTTTAGGAGATGGCGCAATTAGTAATTATCAAGTACGGGTAAGTTTAGATCGGAATATTGATAGGCAATATGCGATATTTGTTAGAAACTTAATGCATGATGTGCTTGGCGAGCGTCCTTCTTTTATGGAAAGGAAAGAGGACAATGTTATTGCGTTGACTATTTCGGGCGCTGGGCTGGTTGAGGTTCTAGAACAGATAGGCTTGAAGAGGGGGAATAAGGTTGCGCACCAAGTAGATTTTCCAAAATGGGTTCTCGGTAGACGTAGCTACCAAATCGCATGCGCAAGAGGCTTGTTTGATACTGATGGAGGGTTATATTTCCACCATAAAGCAAAGAAGAGTTATTTGGGATGGTGTTTTTCAAATTCTTCAAAGCCGCTTATTGAAAGTATGATGAATGTATTGCTAAGTTTGGGATTCAACGCTAAAAAAACTGGAGATAATAAAATCTATATGTATAGCCTAGAACAGATAGTGCGTTACATGAAGATAGTAAATTCCCATAATCCCAAAAATATTGATAAATTAAAAATAAGAATAGGATAAAATAATTAAAAGGAAGGGTGACAGAGCGGCCGAATGTACGCGCTTGGAAAGCGCGCAACCCGAAAGGGTTCGCGAGTTCGAATCTCGCCCCTTCCGCTTATAAATTTAATTTAATTCAATTAAGAATGATAGACGAGAATGATAGACGGAATGATAGACGTTCAACGTCTATCATCCGTCTATCATTAGACTAATATTGACATTCAACTCTTTTATAATAGTATGGAAATAAGCTCATTTATAATTTATGACATATCGTTGGACATCGGACGTCCACATTCCGTCCACATTCGCTTGGCACGGAGGCAATAAAACAATAAAAAAAGGAGGGTTATACAATGGAAACAAAATCGCTACCTTGTTTTGTTTCACCAAAATATATGAAAGGATTTGAAGTGGCAAATAATGATGGGCCAGACTCGTGGGCGATGTTTGAAAGCGAGTCGCCGCCAATTGATGAACTGGTATGGATTATTGATAAGGCTGGCGCTGTCGGTTTCGGTTGCCGCCGGGAGTATGGAATGTTTGCGATGTGTTTTAAAGATCCAACTCCAGTCGCCTGGAAAAAGCGTACAATTGGCGCGCCTGGTATGAAATTTGAGTAGGATATTATAGGAACCAGTTCGCAATGCGGACTGGTTCCTTTTTCTTTTAAGAGAATTTGTCGCTAAACTAGAAAATTTTTTCGTTGAAAAATTTTCTAGTTTGAGTTATGATTAATTCGTAGCAAAATTATGGAGCATGTGGCTATAATGAAAAAGTCGTGGGGATTGATTGGGAAGATTATTTCCGGGGAGAAGAAAATTGAGTCCAGATGGTATAAGTCAAAACGCTCTCCGTGGGGGAAAATTGAAAAAGGAGATACAGTTTATTTCAAAGATTCTGGCGAGCCGGTATCAATTAAAGCAAAAGTGAAGAAGGTTATTTCTTTTTCTGATTTAACTCCCAAAAAAGTAAGTCAGATTTTAAATAAATACGGCAAAGATATTGGAATTGAAAAAAGTAAAATACCTGAATTTGTTGAGTTATTCAAGGATAAAAAATACTGCCTGCTGATATTTTTAAAAAATCCCCAAAAAATAAAGCCGTTTGAGATAAATAAAGCCGGCTTTGGAAATATGTCCGCCTGGTTGACTGTTAAAAATGTTAACAAATTAAAAATAAAATATGAGTAATCTACAAAAAGCTTTTATAGAAATTAGAGATATACCTTACGGCATTCCTCTCTCTTACGGAACCGAGGATAGAGGTTGCACGGGCAAGCATAAAAAGTTTTTTGAAATTCTAAAAAAAGATGGTTACGATGTGCGTTGGCGAGTCTGCGTTTTTAAATGGAGTAATTTGTCTTTACCGGAAAATCTCCTAATTATTCCCCACGATGATAGCTCCACTCACGCCTATCTTGAGGTTATGATTAATGGCGATTGGAAAAAAGTCGACGCAACTTGGGACAAGCCACTTAAAAATATATTGCCGATCAATGAGTGGGATGGAGTGTCTAATACAAAGATTGCTGTTCCAGTCATTTCTACATATTCGCCAGAAAAAAGCCTCTCAATTATGGAGAACGGGAGCAGGGAAATTGTGGAGGCTGGACTGAAGATTAATGGCAAATTTTACGAATCTTTTAATCGATGGCTTGAGGAGGTACGTCTAAAATCAGAAGACAGATAGTAGGGTTGCTAGGCGTTGAATGTTTAAAATATCAATATTGACTAATTATCTGACTTTGATAAAGTGAAAATATATGGCGAGGCAATTTACAGCGATTTATAAAAAAAGCGGGAAATGGTATTTAGGCTGGATAGAAGAAATTCCAGGAGTGAATACCCAAGGAGCAACCCTCAAAGAGGCGAAAGAAAACCTTAAAGAGGCGCTTTTGTTGATTTTAGAAACCAACAAGTTTCTTAATCAAAGAGAAATTTCTAGGGGAAATATTATTCGTGAGCCGCTCTCCGTTTCTTTACGATGAAACGTAATGATTTAATCAAGCATCTTTTAAGGAATAATTGTATTTTTATCAGGGAGGGCGCAAAACATAGCGTCTTTTTTAATACCTTGGCAAGAAGATCGTCTACCGTTCCTCGCCACAATGATATAAATAATTTTTTAGCGAAAAAAATCTGCCAAGACTTGGGTATAGAATTACCAAGATAAAGGTCTAGTTAAAAATATAAAAATATTAAAATATATGGAGAACAATACAAAACTTGCGTTATCAATTTTGCCGGATAAAATAGGCATTTGCCATTTGGATAAAAACAGTCCGATTCCCGAATGGGCTCAAGGCGAAAGCAACTTCACTTCTGTGACAAGAACGTTGAACGAGCTTTCAATAATTTTGCCTCAAGAAAAAATTCCGGCGGGAATTTTAGCGGAAAATGACTGGCGGGTTTTCAAGGTGCAAGGTCCTTTGGGATTTTCCTTGACCGGCATCGTCGCTTCTTTGGCAAAACCTTTATCCGACGCCGAAATCAGCATATTTTACGTTTCAACCTACGAAACAGACTATCTTCTGGTTGAAGATAAAAATTTGGCAAAAGCTAAAGAAATTTTAGGCAATTTCTGCGAGATTAAAGAGTAAAGGGCGATGAAGTGTCGACTTCATCTTCAACTTCGTTTTTTATTCTAAAAAACTCGTTATGGAACAAATTTTAACGTCAACGCCAATTTTATTGGCAATTATCGCTTGGGTTCTACCCTGGAAAGGAGTGGCTTTATGGAAAGCCGCTAAAAATGGCCAGAAAAACTGGTTTATTGCCATGCTTATTTTAAACACTCTGGCGATTTTGGAAATCGTTTACATCTTTTACTTTTCCAAACCAAAAGAGAAATAATGTTAGACATTCAATGTCTAACAACAAAGAGTAGAAACTATGAAAATTGGAATAATTGGGTCCATGCAATTTGTTGATAAAATGATTGAGGTGCGCAATAAGCTTAAGGCATTGGGCCATAATGCTTTTTTAACCGATTTGCACAAAACCATGATCGGTAAAACCGATGGAGAAATAGAAAAAATAAAACTTTATCAAAAATACAATTTGGACGCCATTCGCGTATTTTGGAAAGCAATGCAGGGAGCCGATGCCGTTCTCGTTCTTAATTTTGATAAAAACGGAATAAAAAATTATATAGGCGGTAATACTTTAATGGAAATCGGTTTTGCTCACGTGTTGAACCAAAAAATATTTTTATGGAATCCGATCCCCGAGATGCCATATTGTAAAACCGAAATTGAGGCCATGAAGCCGGTTATTATTAATGGCGATTTGAATTTAATTAGCTAATTATTATATAAAGCAGTGTGCACGCTCGGAGCGTGCACATAATGAGAGATTATGGATATAATTGAAGAAATAAAAAATTTTGTTGAGAGTGAATGCAGAAAGCCGAGTAGTAAATATGGTTACGAACCATTCCTTTATCATTTTACGCCCACTGTTAAATACGCTGAGGAGTTAGCTAACGAATTAGGCGGGGATAAAGAAGTTATTTTAATCGCCGCTTGGCTGCACGATATTGGTTCAATAATGAATAGCAGAGAAGATCACCAAATAACTGGCGCAAAAATTGCCGAAGAAAAGTTGAGAGAATTGAATTATCCGACTGAAAAAATAGAATTAGTCAAAAAATGCATATTGAATCACAGGGGCTCACAGAATAATCTTCGGGAAAGTTTAGAAGAACAAATAGTAGTTGAAGCTGATGTCATGAGTAATTTTGATAATATCGCCGGAATATTCAAAGCAGCTTTTGTCTATGAAAATAAGACTCAAGAAGAAGCAAAGCAGTCTGTAAGACAAAAATTAGAAAATAAATATAGCCAGTTGCATTTTGAAAAATCAAGGAATATTATAAAACCAAAATATGAAGCAGCCATGTTTCTTTTAGGATAATAAATTTATGAAAAATTTAAAAGAATATCAAAAACTTTGTAAAAAAACGGCGCAGAAGTTTGATGATAAAGAAAAAGAGATATTAACTTGGGGGCTAGGAATCGCAGGGGAAGCCGGCGACGTGGCAGGTTGTATCAAAAAGACCTTCTCTCATAAAAATGACCAGATAGCGGGCATCAGAGAAAATCTCGGAGATGTTTTATGGTATGAGGCGATGATTTGCAATTATTTCGGCTGGAATTTAGAGGAAGTTTTAACCGAAAATATTAAAAAGCTTGAGGCAAGATATCCAAAAGGATTTGCCAAAAAGGCCGCTAAAAGAAAGGGGATAGATTGGAACGAAGAAAAATAAATTTATGGAGATTAAAGACAAAGAACTTCATCGGGTGACTTCCACCGCCATAATTCATAAGGACGGCCTGCCTGCCGGCGAGGCAGGAAAGTATCTTTTAATCCAGAGAAGCTTAAGCAAAAAAGAGACTTAGAAACTCCGTTTCTAAGTGAGAAACGGAGTTTCTTTAAACGAGTTATTATTTTATGTCAAATTCGCCAATTGAAGAAATAAAAAATCGGTTGGATATTGCGGAGGTAGTGGGGAGCTATATCAAGCTCCAGAAAACCGGCATAAATTTGCGGGCGAATTGTCCTTTTCATTCGGAAAAAAAGCCGTCTTTTTTCGTTTCGCCGACTCGCCAGATGTGGCATTGTTTCGGCGGTTGCGGCGAAGGAGGCGATATTTTTAAATTCGTGATGAAAATTGAAGGCGTGGAGTTTGGTGACGCTTTAAGGATTCTGGCGGCTAAAGCCGGAGTGGAATTAAAAAAACAGAAGCCCGAAGAAATCGTTTGGGCTACGGAAAGAAATCGGCTTTACGAAATTTGCGAATTGGCCACCAGATTTTTTGAAAAACAGCTGGGGGCAAGTTTATCCGGCCAAGAAGCTAAAAAATATCTTTTAGGCCGGGGCATAAGCGAAGAAAGCATTAAAAAATGGCGCGTAGGATATTCGCCCGACACTTGGCAGGGATTGTCCGATTTTTTAACCGGTCAAGGCTATCGAAAACAAGAGATTGAAAAAGCCGGACTAGCTTTAGCCGGGGAGAAAGGTTCTTTTTATGACAGGTTTCGAGGCAGAATTATTTTTCCCATTTGCGACTTAAATTCCCAAGTCGTCGGTTTTGGCGGCAGGGTTTTTAAAGATAAAGATAAAACCGAAGTCGCCAAATACGTTAATACTCCCAATACTATTTTATACGATAAAAGCCGGATTCTTTACGGCCTAGACAAGGCCAAGGTTGATATCAGAAAACAGGACTCCTGCATTTTGGTTGAAGGTTATACCGACGCAATTATGGCGCACCAAGCGGGAACTAACAATGTTATCGCCACTTCCGGCACGGCACTGACTCCTTTTCAGCTGAAAATTTTAAAAAGATACACGGAAAATTTAATTTTGGGGTTTGATATGGATATTGCCGGAGAGAACGCCACTAAAAGAGGAATTGATTTAGCTCAATTATTAGGATTTAATTTAAAAGTTGTCCGCTTAGCCGAAGGCAAAGACGCCGCCGAGATAATCTCCACTAATCCCGGGGCATGGCAGGAAGCCGTAAAAAATCTGAAATCAATTATGGAATTTTATTTTGAGTCGGCCTTTAAGGGCCGGGATGCCAAAACTCCCGAGGGCAAGAAAGCGATTTCTAAAATTTTATTGCCGGATTTGAAGCGTTTGCCGAATCAGATTGAAAAATCATTTTGGATTCAAAAACTGGCCAGAGATTTGGAAGTTAAAGAAACCGATATTATTGAAGAATTAAAAAAAGTGAAGCTGGAAGAGCAGCTATACGGATTAGAACCGGAAGAAATGGCCAATTTGCTCCAGAAATCAAAACAAGAACTTTTGGAAGAAAGATTGTTGGTGATGGTGTTAAAAAATCCTAAAAATGCTAATCTGATTGGAGAAAGCCAACTTTCTTCTCTCTCTTCCCAGAGTCGGGCGATTCTGACTAAACCCGATGAAGTTAAAGATTATTTTAACTATCTTTCCCTGAAAGCTGAGTCGGAAGAGATTGAAGAAAAAGATATTATTCCTGAAATCCAATTTTGTCTGAAGGCGATGGGAACATCCGGCGTGAAAAAAGAACTGGATGTTATTATAAAAGATATCAAAAATGCCGAAGCCCTAAAAGATCAAAAGAAAATTGATGAGCTTTCTATAAAATTCAATCAGGTGTCAAAAAATTTAAACAATTTATAAGCAGATGGAGAAAAAACACATAATACAACCTGAGAAGCTAATCGTTAATTTTGAAAATATCCCAGTTCGTAGGGTTTGGGACACAGAAAAAGAGCAATGGTATTTTGCTATCATAGATGTGGTAGCCGTTCTATCAGAAAGCCCTAACCCGTCCGGCTATATTAAGGATATGCGTCGCAGGGACAAAGAGTTATCCACAGGGTGGGGGCAAATTGCCACCCCCCTTTATGTCAAAACAAAGGGTGGCGAACAAAAGGTAAATTGTGCTAATGTTGAGGGTATTTTGAGGATAGTCCAAAGCATACCCTCAAAAAACGCAGAACCTTTTAAGAGGTGGCTGGCTAAGGTTGGTTATGAGAGATTGCAAGAAACAATAAACCCAGAGTTGGCGGTAGATAGGGCGAGAAGTCATTGGAAGCAAGCGGGTAGGTCAGAGAAATGGGTAGAGCAAAGAATGCGAGGGCAAGAAACAAGAAATAAACTAACTGATTACTGGAAAGATAGCGGGATTAAGGAGGGCGTTGAATATGCAACCCTAACAGATATAATACATCAAGAATGGAGCGGTTTAACCACGAAACAACACAAAAGAATTAAAGGATTAAAAGGACACAACTTAAGAGACAATATGACTGAAGCGGAATTGATTTTTACTGCCTTAGCTGAATTATCCACTACGCAGATAGCAAAAACCGAACAAGCAAAAGATTATGACGAAAATGAAAAATCAGCACATAGGGGAGGACGAATTTCTGGCGACGCAAGAAGAGCGCTAGAACTACAAACAGGGAAAAAAGTAGTTAGCATACAAAATTTTTTACCACCCAAAAAAGATATAAAGAAACTAAATTAAATTTACTAAATTTGTAATTATGGCTAAGAAAAAAATAAAAAAGGCAAAAAAAATTAAAACCAAAAAAAGACGCATAAAAGTTCAGGGAAAAAAGGGAAAAATTAATCTTCGGCCGGCCGGAGCTTCGGCTATGGCAGGCAGAAGGGGATTTATCAGCCAAAAGAAAAAAACAAAAATTCCTTTAGGCAGGCCGAAGAAAGTTTTTTTACCGGAAAAACTCAAAGAGCTGATTGAAAAAGGAAGAATCCGGGGTTTTGTCACCCAATCGGAAATTTTGTATTCTTTTCCGGAGGCCGAGATGGATGTCAGGGGTTTAGATGAACTTTACGGGACTCTTGAAAAAAGCGGAATTGAAATAAAAGAGGCCAGAGAGTTTTTGGAAACCAAAGAGGCAAAGCCGGATAAGGATACATATGTCCCTAAAGTAGAAGCGGCCCCCATAGATCCTGTCCAGATGTATTTAAAAGAAATCGGCCAGATTTCTTTTGTGTCGGCCGAGGAAGAAAAAGATCTTGCCAAAAGAATTGAAAAGGGCGATATGGAGGCGAAAAAAAGATTAGCTCAGGCGAATTTGCGCTTAGTTGTCTCTATTGCCAAAAGATATGTCGGCCGTTCGCCCAATTTAACGGTTTTAGATTTAATCCAGGAAGGAAATTTAGGTTTGTTTCGGGCGGTGGAAAAATTTGATTGGAGAAGGGGTTATAAATTTTCCACTTACGCCACTTGGTGGATCAGGCAGGCAATAACCAGAGCCTTAGCCGATCAGGCAAGAACAATCAGAATTCCGGTTCATATGGTGGAAACTCTTTCCAAATACAGCCAGGTAAAGCGCCGGCTTTTGCAGGAGTTGGGCCGGGAGCCCTTAGCCGAAGAAATTGCCGCAGAAATGGGCGTAGAGGTGGAGAAAGTCCACCAGATAAGTAAAATTTCCCAAGAAGCGGTTTCGTTGGAAACGCCGGTTGGCGAAGACGAAGAGGACTCGGTTTTAGCGGAATTTATTGAAGACGAGAAAGCAGTTGCGCCCTCTTTGGAAGCGGCAAGGACTTTATTGCGGGGCAGATTAAAAGATATCTTGTCGGATTTGGCTGATAGAGAACAAAAGATCGTTGCTTTGCGTTTTGGCTTGGCAGACGGCATTACCCATACCTTGGAAGAAGTGGGCAAGGAGTTCGGCGTTACTCGCGAAAGAATCCGCCAGATTGAAGCCAAAGCCTTGGAAAGAATCCGCGGCCACGCCTCATTGAAAAAGTTGAAAGGATATTGATTAGTGGGTAGTACATAGTGAATAGTGCGTAGATTAAATATGAAATTAAATTCTTATAAAGATTTAATAGTTTGGCAAAAATCAATAGATTTAGTCGCAGAAATTTATAATTTAACTGAAAAATTTCCCAAATCAGAAACTTATGGCCTAGCAAGCCAAATGCAAAGAGCAGCCGTTGCTATACCATCCAATATCGCAGAAGGACAAAAGAGAAATTACTCCAAAGAATTTTTGCAATTTTTATATATTAGTTATAGCTCTGGAGCGGAGTTAGAAACTCAATTAGAAATTTGCAAAAGACTTCCAAAATTAAGTAATTTAGAATATAGTAAAGCAGACCAGCTCTTGAACGAAATTATGAAGATGTTAAATACGATGACCAGTTCTTTAAAAAATAAATTATAGAGTAGCTATAAACTACTCACTACAAACTATAAACTAATATATTCCCCTGTAGCTCAACGGTAGAGCGGCTCGCTGTGAACAATTTTTTCTGTTAAAATATAGTAATGGCAGAAAAAAGAAAATATGCCGACCGGAGAGAATACTTAATTAAAGCCGTTGCGAAAAGACGGCGGAAAGTTAAGTTAATGGCCATCGAATATAAGGGAGGTCAGTGCCAAATTTGCGGATATAATAAATGTCCCGGTGCACTTGATCTTCATCATGTTAATGGTCAAAAGTCATTTGGCATTGGCGATAAGGGATACACTCGTTCGTGGAAAAAAATCAAAGAAGAACTAAATAAGTGTATTCTGGTTTGCGCTAATTGTCATAGAGAGATCGAGGTCGGTATCACGCAGCTTTCCACCGAAAGGCGGATTGAAAAACGAGGTGAATTGCGGGAAGCCTAAAGGTTGATTCTCAAACTAAAGGTAATCCGCAGCCAAGCCCTGAGAATTTCGATTCGAAGGGAAGGTTCAGAGACTAAGCGCCTCGCTCCCGTCGAAGGGAGATGATATAGTCCAAGCCTTTTGGAAACATTAGGGCACTTGTAACGAGAAGGTTGTAGGTTCGAATCCTACCGGGGGAGCACTTCGGCAAGTTTATGGAGAACGTAGTCGAACCGCTCAGTGCAAGCCATAATATTTTGAAAATATCTCTATGTGGTTTGTTTATATGCTTCTTTGTGATCGGAAAACTTTTTATATTGGCATTACTGATAACTTAGTTTTTAGGATAGAGAATCATAAAAATAAAGAATCATTTTTTACAAAAAAGTTTTCTGAAATAAAATTAGTATATTGTGAAAAATATCATTCAAAGCACGAAGCAGCAATTCGTGAAAAACAATTTAAAGGATGGAGCAGAGCAAAGAAGCAATTACTTATTAAAGGGAAACTTGGTATAAATACTTGTACTGAGCTCGCCGAAGCTCTTTCGGTGGGATGAGAAGTTTACCCTGAGCATTTCGGCAAGCTCAATGCGAGCCGATAGCCGAAGGGAATCCTACCGGGGGAGCCGATGTGCACGAACAGAGGTTAAAGCTTCTGTTTTTGCTTTGAATTGCGAAACCGTCCCAAAAGAGCTAAATTAAAAGAATGATAGCTTTAATTATTTCCATCATCATCGCTCAACTGGCTGGTTTAATCGGTTCAATTTTCACTTTCTCCAGTATTCCGACTTGGTACGCCGGTCTAGTGAAGCCGGTTTTCAGCCCGCCTAACTGGCTTTTCGGCCCGGCTTGGATTTTGCTTTATACTCTAATGGGTATCGCCGCATATTTAATATGGAAAAAGCGACAAATAAAAGGAGCTAAAACCAGCCTCTGGCTTTACGGCATCCATCTTATATTTAACGTTTTATGGACGGTTATCTTTTTTGGAATGAAAAATCCGGGATTAGCCTTCGCTGAAATTATAATTCTCTGGGCATTAATATTAATCGTTGCCATGAAATTTTACAAAATTAAAAAATCTGCCGGTTTGCTTTTTATTCCTTATATCGCTTGGGTCGCTTTTGCCGCAATCCTCAACCTCGCCATCTGGCGGCTGAACTGATATGTTATAAATGTGCGACACTCGGTGTCGAACATTGACAGGCTCCTAAGCATAATATAAACTGTAAATAAGGTTAAAGCTAATATCCAGTACGAAATATGAATAAAAGAGCAGAAAAAGGGGATTATTTAGATATCTTATTGAGGTCAAAAAAGACCATCTTTTCAGTAAAAGATGTGATTTTATTGTGGGGTGGCGCAAAAGCAGGCACGGCTCAAGTTAGATTAAATTATTATACTAGAAAAGGAAAGCTTGTTCGCCTTCGCAGGGGCCTTTACGCAAAAGACAAAAATTACGATAAATATGAATTGGCCGCCAATATACTTCGTCCCTCTTACGTGAGCTTTGAGACCGTTTTAGGTCCAGCCGGAATAACGTTTCAGCATTATAGCCAGATTTTTGTTGCGTCGTATGTAAAAAGAGATGTGGCTTGCGGCGGTCAAACATTTTCTTTCAGGACAATAAAGAAAAATGTTCTGATTAATCCCAAAGGCATTGACCAAAGCGGAGAATACTCAATCGCGACAAAAGAGAGGGCTTTTTTGGATACGATTTATAGAAGCAAGGAATATTATTTTGATAATTTGTCGCCTTTGGATTGGGATAAGATTTTTGAAATACTGCCTATTTATGAAAATAAAAAAATAGAAAAAAAAATAAAAAAATACTACGAATACTATAAAACCACTCAATAAATTACATATGGCATTAAACGCGTCAACGCATAAAAATATTTTACTCCGGATTTTATCGGATATTTATTCCGACAGTACTATCGGGCCATTTTTAGGGTTTAAAGGCGGTACCGCGGCTTATCTATTTTACGGGTTAGATCGTTTTTCAGTAGACTTAGATTTTGACTTGCTTGATTCGGAAAAAGAAGAATATGTTTTTGAAAAAGTTGAAAAAATAATAAAAAAATACGGAACGGTAAAAGAGGCGGAGAAGAAAAGATTTAATCTGTTTTTTCTTCTTTCATATAATGAAAAAGTAAAAAATGCGCAAAATGTTAAGATCGAAATTAATCGTAGAGATTTCGGATCAAGATATGAGCTGAAGTCGTATATGGGGATTTCAATGTTCGTTATGGTCAAAGAAGATATGTTCGCCAATAAATTAATGGCAATGTATGAGAGATTAGGCAGGACTAACCGCGATATTTACGATGTGTGGTATTTTGCTAAAAATAATTGGCCGATAAATAAAAAAATTGTGGAAAAAAGATCGGGTATATCGCATAAAGAATTCCTGCAAAAATTAGTTTCAAGCACGGAGAAATTCAACGATCATAATGTTTTGGACGGTATGGGCGAGCTTTTGGATGAAAAACAAAAGGATTGGGTAAAAGAGAAGCTTAAGACCGAGACAATATTTTTATTGAGGTTGGCCCTAGAAAATGAAAAATAATATGGTAAAAGATGATTCAAATGATGGCGTCATCCATGCGAAATATAGATAAATAGTGGGGAAGTGTGCGACACTCGGTGTCGAACATTGAACAGCGTTCGGATTTTGTCCAGGGTATGGAGCAAAATATAAAAAGCAGGGCTAGTGGTCCTGTTTTTATTTCCGCTTGAAATTTTTTGAAACCCCTCCAATTTTTTGTCCAGATCCATAAGATCGGGGTTTTCTTTTTTTGGTATATAAGGTCCTGTTTTTCATTTTGTGCTAAAATTTAAATATGAAAAAGCGACCGAATGTTACGGTAAAAATTATGCTTAGACATAAAGATGAAGTCTTGATGATAAAACACAAGGACGGCGGTCTTGGTTTTCCCGGCGGGCATGTGGAAAGGGGCGAGTCTTTAATCGGCACGTTAAAAAGGGAGCTGAAGGAAGAATTGAATTATAATTTGAAAAAAGAGCCCAAATTATTTGATATTTGGAATTATATTCCGGAAGAGAACTCGGACGAAAATACAAAAGATCACACAGTTTTTCTTAATTATATTTTAAAACTGGACAAAAAGCCCATTCTTTCTTCTCCGGAAAAACTTGGAATTTTCTGGCTCGAAAGAAAAGAAATTAAGTCGTTGAATATAATCAAAGATAAAAAATTCCTGGATAAGGTTTTTAATCCTTTAAAAATAATCAATCTATCCTGATGGAAACACATTCGGTAGATGTTAGACATTGGATGTCTAACATTCAAAGAATCGCCCTGAGTTTTACCGAAGGGCGGTTTTTTGGTAGGATATATCCATGAGAGAACTTTTTCTTACTTCGGATGTCAATACCGTGGCCGAGGACATTAGGCAAAAAATAGATCAGAGAAACAGTAATCTGCGCACAGCATTTATTACAACGCCAATTGAAAAAGAGGAGGGCGATTTAGACTGGCACGAGCAAAATAAGGCCTCAATGATTAACGCGGGATTTGATATTTTTGAGTACACAATTACAGGAAAGAGTCTCGAAGATTTAAGAAGAGATTTAAAGAATGTTGATATTGTGTATGTTGAAGGTGGAAGTTTGGTGTACATGATGAATCAAGTTCGTTTATCTGGCTTTGATGTCTTTATCCGTGAATTTATTGAAAATGGCGGGAAGTATATAGGGACGAGCACGGGTAGCTTCATTATGGCAGAGGACACTGCGCCAGGACTTTCTTTAGAGACTTACCTTGAAGATAATTTTAATGCTAAAGGAATAGGCCTCGTAAATTTTCTTGTCATGCCGCATTGGGGGAGCGCCGACTTTAAGGAGAGTTATGAAAAAATGCCCCATGAGGCCTATAATATGACAACGCCAATGATTGTTTTGACTAATACTCAGTATGTCTGGGTCAAAGGAGATTCAATTCAAATCGTTGACGTGAAATAGGTTTTAAAAATAGAGAACGGTAAAAATAGAGAACGGGTCTCTATAAAATGCTTTTACTTTTTTATTGTTTTTGATTATTTATAAGGAGATATCATCTCCTTGGCTTTCGTTGGTCGGCTCTGCCTTACAGGCCTTGCGATTTTTTGCAAATTGCTTCCAGGCGACTGATTGTTCTGTTCTGAATGTTTTTGTCGTATCTTTTTTAGCGGTTTTGAAATTAGCCCAGGCGGTTTTTATCGCGGCATTTCTTTGTTTTTTATCAGTCATAGTCCAGGCAGCTGAAAGAGCGCTGGCCCTGGTTTGTAAGGCAGAGCTGATAGCGGTTGAGAATTTGCTGAATGCCACCTGAATGGCGGTTTCGCGAACTCCGACAGCTGTTTGGACGCAAGCGATATTTACAGTTTTAGCAGGATTTGATTCAGTTGTTGTTGTCTCGGCCAAGACAGCTAGTGCTCCGGCCAAAAGACTTAACGAAACAATTGATGAAACTAATACTTTTTTTACCATATTTATTTGCGTCTGATTTTTTTATTAATCTCGACCTTTTTGCTTTTGTTATATCTTAACATTTTATTTATAATTTGATATAATAATAAAATAACTAACTAACTAACTAATAAATAAATACATCTATGCCAGGAAAAAGAGATTCGGCTTTAGGCAAAAATAAAAAATCGCATTCTCATAAAACCAAGAAGCGAATGGAAATAAACCGGCTTCGCAAGGAAGCCGTAGCGAAAAAAAAGAAAATATAGATAAATAAGACAAAGGTCGATCAAATCACTAAAATAAAATTATGAAAAAAACTTTTTTAATATTATTAATGTCGGGTGTTTTAGCTGTTGCTTCGCCGGCTTTGGCCAAGGCGCCGGATAATTCTTTTTGGTCGGCAATCGGTAAAATAGTTCAAGATATTATGCCTGCCGAAGAAGAAGGGCAGGAAATGATGGACGAGGACTTTGTTGACCCGAGAGAGGTTCAGCAGGCGCTAAGAGAAATCAAAGACATAAAAAAAGAGCTGAACAGATTAACTAAACAAGCCAAGAAACTGACAAACGGAGGAGCGACGATGGTCAGCGATATGAACGCGCTTTTAGAACAAGTAGCCGGCTTTGAAAACAAAATCAATGAAGGAATAGATCTTCGGGACAATATCCAAGAATTCAGAGACGCTCAATTATGGGAGGAGGTTAATAAATTTCGGGCTCAGATTGAGATACCTAAAGAGATAACCCAGTGGAATAAAGAAATCAAGAAACTGGAAAAAATGCTGGGACAAAAAAAATATCAGAGTTTAGGTCTTGATTTAGAGAGAGTGAAAACCAAAGTAGCTGAAGTGAAAGATGTTTTAGCCAAAGTGCAGGAGTTTTACAACAGCGGCGATTACGAAAGCGCTATGGGGGAGTTTGACGATGTCAGGCAGGATTTATATATTGGCGAAATCAGCAATGTCATCCAGCGAACGCAGGAATTGGCGCGACGGTTGAAAGCCGTTAAGAATGCTGAGATTAAAACTCAAATTCAGGAGGCTTTCAGCGAGGTAATCAGTAATTTTAACGAAGGGGAGTACCGGGTGGCCAGGGAATTAATGGATGAGTCATGGAATGATATTATGAGAACGATTAATCAGGCATTGACCGTCGGCAAGAAGAAAGGAGTTTCCAAAGAAAATTTTATTCAAATGACCGATAAGCTTGAAGAGCAGATGAAGAATAAGGCCGAAGAAAAGAAAGTGAAAATGCAGGAGATGAGAGAACCACAACCTCCCGTTCAAGAAACATCTCCAACCACTCAGCCCGTTCAGTAAGAAATGCAGATAAAAGTGATCTCTTTAAATATCTGGCTGGGCGGTATGCTTTTTGATTCGGCTCTTGAGTTTCTCCGCAAGGAAAATCCTGATATTATCGGCATACAAGAGGTTTGTAACAATAAAAATTTTAACCGGTTAAAATCTGAACTCGGTTATAATCACGCCAGTTTCGCTCCTGCTCTTAAAGAGAATTTGAAAGAGGGGACAGCTGAACAGGGAAACGCTATTCTTTCTAAGTTTCCTATTATTGCCGAAAAAACAGTTTTTTACGATGTCCCATATGATGATAATTTTATCCGGCCTACCACCGATTTTTCCCGTATACCGAGGAATCTTCAACAAGCGGTTTTAGAAATTAATGGAGTTAAAATTAATATTTTTAATACCCAAGGGATCTGGGGGTTTGACGGTAAAGATACCGAGCGCCGTTTGCAAATGGCAAAAACTATTATTAATGGAATAAAAGACAAAGAAAATGTTATTTTAACCGGCGACTTCAATGTTAACCAGGGGACAAAGACTGTTGCCAATATCGGGAAACATCTGAAAGAAATTTTCAAAGATGAATTAGTCAATACTTTTAATATAAAAAGAAAGCCGGAACAGTCGGGTTATGATAAGGCGGTGGTTGACAGAATTTTTATCAGTAAAAATATAAAAGTTTTAGAACATTATTGTCCCCAAGTTGATGTCTCCGATCACTTGCCCCTGGTGTGTGTTTTGGAAATATAAAAATATAAAATGAAGTAAGTGTGATATATGGAAAAAAAGTGGGAAAGAGGAAAATTGGGAAAAACAAATCTTTTTGTCACCCCATTATGCTGGGGTTGCGCTCCTTTGGGAAATATGCCCAAGGAGTTTGGTTACGAAGTTCCCGAAAAGCAGGCGGCAGAAGTTTTATTTAATATTTTTGAAAAACAAATCAATTTTTTAGACACAGCCAGCGTTTATGGAGATAGCGAATTGAGAATAGGGGAAGCATTAAGAGAAAGAGGGGAGCTGCCTGAAGGATTTATTATTGCCACAAAGGCAGACAGAAATAAAGAAACTAATGATTTTTCGGCAGGACAGATAAGGAAGTCTGTTCAGGGGAGCTGCAAGAGATTGGGACTTAAACAATTACAACTCGTTTATCTCCATGACCCGGAATATCACCCAAATTATAAAAAAAATAAAAATAAAACCTTGGAAGAAATATTAGCCGAAAATGGTCCGGTGGCAGAATTAGAGAAAATGAAAAAAGAAGGAATAATTCTTAACATTGGGATATCGGGCGGCCCGATAGATATGTTGCAAACATTTATAAAGACTGGACGTTTTGATGTCGTCATCACTCATAATCGTTGGAATTTACTTTGGCAGGTAGCTGATTCTCTTATTAAGGAAGCAAATAAAATAGGGATAGGCGTAGTAAACGCCGCTCCTTATGCAGCTGGAATTTTAGCTAGCGGGCCGAAAGAAAATAGCCGGGCTGTATATCAGATTCCTTCAAAAGAGATAATTGAGAGGGTAAAAAATATTGCAATTATCTGCGGAGAATATAATGTTCCGCTAGCTGCTGCTGCGCTCCAGTTTTCTTTACGCGATCACAGAATAAATTCCACCGTGGTGGGAGTTTCAAGCCCAGAACAAATAAATAAAAATTTAGAATTGGCGAAGCTGCCGATACCAGACGAACTTTGGCAGAAGTTGGAACCATTCGCAATACGAGATGGCGATCCTGAAATAACTCGTTGAGTTTAATTTGACAGCGGTTTGGTTGTTTTCTATAATTAAAGCATGGCAAACAAAAATATCACAATCGATGCTTTGGCGAGAATGGTCCAAAAAGAATTTAGTGAAGTTAATCAGAAGTTAATTAAATTAGACAGAATGGATAGAAATATAGATAGACTAGATAAAAATGATCAAATAATCATTAAGCGATTAGAGGGGATAGTTTACCGAACAGAGTTTGAGAAATTAGAGATTAGGGTTATTGAATTAGAAAATTTACTTGCGGTAAATGCCAAAAGGGGCTAATTAAATAAATTATGGGAAATTTTAATCGGGACAATAGGCCAAGCGGAGGAAGGGGTGATGGGGGATTTGGCAGGAGAGATTTCGGCCGGCGGGATTTCGGCGGCGGAAAACCGACAATGCACAGAGTAACTTGCAGCGATTGCGGCAAGGAATGCGAAGTTCCTTTCAGGCCAACCGGCGAGAGGCCTGTTTTTTGCAATGATTGTTTCAGAAACCACAGAGATGCCGGCCCAAGCAGGTTTAGCGGCGGCAATTCTAACCAGTATAAAGAACAGTTTGAAGCAATAAACTTTAAACTCGATAAGATTTTAAAGATTTTGACTCCGGAGGAAAAAATTATTTCCAAAAAAAAGAAATAATCAAAACGATGTCTGCCCTAGCAATGATTATTATAGTAGCGATAGTTATCTTTTACTACGCATTTATGGCCAGATAGGCTTGACAAGTCTATTTTTAAATGCTAATATGGCGAAAGTTAGTGTCTTGGTCGGGAAACTACTAAATAAAAAATTTTAAGAAAAAACTATGGAAGGAACAATCAAAACTCTTACAGACAAAGGATTTGGATTTATTACTGTTGAGGGCGAGGAAAAAGATTTGTTTTTTCACAAGAACGAAGTCAAAGGCGTAACCTACGAAGAATTAAAAGTAGGCGACAAAGTTTCTTTTGAAAAAGCTGATTCTCCAAAAGGACCCAACGCAACCAACGTAACCAGAATCTAAGTAAGTTATCAGAAAATCGCCAAGAGGGCGATTTTTTGATATAGTAAAATTATGCAGGCGAAATTTTATCCCGAATATATCGTTGAAGTCCATGATTCCAAAATAGGCATGGAGGGAATTTTGGTTATTGATAACACAGCCCTTGGCCCGGGCAAAGGGGGCATCAGAATGACCCACGATATTACGGTTGAAGAAGTATCAAGATTGGCCAGAACAATGACTTTTAAAAATGCTTTGGCTGATATTCCTTTTGGCGGAGCTAAAGCCGGCATCAAATGGCTGGGCGGTTCGGACGAGCTTAAAAAAGAGTTTGTCCAGAGTTTCGCTCGGGCCATCAAGCCGTTTATTCCGGAAAAATATATCGCCGGACCGGATATTAATACCGGAGAAAAAGAAATGCAGTGGGTTGCCGAAGCAACCGGTATTTGGCATTCAGCAACAGGCAAGCCCCATAATATGTGCGTGGAATACACCGGCGATTGTGAAGGCGGAATCTGCAGAAAATGCGGCATTCCTCACGAAGCCGGCAGCACCGGGTTTGGCGTAGCCCAGGCAACTAAAGTAGCGGCTGAAATTGCCGGCATTAATATTAAAAATGCCACGGTTTCAATCCATGGCTTCGGCAATGTCGGTACGTTTGCTTATCGGTTTTTAACCGAGATGGGAGCTAAAGTCATTGCCATCGCTGATAAAAGCGGCACCTTTTTAGCAAAAAATGGCTTTGATAAAAATGAAGTTGAAGAACTGATTAAACAAAGAAAAGAAATTTGCCATTGCCATGGCGAGCTTGAGAAGATAGATCCGGATAATTTTTGGAGTATTCCGGTGGATATTATGATTCCGGCCTCAATAACAGATGTGATTCACAGTGGCAATAAAGATAAAATAAAGGCCAAAATAATTGTTGAAGCCGCTAATATTCCGATGAGAGAAGATATTGAAGATGAGCTTTTTCGCAAAGGGATTATGATTGTCCCGGATTTTGTGGCCAATGCCGGAGGGGTTATTTCTTCTTATTGCGAATATAAGGGCTATAGCCACAAGCAAATGTTTGAAACGATTGAAGATAAAATAAAAAATACTGCTAAAAAGGTTTTGAGTGAAAGCGTTGAAAAAAATAAAAACCCCCGGGAAGTGGCCATGGAAATTGCTGAAAAGAAAGTTGAAGAGGGAATGAAAAATAGAAAAAATAGTTTTTGATTAAATGACTACTTTTATTTGGATTTTAATCGCTACTTTTCTGGTCAGCCTAATCTCATTTGTCGGGGTTTTGATTTTGTTTTTAAAAGATAAACTGCTCAATAAAATTATTTTGGTTTTAGTGGCTTTTTCGGCCGGCGGTTTAATGGCCAGCGCTCTTTTTGATTTAATGCCCGAAGCCATTGAGAAGGGCCAAGAAGAGGGAGTCTCTTTGATTGCGATCTTCCTTTATTTTGTCATTGGATTTTGTGCTTTTTTTATTTTAGAGCAGTTTATCAAGTGGCACCATCATCACTCAACCCGGCATCCGGAAATCGCCCCTTTTTCTTATTTGATTTTAATTTCCGACGGCTTGCACAATTTTATTGACGGCTTAATTATCGCCGGCTCATTTTTGGCCAGTTTTCAGATAGGCGTTATCGCCACTTTGGCCGTAGCTATGCACGAAATTCCCCAAGGAATAGGCAATTTCGGTATTTTAATTTACGGAGGCGTTAAGCGGTTAAGGGCTTTATTTTTAAACTTTCTTTCGGCTATTGCAGCGGTGTTGGGAGGGATAATCGGGTTTTTTCTATTTAAAAATATCGCCGAGGCTATTCCTTTTCTTCTGGCTTTCGCCGCCGGTTCATTTATTTATATTTCCGCTTCCGATCTTATTCCCGAAATCAAGCAAGAAAGCAATTCTAAAAATTCAGCAGTCCATTTTTTGGTTTTTATTCTGGGGCTGACTCTAATTTGGCTCTTGACGGCGCTCCTTGCTTAAATTAGGCTTATATGAGAGAATAAGACAACAATGACAAAAATAACTCCAAAGGTCGATGGCGATGAGGCGTTGCCTCATCTTCAAACTTCGTTAAACTCGTTTTTTAAATATTTATGGCAACAACTGGATATTGCGTAAAATGCAAGGATAAAAGAGAAATGACAGGAGAGAAGGAAGTGGCGATGAAAGGAAAGGGCGGAGTAGAAAGAAGGGCGATGACTGGCACCTGCCCAAAGTGTAACACCAAAATGTTCCGAATTTTAGGCAAAAAACCTGTTTAAGTTTAACCCCCGACGTTACGTCGGGGGTTTTTGTTTGGGATGTGTTAGAATTATTTAATGTGGAAGAAAGCGGGGATTTTAGCAGTTTTATTTCTGGTAAACCTTTTTGCTTGGCTGGGGGTTTATGATTCAAACAAGCATAAATTTCTGGAAGTGAATTTTTTTGACGTCGGGCAAGGGGATAGTATTTTTATTGAAACTCCCCAGCGCCAGCAAATTTTAATTGATGGAGGGCCGTCCTCGGCTATTTTGGAAAAATTAAGAAAAGAGATGCCATTTTGGGATAGAACCATTGATCTGATTATTTTATCTCACCCGGAGAAAGATCATATGTCTGGCTTGCTGGATGTTTTAAAAAGATACAAAGTGGAAAATATTTTATGGACCGGAGTGGTCAGGGATACGGCCGAATATAAAGAGTGGGAAAGGCTGATTAAAGAAGAGGGGGCAAAAATTATTATCGCCCATGCCGATCAGAGGCTTAGCCTCTCCGAGAGGCTAAGCCTCTTAGTCCTGTCTCCGTTTGAAAATTTAGAGGGCAAAGTTTTTAAAGACAGCAATAATACTTCCATTGTCGCTAAATTAACTTTCGGTGAAAATTCTTTTTTATTCACAGGAGATATTACTAAATCGGTTGAGAAAGAATTAATCAGTATTGACTCAGATGTTTTAAAAGTTAGCCATCACGGCAGCAAAACTTCAAGCGGAGATGAGTTTATAAAAGAGGTTTCTCCGGAAATTGCCGTAATTTCCGCCGGTAAAAATAATTCCTACGGCCATCCCCACCAAGAAGTCTTGGATGTTTTGAATAAATATGATATAAATATTTTAAGAACAGATATTAACGGCGATATTAAAATTATTTCTAACGGAAATGATATCTATAAAAAATAACAATTCAAAAACAGAAAAAACACTTGTCTTAATTAAACCCGACGGCGTTCAGCGATCATTGATGGGGGAAATTATTTCTCGCTATGAACGGACTGGTTTGAAACTTATCGCTTTAAAGTTTGTTGTGCCTACGCCGGAAATGGTGGAAAAACATTATAATCTAGATCCTTCATGGCGCCAAAGAAACGGAGAAAAAACCATTGCTGGCTATAAGGCAAAGGGACTAGTCCCGCCATCGGAAGACCCGATAAAGGTTTCAGGAATAACATTAGAAAGGTTGAAAAAATATCTTTCTTCCGGTCCCGTAGCAGCAATGGTCTGGCAGGGAATGAATGCCGTGGCAATGATAAAAAAAATTACCGGTTCAACAGAACCTCTTTCTGCCGATGTCGGCACTATTCGCGGAGATTTCATGCTGGACTCTTATCAGACTGCCGATGATGATAAAAGAGCGGTCCGCAATCTAACGCACATTTCCGGATCGGTTGAGGAGGCGGAAAATGAAATCAACCATTGGTTTAAACCGGAAGAAATAATAAAATACAAACTGATTCAGGAGGGGATATTGTACGACGTAAATTTAGACGGAACTTTAGAATAGCTTTTGGGGCCCGGCTTCTTTCAAAATTCCACATTACTTTTTTATGGGAGTCGGATATGTTCTTTACCCTTGGGTAGAGGCTTAGACACCCACTTGAATTTTAATGGAATTTCCTTGAAAGGGACGGGCCCTAAAACAAAAAATCCTTCAGCTCGCGCTCTAGGATTTTTTGTTGGCTAATTTCGGGCTGCTGGGGATTGCACCCAGTTCACAAGACCCCCAGCCTTGCATAATACTAATATACGACAGCCCGCAGGCTTTTTGTTTTACGCCATGGCAAGTCTCTTAATACATTTGGCGCAGGCTTTGACCCTTTCACCCGACGCTAATTTAGTCCATTGCAAATTGGGCTTTTGAATTCTTTTTTTAGTGGGATTATATTTCCCACGGAGTTTGACGATCCGCCAAACTACCATTTTCTTTTTTTCGCAAATTGCGCATTGGTTTGCCATGGGATTATGTTATCATATGTTTATGGAGATTACAATATTTAGCATAATTGTTTTATTTCTTTCCGTCGTTATCCACGAACTTGCTCACGGCAGCGTGGCTTTGCGTTTAGGCGATGCGACCGCCAAAGAAGCCGGGCGATTGACATTGAATCCCTTAAAGCATATTGATCTTTTCGGCACAATTATTCTCCCTCTGATTCTGATTTTTTCTTATTCAACATCGGGATTCTCCGGTCCTATTTTCGGCTGGGCAAAGCCGGTGCCGATTAATCCTTTTAATTTTAAAGATCAAAAATGGGGCGCATTAAAGGTTTCTTTGGCCGGTCCGGCAACCAATTTTTTAATTGCTATTATTTTCGGCTTGATTATCAGATTCGCGCAAATGCCAGACCAGCTCTCTTTTCTTTTCGGCATTATTGTTTTTTATAATTTTTTATGGGGAATTTTTAATCTTGTCCCTCTGCCGCCCTTAGACGGCTCCTGGATTTTATTCCGTTTTTTGCCCGATAAAATTTTTGCCAATTTCAAGATTTTTCTTTCGCGGTATGGATTTTTTATTTTGATATTTTTTATCTTTTATGGACTCAAATGGGTTTCTCTTTTAGCTTACATCCTCTTTTATTTCACCACCGGTCGAGTCTTTGCGCTCTAATAAATTAAAAATTTGTTCAATGACAAAACTAAAACAAATTTATAGATGCAATGTTTGCGGCAATATCGTTGAAGTTATCCATGCGGCCGGAGGCGAGCTTGTTTGCTGCGGCCAGCCCATGGAATTGCTTCAAGAAAAAACCCAGGAGTTAGGTTTTGAAAAACACGTGCCGGTTATTGAAAAAACCGAGCAGGGGATTTTGGTCAAAGTAGGTTCGGCGCCGCATCCGATGGAAGAAGCTCATTATATTGAATGGATAGAAATTATTATTGACGCTAGGTCTTGCCGTAAATTCCTTAAACCCGGCGACAAGCCCGAGGCGTTATTCGAAGTTTCCCCCGAACCGAATCAAACAATCATCGCCCGCGAATACTGCACTATCCACGGCTTGTGGAAAGGGTAAATATGAAGAAAATAATCTCAATTATTATCGCAATCTTAATTCTAGTCGCTACGGGGGCGGGTGTTTTTTGGCAAATGAACAAAAAAAATGAGCCGGCGGGGAAGGAGGATCTAATTCGCGTTGATTCTCCAAAGCCGAATCAAACTGTCCAAAATCCGCTGATAATTACCGGAGAGGCGCGAGGCCATTGGTTTTTTGAAGCGAGTTTTCCGGTTGTTCTTGTCGACTGGGACGGATTAATAATCGGCCAGGGTATCGCCCAAGCAAAAAGCGATTGGATGACTGCGGATTTTGTGCCATTTGAAGCCACCCTGACTTTTACAGCAGATAAAAATGCTTACAGCAATAGGGGAACATTGATATTGCGTAAAGACAATCCGTCCGGCCTGCCCGAACACGACGACGCATTTGAAATTCCGGTATTAATTAAAATAAAATAAGCGAAGAGGATGACGCAAGAAAAAGCCCTAGCGATACTTAAACTTGGCGGGAATGTTTTTTTGACTGGCGAACCGGGTTCGGGAAAGACATATGTTGTTAATCAATATGTGGCGTATTTGCGCAATCAAGGAATTGAGCCGGCCATTACAGCTTCTACCGGTATTGCCGCCACTCACATTAACGGAATGACGATTCATTCGTGGAGCGGTATCGGAATTAAATCAAAATTAGAAAAAAGAGATCTTAAAAAAATCGCTGCAACCAAATATGTTGTCAAGCGCGTTTTGCGTAGCAAGGTTCTTATCATAGACGAGGTGTCGATGCTTAATCCCGAAACTCTTTCCATGGTTGATGCTGTTTGTCGCGAGATTAAGCAAGATTCAAAACCATTTGGCGGAATGCAAATAGTTCTTGTCGGAGATTTTTTCCAGCTTCCGCCGATTACAAAAACAGAACAGGAAGTGCGTTTTGCTTACGGTTCGCCTGTCTGGGCCAAAGTTAAGCCAACGGTTTGCTATCTTACCGAGCAATACAGGCAAGATGACGCTAATTTTCTTTCCGTGCTTTCATCTATCAGGCGCAATGTTTTTAGCGCTAAGCAGTTGCGTTATATTGAGACTAGAAAAACAGAAAGTCATTTGGCGCCAAGCGATGTGCCAAAACTTTTTTCCCATAATGCCAACGTGGATAGGGTTAATAATGAAATACTTGATAAACTTCCCGGCGAGGCAAAAATATTCAACATGTCTTCGCAAGGATTGGATGCCCTGGCATCGGCTTTGAAAAGGGGATGCCTTTCGCCCGAAATACTTTGTCTCAAAGTCGGCGCAGTAGTTATTTTTACCAAAAATAATCAAAAAGAAGGATTTGTAAATGGCACGCTCGGCTACGTTGAGGGGTTCAATGAATATAACGGTTATCCGGTTGTAAAAATACGAAATGGCAGAACAATTGATGTTGAGCCGATGGATTGGGATTTTGAAGAGAATGGAAAAGTTCGGGCGAGCATTGAGCAGCTGCCGCTTCGTTTGGCTTGGGCGATTACTATTCACAAAAGCCAAGGAATGAGTTTGGATGAGGCGATTATAGATTTGAGCAGTGTTTTTGAATTTGGCCAGGGCTATGTGGCTCTTTCTCGGGTGAGACGGCTTTCAGGTTTGCATATTCTTGGTTGGAACAAACGCGCTTTTCAGGTGCACCCCGAAGTGTCGGCCAAAGACGCTGATTTTCTTAAAGAATCAGAGTTGGCCGACCGCAATTTTTCCGCCATATCATCAAGCAAAATAAAATCCACGCAAAAATGTTTTATTCGGAAGAATGTTAGACATTGAATGTCTAACATTTCTGGCTATTGATTTTAATTTTGATATTTGTTAGATTAAAAGAGTTATGCCAACAATCAGACAATTAATTAAACATAAAAGAAAAAAAGCGGTGGGTAAGGATAAGACTCAGGCTTTGAGTTTTGGTTTTAATCCGAAAAAAAATCGGCCGGTGGAATTTCCTTCGCCATTTAAAAGAGGCACTTGCTTAAAGGTTTTTACCGTTACTCCGAAAAAGCCGAACTCGGCTTTGAGAAAAGTGGCCAGGGTAAAATTGACTTCAGGAAAAGAAGTGACAGCTTACATTCCCGGCGAAGGGCATAATTTGCAGGAGCACTCTATTGTCATGATCAGGGGCGGCAGGGTTAAAGACTTGCCCGGAGTCAGATATCATATAGTCAGGGGAGTGCTGGATACCGGAGGAGTGGAAGGAAGAAAACAAAAGAGAAGTTTATATGGAGTAAAGAGAGTGAAAACTTAGAAGCTTAGCTTCTAAGTGAGAAGCTAAGCTTCTTTTAACGATTTATTAATTTTATGAGCAGACGCAAACATAGAGAAGACAGAAATATTCAGCCCGATTCTATTTATAATAATTTAGTAGTGGCTAAATTTATAAATCAGATTATGAAGATGGGCAAAAAAACCGTAGCCAAAAAAATTGTCTATGGCGCTTTTGATATTTTAAAAGAAAAAACCAAAAAAGAACCCTTGGAAGTTTTTGAAAAGGCCTTAGAAAATGCTAGGCCTCTTCTGGAGATTAAACCGAAAAGAGTGGGGGGCGCCACTTACCAAGTTCCTCGTCCAGTGCCGGCAGACAGGAGTTTAGCTTTGGCGATTCGCTGGATTTTGGAAGCGGCCAGAAATAAAAAAGGCAAGCCAATGCATAAAAAACTGGCCGATGAATTGCTTTTAGCTTCAAATAATGAAGGAGCAGCTATTAAGAAAAAATTAGATACTCATAGAATGGCCGAAGCCAATCGGGCTTTCGCCCATTTCGCCTTTTAGAAATCAGCGAATAGCGAATCTTTTTCGAATATACGAATAAAAAATTTTATGCAAAATAAAAATCGTAAGACAAAGAGATTTTTGTTCCTTGCACAATGTTTTATCATGGCAGGGACATTATATTTCATTGCTAAACAGAATTGGTTTTACCTTGTATTGGGTCTGCTGTTTTGGATGGTTCTTAACTGGAGAATCGACGAAATTGGAAAAAGAGATAGGAGAGATATTTAAAAATAATTTCCATTCGGGTATTCGCAACTAATTCGTTATTCGTTGATAATATGCAAGGGAATTTAATTAGACGCATTGACGTCAGACGTCAATGAGTTATGGGGGGGTTGTTAGACGTCTGGCGTCTAACACTTTCGTCTAACACTTAAAATATGAAATTCGTATATTCGCACATAATTCGTTATTCGTTGATTTAATATGCCGAGAGCCTATCCCATAGAAAAATATCGTAATATTGGCGTTATCGCTCATATTGATGCCGGAAAAACAACCACTTCCGAGCGGATTTTATTTTACACCGGCATCACTCATAAAATAGGCGACATTGACGATGGAACAACGGTTTTGGATTGGATGGCCCAAGAAAGAGAAAGGGGAATTACTATTACATCGGCGGCTACCACCTGTTTTTGGACTCCGAGAGATAAAGAAAAGAAAAAAGAAAACGAATATCAATTTAATGTTATTGATACGCCCGGCCACATTGATTTTACGGCTGAGGTCCAAAGATCTTTGAGGGTGCTGGATGGCGGAGTAGTGGTTTTTGATGGAGTGGCCGGAGTGGAACCTCAATCGGAAACAGTTTGGCGCCAAGCCGATAAGTTTAGGGTTCCCAGAATTTGTTTTATTAATAAAATGGATCGCACAGGAGCTGATTTTGAAAAATCATTGCGATCAATCTGGCAAAAATTATCGCCGGACGCTGTAGCCTTGCAATTGCCCATCGGAGCTGAAGATAAATTTGAAGGAGTAATTGATTTATTGGCGATGAAGTCCCTATACTTTGAAGGAAATTTAGGCGAAATCGTCAGGGAAGCGGAAATTCCGGCTGACTTGTTGGAGGAAGCGAAAAAGTGGCAAAAGATTTTAATAGAAAAAATTGCCGGGGAAGATGAAAAATTATTGGAAAAATATTTAGTTGGTCAAGAAATTTCCATAGACGAATTAAGAAATGTTTTAAGAAAAGCGACTATTTCTTATAAATTAATTCCGGTCTTTTGCGGATCTGCTTTAAAAAATAAAGGAGTTCAGCCGGTTTTAGACGCTATTTGTTATTATTTACCGTCTCCGGCTGATTTGCCGAATACCAGGGGCACTGATCCTAAAACAGGTGAACCTATTGAAAGAAAACCAAATGACGGAGAACCGTTCTCCGCATTGGCTTTTAAAGTGGCTTCCGATCCCTTTGTCGGCACACTGACATTTTTCAGGGTTTATTCGGGCACTTTAAAAAAGGGCTCTTATATCTTAAACACTACTACTCAAGAAAGAGAAAGAATCAGCCGAATTTTAAAAATGCGCGCCGATTCAAGAGAGGATGTTGAAGAGATTCTCGCCGGAGATATTGCCGCTACAGTTGGTTTAAAAAATACTTCAACCGGGCATACGATGTCTGATGAAACCAGCCCTATTGTACTGGAAAAAATTACTTTTCCTGAACCGGTTATTTCAATCAGGATTGAACCGAAAACTAAAGCTGACCAGGAAAAAATGGGCATGGCTTTGCGCCGGTTGGCTGAGGAAGATCCGACTTTCCGGGTCAGAACCGACGAACAAACCGCAGAAACCATACTCTCCGGCATGGGAGAACTGCATTTGGAGATTATCGTTGACAGAATGAAAAGAGAATTTAAAGTTGAAGGAAATGTCGGTCGGCCGCAAGTGGCTTATAGGGAAACAATCAAAACTGCTGCCGAGGCTGAAGGAAAATATATCAAGCAATCGGGCGGCCGAGGCCAATATGGCCACGTCTTCTTGAGGGTGGAACCGAAAAATCGCGGCGAGGGATTTGAGTTTATTGATGATATCAAGGGCGGATCCATTCCCCGGGAATTTATTCCGGCCGTGGAAAAAGGCGTAAAGGAGGCAACCGATAAAGGCGTGGTGGCGGGATATCATATGGTTGATTTAACGGTTACTCTTTTTGACGGTTCTTTCCACGAAGTTGACTC
>ERZ1292645.112-Hain-H14-02um-R2-112-length-37597-cov-8_pt2 | contig 29799 bp, 26 predicted proteins | sample MGYA00564401_ERZ1292645 | MGnify/ENA primary metagenome ERZ1292645 (study PRJEB36523, sample SAMEA6512644) | groundwater metagenome | collected 2019-01-09 | study: AquaDiva: Metagenomics assemblies of 32 groundwater samples | reverse complement strand
TCGAACACCACCGGGCAGCCGGTTTCGCGCATGATCATGAGCGAGCGCATGTCGGAGACCAGGTTGTTGTAACCGAACGAGGCCCCGCGCTCGCACACCAGGATGTTGTCGCGCTGACTCGCAGACTTCGCTTTTTCCACCACGTTTTTCATATCGCCGGGGGCGAGAAACTGCCCCTTCTTGATGTTGACCGGCTTGCCGGTGGCGGCCACCGCGCAGATGAAATCGGTCTGCCGGCACAGAAACGCCGGCGTCTGCAGCACGTCCACCACCACCGCCACTGCCGCGATCTCGTCGAGCTCATGCACGTCGGTCAAAACCGGCACGCCGATCTGCTTCCGAACTTCACCTAATATCTCAAGTCCTTTGTCCATCCCTAGGCCACGAAAGGATTTTATTGAGGTTCTATTGGCTTTGTCGTACGACGATTTATAGATGAAAGGGACACCTACCTGGGCACAGATTTCCTTCAACTCACCGGCGGTATCGAGTGCCAAGGCACGCGACTCGACCACGCACGGGCCGGCGATCAAGAACAACGGCTGATCGAGACCCGCTTTAAAGCCGCAAAGATCCATGGCGTTACCCGCAAGCCATCGGCCGTGTTGCGGCGGCGACGGTGCCGTGTGCAATCGCCGCTGGCGCGAAGACACGGTTCATGGCCATTAGGCGATGCTTTTCAACCGCCCGGCGTCCCCCGCCCTTTCGGCCTCGGGCCGGGCATTGGTCAATGCGGCCTGCACGAACGCTTTGAACAGCGGATGACCGTTACGCGGGGTCGAGGTGAACTCCGGATGAAATTGGCAGCCGACGAACCAAGGATGGCTCACCAGCTCGACCATCTCGCACAGCTGGTCCTTGGCCGATGTCCCGCTTGCTCTGAGCCCCGCCTGGTTGAGGCGCTGCAGGTAGTGGTTGTTGACCTCGTAGCGGTGGCGGTGGCGCTCCATGATGCGTTCCGCGCCGTAGATGCGGCGCACCGCAGATTCGGGTTCCAGCACGCACTCCTGGCCGCCCAGACGCATGGTGCCGCCAAAATCGGATTTGACGTCGCGGCGTTCGATGCAGCCGTCACGGTCCTGCCATTCGGTGATCAGCGCGACTACGGGGTGAGGGGTATCCGGATCGAACTCGGTGCTGTGGGCCCCCGCGAGCCCCGCCACGTTGCGCGCATATTCGATCACCGCGAGCTGCATGCCGAGGCAGATGCCGAGATACGGCACGCCGTTCTCGCGCGCGTAGCGGACCGCTTTGATTTTGCCCTCCACGCCGCGCTTGCCGAAACCGCCCGGCACCAGGACCGCATCCATATTATGGAGGCAGGTGGTGCCGTTCTTCTCGATCCCCTCGGAATCGATGTAATTGATCTTGACTTTGGCGCCGGTATGGATGCCGGCATGGATCAACGCCTCGGTGAGCGACTTGTAGGATTCGGTGAGGTCCACGTACTTGCCCACCAGCGCGATGTTGACCGCGCGCTGCGGGTGCTCCAGTGCATAGATCAGCTTCTCCCAGCTCGAGAGGTCCGCGGGCGGCGGAGTCAACCCCAGCTTGCGGCACACGATGTCGTCGAGTATTTGCGCATGGAGCATCGCGGGAATCCTGTAGATGCTGTCCACGTCCACTGCCGAGATCACCGCCTCCACCGCGACGTTGGTGAAGAGCGCGATCTTCTTGCGTTCGTCCTCGGGCAACGACCGGTCGGCGCGGCACAGCAGCACATCGGGCTGGATGCCGATCTCGCGCAGCTCCTTCACCGAGTGCTGTGTCGGCTTGGTCTTGATCTCTCCCGCTGAAGCGATGTACGGAACGAGCGTCAGGTGTATGAAGCAGGTGTTGTTGCGCCCCAGCTCGATCGCCATCTGCCGGATCGCTTCCAGGAACGGCAGCGATTCGATGTCGCCCACCGTGCCTCCGATTTCGACGATCGCCACCTCCGCATTGCCAGCCCCGCGCCGGATGAACAGCTTGATCTCGTCGGTGATGTGCGGGATGACCTGCACGGTGCCGCCGAGATAATCGCCACGGCGCTCCTTCTTGATTACGCTCTCGTAGATCTGGCCGGTGGTGAAATTATTGCGCCTCGACATCTTGGCTTGCAGGAAGCGCTCGTAATGGCCGAGGTCGAGATCGGTCTCGGCGCCGTCTTCGGTGACGAAGACTTCGCCGTGCTGGAACGGGCTCATGGTCCCCGGGTCCACGTTGAGATAGGGATCGAGCTTGACCATCGAGATTTTGAGGCCGCGCGATTCGAGGATGGCGGCCAGAGAGGCGGCGGCGATGCCTTTGCCCAGAGAGGAGACTACACCACCCGTGACAAAGATGTATTGGGTCATCGCATAAGCCAGCGGTTTCCGTATTTTATCCAAAATATCCGCTGCGTCCAACGAAAACCGGTCACGGACCGGGACGGGCCGGAAAATCGAGGGGCATCGGCGTCGCGCCGGTGCTCGCGCGAGCTCAGCCGGGCTTTGCGCCACCGACCTCGCGTGCGAGGTAAAGCCAGGTCTCGACCACGGTGTCGGGGTTGAGCGACAGGCTCTCGATGCCCTCCTCCATGAGCCATTTCGCCAGGTCGGGGTGGTCGGACGGCCCCTGGCCGCAGATGCCGACGTACTTGCCGGCCTTGCGGCAGGCCTGGATCGCGAGATGCAGCATCTGCTTTACCGCCGGATCGCGCTCGTCGAACTGCTCCGCGATAATGCTCGAGTCGCGGTCGAGCGCGAGCGTCATCTGGGTCAGGTCGTTGGAGCCGATCGAGAAGCCGTCGAAGTGCTCGAGGAACTGGTCGGCGAGGATAGCATTGGAGGGGATCTCGCACATCATGATGACCTTGAGCCCGTTCTCGCCGCGCCCGAGCCCGTGCGCCGCCAGCAAGTCCACGACCTTCCTGCCCTCAGCCACGGTGCGCACGAAAGGCACCATGATCTCGATGTTGGTCAGCCCCATCTCGTCGCGCACCTTCTTGAGCGCCCGGCATTCCAGTTCGAAGCAGTCGCGGAATGAGGCGGAGAGATAGCGCGAGGCACCCCGGAAGCCCAGCATCGGGTTTTCCTCGCGGGGCTCGTACCGGGCGCCCCCCGCCAGGTTCGAATACTCGTTCGACTTGAAGTCGGAGAGCCGGACGATCACCGGCTTGGGCCAGAACGCCGCCCCCAGCGTGGCGACGCCTTCGACCAGCTTCTCGACATAGAACGTCACCGGATCGGCATAGCCCGCGCTGTGCTGCTCCACCGCGACCTTGATGTCCATGGGCACGTCCGGATAGGCCAGCACCGCCTTGGGGTGGACGCCGATCATGCGCGCGATGATGAACTCGAGACGCGCCAGGCCCACGCCTTCGTTGGGCAGTCGGCGGAACTCGAAGGCGAGCTCCGGATTGCCGACGTTCAGGGTGATCTTGACCGGCGACTGCGGCATGCTGGAGAGCGACAGGTCGATCACTTCGGTCTCGAGCATGCCTCTGTACACGAACCCGGTGTCGCCCTCGGCGCACGACACGGTGACGGGACGGCCGTCCTTCAGCGCCTGGGTGGCGTCGCCACAACCCACTACCGCGGGTATCCCCAGCTCACGCGCGATGATCGCGGCGTGGCAGGTGCGGCCCCCGCGGTTGGTGACGATCGCCGCCGCCCGCTTCATCACCGGCTCCCAGTCGGGATCGGTCATGTCGGTCACCAGCACGTTGCCCTGCTGCACGCACGACATCTCGGCCGCGCTCTTCACCAGGCGCACCGGACCCGCCCCGATGCGCTGCCCGATGGCGCGTCCCGAGGCGAGGATTTCCGAGCGCTCCTTCAGGCGATAGCGGCGCAGCGTGTCCACTTGGGCGTGCGCCTTCACCGTCTCCGGCCGCGCCTGCAGGATGTAAAGCTGCCCCTCGACGCCGTCCTTGCCCCATTCGATGTCCATCGGGCGGCCGTAATGCCGCTCGATGATCAAACCGTATCGCGCGAGTTGCTCGACCTCCGCGTCGCCGATCGAAAAGCGGTGCCGTTCGGGTTCCGGAACCTCGACCGTTTTCACCGAGCGCCCTGCGGTGCGGGCATCGGTATAGACCGTCTTGACGACCTTCGAACCCAGACTGCGCCGCAGGATTGCGTGCCTGCCTTCCTTGAGCGCGCGTTTGTAGACGTAGAACTCGTCCGGGTTGACCTGTCCCTGCACCACGGTCTCGCCCAGCCCGTAGGAGGAAGTAATGAACACTACCTGGTCGAAACCGGACTCCGTGTCGAGCGTGAACATCACCCCGCTCGCCCCGAGATCGCTGCGCACCATGCGCTGCACGCCCGCGGATAGCGCCACGCAGTCGTGCGCGTATCCCTGGTGCGTGCGATACGAGATGGCGCGGTCGTTGTAGAGCGAGGCAAACACGTGCTTGACCGCGCCCAGCAGGCTCTCCAGGCCGTGCACGTTGAGAACGGTCTCCTGCTGGCCGGCGAATGAGGCATCGGGAAGGTCTTCGGCGGTGGCCGAGGATCGCACTGCAAACGAGACTTCCGTCCCCGAGGCTGAGGCCAGCGTTTGATAGGCCGATGCGATCTCGTGCTTGAGCCGCGGGGGGAACTCCTGAGCGAGGATCCAGCCTCGGATCTCCGCTCCTGCCGCAGTGAGCGCAGCCACGTCCTCCACGTTGAGCTTGCCCAGCCGCTGCGCAATGCGCTGGTTCAGCCCGCCCTGGGCAAGGAACTCTCGATAAGCCTGGGCCGTGGTGGCGAACCCGCCCGGGACCCGCACGCCGGCGCCGGCGAGCTGGCTGATCATTTCGCCGAGCGACGCGTTCTTGCCGCCGACGCTTGCCACGTCCTTCATGCGCAGTGCGGCGAGATCCAGAACCACCGGGGCCGTGCTCATTCCCGTCACCTGTGATAACTTCTTGTGTCCGGACAACGTGGTATTTTACCGGAATAGCCCGACTCAAAAGCGATGGCAGTCCAGAAACGCACCGCATTCTTCGTTTCCGACCGCACCGGCATCACCGCCGAAATGCTGGGGCACAGCCTGCTCACGCAGTTCAACGGGGTGCGCTTCAACGAGGTCACCCTGCCGTTCGTGGATTCGGTGGAGAAAGCACGCGAAGTGGTCAAGCAGATCAACCAGCAGGGATCGGAGGACGGCGTGCGGCCGCTCGTGATCAGTACGCTGGCCAAGACCGAGATCGCGCAGGTGATCGGCCAGGCCAACGCGCTGTTTCTCGACTGTTTCGAGATCTTCATCTCCCCGCTCGAGCGCGAGCTGGGGCTGGGGGCGTCGCACGCCATCGGGCGCACACACAACGTTGCCGACTTCGTCGACTACCACCACCGCATCGAATCGGTCAATTACACGCTGGCTCACGACGACGGAGTATCCGCGCGCGACCTGCCCGAGGCCGATGTCATCCTGGTGGGCGTCTCGCGCTGCGGCAAGACGCCGACCTGTCTCTACCTCTCCCTGCAGTTTGGCATCCGCGCCGCCAATTACCCGCTGATCCCCGAAGACTTCAGCAACATGGAGCTGCCGGCGCCGCTGCGGCCGCTGCGCAGCAGGCTCTACGGGCTCACCATCAGGCCCGGACGGCTGCAGCAGATCCGCAACGAACGCCGGCCGGGCAGCAAGTACGCCACCCGCGCCAACTGCGAGTTCGAGGTGCGCGAGGCGGAAGCGCTGATGCGGCAGGAAGGCATACCCTACCTCGACGCCACCAGCAAGTCGGTCGAGGAACTTGCCACCACGATTCTGCAAGAAGCCAAACTGGTGCGCCGTATCTATTAGCTCTCAGCTATCAGCGTTCAGCGATCAGCTCAACGCCTGAACGGCTTCGGCTTATGGCTGATGGCTGACTGCTGTCCGCTGGTGGCTGACAGCTGCCTCACTCTCTCGAATAAACATACCGCCGCTGCCGTAGCGACATTGAGCGATTCGGTCTTGCCTGGCATCGGGATGGCGACCGTGGCGTGCGCGGCTGCCTGTAGCTCGTGCGAAATTCCCGCCCCTTCATTGCCGAACAGCATTGCGATCTTCCCGGTGAGATCGGTCTCGAACACCGATCGCGGCGCGCGATGGCTGGTTGCGATGACCCGGCCGCGGAACCGCCTTGCCAGCGCCGGCAGGTCCACGCCCTCGTAGATGTGCAGCATGAAATGCGCCCCCATGCCGGCCCGCACCACGCGCGGCGACCAGGCGTGGACCGAGTCGCTTGAAAGCAGCACATGCTGGATGCCCGCGGCGGCCACGGAGCGCAATATAGAGCCGAGATTGCCCGGGTCCTGCAGCCCCTCGAGCATTACGCAGCTGTCCATTTCCTCGGGTACCGGCTGCGGGCACGGCGCTTGAACGACCGCGATGATGCCTGTCGGCGTAATCACGGAAGAGAGTCTCTTGAACAACGCGTCGCCTAGCAGAACAGGCTCCACCTGTCCCATCCTGCCCAAGAGCGCCTGCACCTCCGGATTCGTCAGACCGGAACGGCTGACGGCCACCTGTTCCGGCAGCCCGACATGCTCGCGATAGGCGGCAACCAGATGAACGCCGTCGAGCACCGACCGGCCTGATTTCTTTCGTTCCTGGGACGATTGTGTGAGTCGGTACAGCGACTTGAAGCGCGGATTGCCAGCGGAGCTGATCTGTTTCATGTTGCGCAGATGCGAAAACCGGCGAATACGTCGCGCCGGTCAGGAGTATAAAAGTTGCGCCAGGTGTTGCGCAGTAGGCCGGCGCGCGTGGCGTAGCATCCGCCGCGCAGTACTTTATGGTCGCCGAACCACGGTTCGGAGTACTCCTGGTACGGGTCCCGCACGAAGCCCGGATAGGGCCCGAACCAGTCTGCAGTCCATTCCCAGACGTTGCCGAACATCTGCCGGCAACCCCAGCCGCTGTCACCGTCAGCGGACGCTGCAACGTCGGTGCAGGCGTCGAATACGCCGAACAGGTTGGCGCGTCCCGGCGACGGCTCCGCCCCGCCCCAGGGATAGCGCCGCTTGCCGGCTGATCCCGGCACGGTCGCCGCTGCGAATTCCCACTCAGCCTCGGTCGGCAGCCGCCGTCCCGTCCAGCGGCAGTAGGCGTCGGCTTCGTACCAGTTGACGTGAATCACCGGCGCATGCGGCGGCAGCGGCCGGATTTCATCAAAGACGCGCTGTGCCCAACCGCTGCCGTTCTTTTCCCAGTAGACCGGCGCCTGCGCGCCCGCCTGCTCCCGCCACTGCCACCCCCGCTCGCTCCACAGCTCGCGCCGCCGGTAACCGCCGTCCGCGACGAAGGCCGCGAACTCCGCATGGGTAACCGGGGCACGCGCGATGCGGAACGGCTTGACCGTAACGCGGTGCGCCCACTTTTCGTTGTCGAACACGAAGCTATCCTCACCGGGTGAAGCGCCCAGCATGAATTCCCCGCCTTCGACCTCGACGTCCCCCGGCCACGGTCCTGCCGCAACCGGTCGTTGCCGTTTGGCGCCGACGTTCGGCGGTCCATAACCCAGTGTCTGCCGAGTATAGGTGAAAGCCTCGCAGTGCATTTCCTCGTGAAACGCCGCGAGCTGAACAAAGTACCGCATGTGTTCGGTCGCGCCCTCGCGCTCGAGGCGCTCCTGCACGCCCTCCAGCACGCGCTCCAGGTAGCGCAGCGTGGCTTCGAAGTCCGGTAGCGGCAGCGTCCAGCGCGCATCGTGCGGCACGATGGCCGAATCGTACAGCGCATCAGCGTTCGCGATGAACGATGGTGCAGGCTCCGCGCCCGGCCGGTGGCGCAGGCACCAGTGCTCCTGAAACCAGCCGACGTGGCCGATCTCCCACCAGGGTGGGTTGACGATCGTGAGCTTGGGGCCGAGCAACTGCCCGCCGGTCAGGTCATGCGCGTAAGCCAGCGTGCGGCTGCGCGCTTCCAGCAGCATGCGGCGCAGGGCCGAGGCATCTGGCGTTACGGTTGGCTGCATCATCACCGGTCATGCGAAAATGGATCCTAAAGTGTAACGTCAAGTCTCCGCGGTGAACATCGTCATCGTCACGCCCGCTGCGGCCGGCTCCCGCCACGGCAACCGCAATACCGCCGCGCGCTGGGCCATGCTGCTGCGCGGGCTCGGCCATAGCGTGCGGGTGCAGGTTGCGTGGGACGGAGCGGCCGCAGACGTCATGATCGCCCTGCACGCGCGCCGCAGCCACGATTCGGTAATGCGCTTTGCTGCAATCCATCCGCAGCGTCCGCTCGTGCTCGCCCTCACCGGTACCGATCTTTACCGCGACATTCACTTCGACGCGAATGCCCGGGAATCGATGCAGCTCGCGACCCGCATGGTGGTGCTGCAGGAAATGGGTCTGAAGGAACTCACGCCGGCGCTGCGTGCCAAGACCCGGGTCATCTATCAGTCGGCACGCGCCCCTGCGCCGCGTCCACCGCTCAGACGCTGCTTTGAGATCGTGGTCAGCGGCCATCTGCGCGAGGAGAAGGACCCGTTCCGCGCCGCCGCGGCGCTCGACCATCTGCCGCAACAGAGCCGTATCCGCGTCACCCATATCGGGGGCGCGATGAGCTCGGAAATGGCGCAGGCCGCCCGCGCCTGGGCGGCTCGCCAGCCGCGCTACCACTGGCTCGGCGAGCTGCCGCACCGGCAAGCGCTGCGGGTGCTGGCCCGTGCGCGGGTGATGGTGATCAGCTCGCGCATGGAAGGCGGCGCCAACGTGGTTTCCGAGGCCCTCGCCGCCGGCGTGCCGGTCGTCGCCTCTCGCATTTCCGGAAACGTCGGCATGCTCGGCCAGCGCTACCCGGGCTATTATCCCGTGGAAAACCAGCGCGCGTTAGCGCGCCTGCTGTGGCACGCCGAGAGCGAACCCGCGTATTACCGCAAGCTCAAAACTCAGTGCCAGCAACGGCGCGTACTGGTGGCTCCACGCCGCGAGCGCGAGGGGCTGAGGAGACTGCTCTCCGAGGTGGCTTAGAAATGCCAAAAGCGGAACCGCAAAGACGCGAAGGCGCAAAGAAAGGTTTTGATTTCTTCGCTCGCGGGTCACATCGCACCCGCTGTGGCGACGACGATGGTCACTAGCCCCAGCGCCAGGTTCACGCCGACGGCGATCCGGATCTGGTTAAGCGCCGCCCCGCCCGCCTGCCAGTCCTGCGCCGCGACGGCCTGTCTGAGGGTGGGAAACGGCGAGAAGAACACATAGGCGAAGATCAGCGTCATCACCACGCCGATGTAGAGCATGAGGTGGACATAAATCGGTATCCGGCCGGTTTCAGCGAGCGTCGCTAACATGTAGAAGCCGCTGCCGAGAATCAACGCCACTGCCGCCCACACCCACAGGAAGAAACGCCGCAGCGTTGCCGCCCATAGCACCAGGCGTTGCGGCGGCTCGAGGCCAGACGTCGCCGGGCGCAAGCATAGATACGCGAAAAACATGCCGCCGATCCAGATCACCGCGCCGAGCAAGTGCAACATCACCGCGATTTTCATTGCCCGTATAGAGCGTGTCTCAAAAATCGAAAAACAACATTTAGCCGCAGATAAACGCAGATCAACGCGGATGAAAATCCTTGTTCATCATCGATCCAGGTTTGCGGTATCGGCGTACAGCGACGGCTCTTTACGCTTCAATCGTATCTTGAGATACCCTCTAGAAGTTGGGTGCAAAAAAACCAGAAGCGAGATCAAACCGCAGATAAACGCGAACCGAAACCCCTCCCAAAGACCTCTCTGGATTTGAGTGATCTGTGTGCATCTGCGTTCATCTGCGGTTCAATTCGGTTTTTTTGAGATAGCTTCTAGGAAACGGTGAACAGTAAACAGTCTAACCGTTGACTGTTCACCGTTCACGGTTCTCCAGCAATCCGCGCACCGGAGCAAAACTGCGCCGGTGCACGACCGAGATCCCGTGCGCGCGCAGCGCCGCCAGGTGCGCGACGGTGGGATAACCCTTGTGGCGGTCGAAGCCGTACTGGGGGTGGAGCCGGTGCAGCGCCAGCATCTCGGCGTCGCGCGCCACCTTGGCCAGTATCGAGGCTGCCGCAATCGCCGCGACCTTGACATCGCCCCTGACGACCGCCTGCACCGGCACGCTCAGTTGCGGGCGGTGCAAGCCGTCCACCAGCACCTGCTGCGGCGTCACCGCCAGTTGCTCCACGGCGCGGCGCATGGCGAGCAGGCTGGCCTGCAGGATGTTGAGCGCATCGATCTCCTCGACGCTCGCGCTTGCCACCGACCAAGCCGTGGCACACAAGCGAATTTCCCGCGCCAGTGCCTCGCGCCGGCGCGGCGTGAGCTGCTTCGAGTCGGCGATCCCCGCGATGGGCCGTCCGGGATCAAGGATAACGGCGGCGGCGAATACCGGCCCCGCGAGCGGTCCCCGCCCCGCTTCATCCACACCGCAGATAAGAGCCTCTAACATGAATCGTGACAGCGCAGCGTGTGTTTCATCATGTTGGAGACTCTTAGTATCACGGCGTGGCTCCCGTTCGAATCAGCGGCAGCAGCGCTGCGGCCATGCGTTCAGCGCTGTTCTGCCGCAACTCCTGCGCCATGGCGGCAAAGCGCGCCTCGAGCCGGGTGCGCACTGTAGCGTCAAACAGCAGGTTGAGCACCGCCTGCGACAGGTTGTCCGGGGTGGCCTCTTCCTGCAGGAACTCCGGCACGATGAATTCCCCGGCCAGGATGTTGGGCAGACCGACATACGGCTGATAGCGGCGGTTATTGATGAGCCACCAGGATGCGCGCGGCATGCGATAGGTGATGACCATCGGGCGTCCGATCAGCGCCGCCTCCAGCGTTGCCGTTCCCGATGCCGCGAGCACCACATCGGCGGCGGCCGTCGCCTCATGGGCGTGGCCGAACAGTACCGTTACGTTGAGCTCCCCCCCCTGACGGTAGAGAGCGGACTCGAATAGTTCCCGGGTGGCACGGCTTACCAGTGGCACCAGGAACCGGACGTCCGGCACGCTCGCCGCTATGTGCGCCGCCGTTTCCACGAATAGTCCGGCCATCTGTTCGAGCTCGCTCACCCGGCTGCCCGGCAGCAGCGCAATGACCTTGGCTGCCGCCGGCAACCGCAGCTGTTCGCGCATCGCGGCGCGGTCGGGAAAGCCCGCCAGCAGGTCCGCGAGCGGATGTCCGACGTAGGTCACCGGCACGCCAGCCTGCTCGTAGAGCGCCGCCTCGAAGGGAAATACCACCAGCATCCTCGATACCGCGCGCTTGATCTTGCCCATGCGCCCGCCGCGCCAGGCCCAGATCGAAGGACTCACATAGTGCGCGGTGGGAATGCCGGCCGACCTGAGTTTCACCTCGAGATCGAGGTTGAAGTCCGGCGCATCCACGCCGATGAACAGCGCGGGCGGCTCCTCCAGGAAGCGCGCCGCAAGCCGCCGTCGGATGCCGACGATCTCGAAGTAGTGGCGCAGCACCTCGACATAGCCGCGCACCGCCAGCTTCTCCAGCGGATACAGCACCTCCATGCCTGCGGCCTGCATGCGCGGCCCGCCGATGCCGGTGAAGCGCGCGCGCGGCAGATGCTCGCGCAGAGTCCTGATGAGATGCGAGCCGAGCAGATCACCGGAAGCCTCACCCGCGACCACGCCGATGATGAGCGGTGCCCGGGTCATTACCTGATGATGCCGCGGGCGGAGTTAGTCAGGAAATCGAGGATAACTTTGACCTCCGGACACTCCCCGAGCTGACGCGCGAGCTCCCGTTTGGCCTGGTCGAGCGTGAGTCCCGCCTTGTACAGCGTCTTGTAGGCGCGTTTGATCATGGTGATGGTGGCGGGCTCGAATCCGCGCCGCTTCAAGCCTTCGACATTGACGCCGTAGGGTCGCGCTGAATTGCCGGATGCGGTGACAAATGGCGGGATGTCCTGCAACACGATGGTGCCCATCGCCGTGATGCTGTGGATGCCGATATGACAGAACTGGTGCACCACCGTGAAGCCGCCGAGGATCGCGTAATCGCCCACCTGTACGTGCCCGGCAAGCTGTGCGTTATTGGCAAACACGGTATGGCTGCCGATCTGGCAGTCGTGGGCGAGGTGCACGTAGGCCATGATCCAGTTGTTGCTGCCGACGCGGGTGACGCCGGCGTCCTGCGCCGTGCCGCAGTTGAAGGTGCAAAATTCGCGGATAGTGTTATTGTCCCCGATCTCGAGCCGCGTGACTTCACCGCTGTACTTCTTGTCCTGCGGCACCTCGCCGAGCGAGACCAACTGGTAAATGCGGTTGTTTGCGCCGATGCGCGTGTGACCTGTGATCACGGCATGCGGCCCGATCCGGCAGCCCGGGCCGACTTCAACGTGAGGGCCGACCACGGCATACGGCCCGATTTCGACACCCGCGGCGATGTTCGCCCCCGGGTGCACGATCGCAGTGGGATGGATCATGTCGTCCGCACGGCGGTCTTTGCGCGGCCAGCGCTGGGCCCGCGACCCGTCGGTTCAGTCGCCGTTCTTGGCGTCATCGATCGAGCGGATGGTGCACATCAGATCGGCTTCGGTGACCACGGCATCGTTCACCCGCGCCGTGCCGCTGAACAGCCACATGCCGCGCGCATGGCGCTTGAGCTCCACCTCGAGCACGAGCGTGTCGCCGGGCCCGACCGGCCGCTTGAAGCGCGCGCGATCGATGCCCACGAAGTAATACAACGACTTGTCGTCCACCTTGTGGTCCATGGTCCGGAACGACAGGATGGCGGCAGCCTGCGCCAGCGCCTCGATGATGAGCACCCCGGGCATGACCGGGTGGTGTGGAAAGTGGCCGCTGAAGAACGGCTCGTTGATGGTCACATTCTTGACCGCAGTGATGCTTTTCCCCGGTTCGCAGGACAGCACGCGGTCGATCATCAAGAATGGATAGCGGTGCGGCAGGTACTTGAGAACCTCGTGGATATCCATGCTGCTCAAGGCTTGCTCCTTTTCCTCTGCGCCAGTTCTTTTTCCAGAATGCGGATGCGCCCCGCCAGCTCGTGCAGGTGCCGCAACTGCGCCGCGTTTTTGCGCCACTCACCGTGCGGCTCGAAAGCATAGGCACCGGTATAGGTTCCCGGCCGGTCGATCGACTTGGTGATCAGGGTAAGCGCCGAGATCTCCACATGGTCCGCGATAGTAAGATGCCCGGAGATGCCCGAGGCACCGCCTATCTTGCAGTAGCGCCCGATCTTCGAACTGCCCGCGATACCGACGCAAGCGGCAATCGCGGTGTGGGCCCCGATGCGCACGTTGTGGGCGATCTGGATCTGGTTGTCCAGCTTTACCCCTTCCTCGATTACGGTATCGTCGAGCGCACCGCGGTCAATGGTAGTGTTGGCGCCGATTTCGACGTCATCACCGATCACTACGCGCCCGATCTGCGGTACCTTGAGCCAGCGCCCTTCTTCCAGCGCGATGCCGAAACCGTCGGCTCCTATCACCGCGCCCGAGTGCAGTATGACACGGTTGCCGATCACGCAGCCGTGGTAAACGGTAACGTGGGGATACAGTCGAGTATGGGTCCCGATCATTACCTCATCGCCCACATAGCAGCTCGTTCCGATCACGCTGCCCGCCTCGACCCGGGCGCCGCGGCCGATCACCACGTACGGGCCGATTTCCACATCGCGTGCAATCGCCGCCGAGCTGTCGATAACGGCGGTGGAATGCACGCCAGGCTGCGGCGGGCGTACCGGATTGAACAGCGCCGATACGCGCGCGAAATAGGCATAGGGATTGGCGCATACGATGCGCGGGAGCTGCGTCGCGGACAGCGCCGACTCGCTCACGATCACCGCGCTCGCGCGGGTAGTCCTGAGCTGCGGCAAGTAGCGTTCGTTGGAGAGGAAAGTAATGGTGTCGGGAGTAGCGCTCTCCAATGTGGCGACCTGGCGCACCCGGATCTCTGGATCGCCCGCGATCTCACCGCCGAAGCGCGCGGCGATCTCGCGCAGGCTGTAGGATATACGTTCGCTGCGTGTCATGACCGCAAAACCGAAGACTCCGTCCGTCCCGTGTCCACGGGTCGGTTCGTAATCGCCGCGGCGTCACCTGCCGCCCTATTTGCCTTCGGCGAGCGCCTTGAGCACCTTGTCCGTAATGTCTATCCGCGGACTGCGGAAAACCGCTTCCTGCAGAATGAGATCGAACTTTTCTGCGTCTGCAATCTGCTTGATGACGCGGTCGGCGCGCTCGAACAGTGTGGCGAGCTCCTGATTGCGGCGCATATTGAGATCCTCGCGGTACTCGCGCTGCATGCGCTGGAAGTCAACGCTTATGCGCGTCAGTTCCTGTTCTTTGGCCCGGCGGTCGCTTTCGCTCATCGTCACCGCATCCTTCTCGAGCTGGGCCTGCAACGCCTTGATCTGGGCCTCCCGGCGCTGCAGCTCCTGCGCGCGCGGCGCGAATTCCTTCTCGAGCTGCTTGCTGGCACGCTCGGCCGGCGCCGACTCGCGGCGGATGCGTTCCACATCAACATAACCGATCTTGAACTCTGCCGCCTGGGCCGCCGCCATGCCGAATATCAACGCCAGGGCAGCGAATGTTGGGTATAGGTGCTTCAAGGTGCTCTCCTTGCAGTTAGCCGATCGCCCTCTTCCCATGGCGCTGCGTCGCGGGATCAAAATACGCCCCCGAAGGTAAACTGGAACGCTTGCTTCTGGTCGCCAGGTTTGTCGCGCAGCGGCACCGCGACGTTGACCTTGAGCGGGCCGAAGGGTGACACCCAGAGCACGGCGACCCCTACGGAATACCGCAGCTCTTCCATACTGTAGGTCTCGCCAACCGTGGCCGCGTCGATAAAGGCGCTCATTCTCACCGCCCGGTCGTTTGCCAGGCCTGGGAACGGGAACAACAGCTCGGCGTTGCCGAGTAGCTTGCGGCCACCGCCGCGCGGATCGTTGTTGGCGTCCTTTGGACCAATTGTATAGGCTTTGTAGCCGCGCACCGAGCTCACGCCGCCCGCGTAGAAGTTCTTGAAGAACGGCAACGGCTTGTCGCCATAGCCGTCGCCATAGCCGACCTCTCCGTTGACCATGAAGGTAAGAAAGCGCGTCAGAGGGAAATAGCGCTGGTACTGGTAGAAGAGCTTATAGTACTCCAGCGTCCCGGCTGGCGTACCGACTTCAGCAGTGGCCCTCTGCAGCGTTCCCTTGGTGGGATAGATCAGGCTGTCGCGCCCGTCTCGCGACCAGCCGGCAGTCAGAAACAAGTTGGTATTGCTGGAACCAAACGTAGCGACATAATCCTGGTAGATCAGCGGGCTGTCAGGAAAGGTCGTGATCGTGGTGTTCTCATACCCGATCCCGTATTGGATGGTGTCGATCTCGGTCACCGGAACGCCCAGGCGCAGCTGCCCGCCTTTGGTCGTAGTCTGGTAGAGACCGAGCTGGTTCGCCGTCGGGTCGACCTCCCGGTAATAGAGATCGAAGCCGCGACTGACGCCATCTACCGTGTAATAGGGGTCAGTATACGACAGCGAATAGGTGGTGTTGATCTTGCTGCTATTGAGCTGTACCGATACGTGCTGCCCGGAACCGAAGATGTTATTTTGCGACACTGAACCGGACAGGACCAACCCGTCACCGCTGCCGAAACCGGCGCCGAACAGCAGTGTACCGGTGGGCTTCTCGACCACCGAGACGTTGACGTCTATCTGGTCGGTGGCGCCCGGCACTGCCGGCGTCTCCACGTTGACCTCGGTGAAGTAACCGAGCCTGTCAATGCGCTGCCTGGACAATATGATCTTATCGGTGGAGTACCAGCCGCCCTCGAGCTGACGCATCTCGCGGCGGATCACCTCATCGCGTGAGCGCGTGTTGCCCGCGATGTTGATGCGGCGCACGTAGACGCGGCGGCCGGGGTCGATGAAAAAGGTGAATGCCACCTGCTGCTTTTCCTTGCTCAGCTCCGGAACAGCGTTGACGTTGGCAAAGGCATAACCGTCGTTGCCGAGACGGTCAGAGATCAGTTTGGTTGACTCTGTCAATCGCGTGCGCGAGAAGACCTCTCCCGGCTTGATCTGAATCAGCTTGCGTACCTCCTCCTCTGGAATCAGCATCTCGCCCGCCACCTTGAGGTCGGACACCGTATACTTCGGCCCTTCGGTGATGCTCACCGTGATATAGATGTCCTGCTTGTCCGGTGTGATCGAGACCTGGGTCGAATCAATGTTGAACTCGACATAGCCCCGGTCGAGATAATGCGATCGCAGCGTTTCGAGATCAGCGGCAAGCTTTTGACGGGAATACTGGTCATGCTTGCTGAACCAGGTCATCAAGCCCGGGGTACGCAGCACGAACAGGCCGAGCAGCTCCCTTTCGCGGAAAGCCTGGGCGCCGATGATGGTGATCTGGCGGATCTTGGCGATCCGCCCTTCCTCGACGTTGAAGTTGAGCGAGACGCGGTTGCGCTCGAGCGGCGTCACCGTCGTGCTGACGTTGACCGCGTAATAGCCCCGGCTCAGATACTGGCGCTTGAGCTCCTGCTCCGCCCGGTCGAGCAGCCCCCGGTCGAAGATGCGCCCTTCGGCGAGGCCGATCTGACGCATCCCCGTGGCAAGCTGATCCTTGTTGAACTCCCGGACGCCGGCGAAATCGATTTGGGCGATCGACGGCCGTTCTTGTACCACCACCACCAGCACGTCGCCGTCCCGCTCCAGGCTGACATCCTGAAAGAAGCCCGTGGCATACAGCGCGCGTATCGCCTGAGTCGCCTTTTCTTCCGTCATGGTGTCGCCAACCTTGACTGGAAGATAGCTGAAAATGGTGCCCGCCTCGGTGCGTTGTATGCCTTCTACCCGGATGTCCTTGATGACGAAAGGCTCGATAGCGGTTGCCGTCACTGCGTAGAGCATGAGCAGCAACAAGGCAACACGGGACCCGCGCATGATTCAGCCGCTTATCAGACGATTTATGTCGTTATACAGGGCGAAAGCCATCAGTGTGAACAGCAGCGCCATCCCTACGTGCTGCCCGATCTCGATGGCCCGGTCCGATACCGGACTGCCTTTGAAAATCTCGAACGTATAATACATCAAATGTCCCCCATCCAATAAGGGAATGGGCAGCAGATTCAGCACGCCGAGGCTGATGCTGATGAGAGCAAGAAACAGCAGGTACGAGGCGAGCCCGCTCTGCGCCGACTGCCCCGCATAGTCGGCTATGGTGATCGGCCCGGAGAGGTTCTTGAGCGAAATCTCGCCGATGATCATCTTGCCGAGCATCTTCAAGCTGAATACGGAAGTGTCCCACGTCTTCTGCAGCGCCCTGACGAGGCTATCGAACGGGCCGTAACGCACTTCCACTATCATGGCGGCCATCGCCGCGCGGTCGATCCGGGGCGCGGCGCCGATCTTGCCGATCTTCTGCCCGCCCTCGATCACCATGTCGGGCGTCACCGCCATCGCCGGCAGCAGCACCGCGCCGCGCCTGATCTCGATGGTCAGCGCTGCTCCCGGGCTGCTGCGCACGGTTTTCACCACCTGCTCCCAGGCTTCGATGCGCTGGTTGTTGATCTCGACTAACTCGTCGCCCGCCTTCAGTCCCGCGCGCTCGGCTGCTCCGCCGCTCACCACTTCGCCGATGACCGGCTTGAGCGGAACCTGATAACGCATGAGCCCGAGCGCGCGCAGGAAGTCGCTGTCAAGGTCGGCCGGCGTGAGCCCGGACAGGTCGAGCTTGCGCCAGCCAAGGTCGCCGCGCGCGCCGCGCACTTCAAGCGTCACGGTGGCCTTCTGCACCGCGCGCTGCAGCAGGATCCAGCGCGCGTCCTGCCAGGTCGCCACCGGCTCATCGCCGATCTTGATCAAAGTATCGCCCGCCACGAAGCCTGCCTGGCGTGCAGGAGTGCCGCCCGGCGGCTCAGCTATCATCGGCGTGATTCCGGGCACGCCGTAGATGAACAGGAACCAGTACAGCGCGATCGCCAGCAGAAAATTGGCGGCCGGGCCGGCGATCACGATGGCCACACGCCGCCACACCGACTGGCGGTTGAAGGCGCGCGGCAAATCTTCCGGCGCCACCGGGCCCTCGCGCTCGTCCAGCATTTTGACATAGCCGCCAAGCGGGAAGGCTGCAATCACCCACTCGGTTCCATCTCGCCCCAGCGGCCGTGCCCATAACGGCCTGCCAAAACCGACCGAAAAACGGAGCACCTTGACACCGCAGGCGCGGGCCACCAGATAGTGGCCGAATTCGTGGACCACGATCAGGCAGCCGAGCGCCACCAGAAAAGCGGCGATAGTGGTGAGAGCCGTCATGCCTTAACCGTCACGATGTCGCAAGCAAATAGTCAGGAGCGCACCGCCCGGCGCAATGTGCCCCCAGCGCCGGCAGGACGTGCGGCATGCAGCCAGCGTTCGGCGCGCTCGCGTGCAGCGCGGTCGGCGGCAAGCACGTCGTCGAGACTGGTTACCGGACTGCACGCGAGCTCGGCCAGCACCGTTTCGATCAATGCCGGTATCTGCCGGAAACCCAGGCTGCCCGCGAGGAAATGCGCCACTGCGACTTCGTTGGCGGCGTTGAGCGCGGTGGGCGCAGTGCCCCCCGCCGCAAGCGCCTCATAGGCCAGCCGCAGACACGGAAAACGCTGCGCGTCCGGCTGCTCGAAGTGCAGCGCGCCGATCCGCGCCAGGTCGAGAAACTGCACGCCCGCCGCGATACGCTCTGGGAAACCCAGTGCGCACGCGATCGGGGTGCGCATGTCCGGATTGCCGAGCTGCGCGATGACCGAGCCGTCGATGTACTCGACCAGCGAATGAATCACGCTCTCGGGATGGATCACGACTTCGATCTGGTCCGTTCGCAGATTGAACAGCCAGTGCGCCTCGATCACTTCCAGCCCCTTGTTCATCATGGTCGCCGAGTCGACCGAGATCTTGCGCCCCATCACCCAGTTGGGGTGGGCACAGGCCTGATCCGGCGTGACCGCCTCGAGCTCGTGCAGCGGCACGGCGCGGAACGGTCCGCCGGAGGCGGTGAGCAGAATGCGGCGCACGCCGGCCGTTTCGGGGCTGCCGGCGTAAGCGAGCGGAAGCGCCTGGAATATCGCATTGTGCTCGCTGTCGATCGGCAACAGCTCGGCCCCGCTGGCACATACCGCGTCCATCAATATCGGGCCCGCCGTTACCAGCGATTCTTTGTTCGCCAACAGAATTCTTTTGCCGGCGCGTGCCGCAGCCAGCGTCGGGCGCAGGCCAGCGATGCCGACAATCGCCGCCATCACCGTGTCGACATCAGGCAGGCTCGCCACCGCTTCCAGCGCATCAATCCCGCAGAGCACTTCGCACGCCAGGTCCGTCTGCCGCAAAAGTTGCTTCAGATCTTGCGCTGCGGCGGGTTCCAGGACGACGGCGAATCTCGGCCGGAACTTGAGGCATTGCCCGAACAGCGCTTCCGCCTGGTTCCGCACGGTAAGGGCTACCACTTCGAACTTGTCGCGATGGAGAGCCACCACTTCGAGCGTGTTGACGCCGACGCTGCCGGTGGAGCCGAGTATCGTGAGACGCCGTCTGTCCATATCCAGCGCGGATCCTGAGGCGGTTTTGTTTCTAGCAGCCTGTCGGACTGCCCAGTTCGACAGGCTGCTAGCCGATGTAAAGCAACAACAAGGCGGCGAACGGCATGCTCGAGGTCATGCTGTCAACCCGGTCGAGGATCCCGCCGTGCCCTGGAAGCAATGTGCCGCTGTCCTTCGCACCCGCCTGGCGTTTAATCCATGATTCGAACAGATCGCCCACTACGCTCATCAGCGCCACGCCCGCAAACAGCGCCACGCCGCTCAACCCGTTCCACCACGGCCAGTCGGGCGTGATGCTGGATAACGCCACATAATACACTGCCACTGCCACGCCTGCGCCCGCCACGCCCTCCCAGGTCTTGCCCGGACTGATCGTGGACGCGAGCTTGCGCCTGCCCCAGGCTCTGCCTATGAGGTAAGCCGCGGTATCCGCCAGCCACACGATGCCGAACAGGGCCAGTAACCGCGCCGGGTCAACCTGCAACTGTGCCAGCGCCAGCCATGTCGGCACCAGTACGATCCAGCCCGCGATCCCCAGGGCGAACGGCGCACGCACCTGCCAGCGCCACGCCAGCCACGCTGGCGCGAGCAACACCCAGAATGTGCAGCTCATCCCGTACACCACAACATCCACGTGGCGACCGTCCCTGGCAAGCCACAGCAGGAGTGCGGAGACGAGCACGATTACGGCAAATGCCCAGCGCGCCGTCCGCGTCAGTCCCGCGAGCACGCTCCATTCCCAGCTTGCGGCAAGCAACACCGGCAGCAGCGCGACCGCCCACCATTTGTTCGGCAAAACAAACAACGCCGTAGTGCAGGCGGCGAGCAAGACGACTGCGGTGGCAAGTCGCGCGGTCAACATGGGATGTGGAAATCAGAGACCGCCGCGCCGGAGTCAGCCGGCGTCGCTGACGTTCCCGATGCGGTGGGTGGCGAGTCCGGCGTCATCCGGCAGTTGCTCGCTGGTGCGCCCGAAGCGGCGCTCGCGCTGTTGGTAGGACACGATCGCACGGTCGAGCGCTGCCGCATCGAAATCCGGCCACAGCGTATCGGTGAAGTAAAGCTCGGTATAGGCCAGTTGCCACAACACGAAATTGCTGATGCGCTGCTCACCCCCGGTCCTGATGAAAAGATCGGGCTCCGGCGCGTAAGCGAGCGCAAGGTACGGAGCGAAGTCGCGCTCCTCGAAGCCGGCGGAGAGCTCCGGGCGTTCACGCAGCATGCGGTTCAGCGCCTGCAGCACGTCCCAGCGACCCCCATAGTTGGCCGCGATGGTGAGGGTAAGCCGATGGTTGTCCGCGGTCAGCGCCTCCGCCTCGCGGATCAGGCGCACCAGCTTCGGTTCAAAGCGTGAGAAGTCGCCGATCACCTTGAAGCGGACGCCATTTTCATGGAGCTTTCCGACTTCCTGTTCAAGCGCCATCACGAACAGCTGCATCAGAAACGAAACCTCCTCCGCCGGACGCCGCCAGTTCTCGCTGCTGAACGCGAACAGGGTGAGGTACTCGACACCGCGCTCTCCGCATGCGCGCACCACGGTACGCACGGCTTCCGTCCCGCGCCGGTGGCCGGCTACGCGCGGCAGATAGCGCTGCTTCGCCCAGCGCCCGTTGCCGTCCATGATGACGGCGATATGGCGCGGGATGCGCCGCGCTTCCGGGATTTCGAGGGTCGTGCTGGTGATTTCGCTCATCAGACCGCCATCAGGTCGGCTTCTTTCTGCTGCAGCAGCTTGTCGATCTCGGCAATGTAGCGGTCAGTCAGCTTTTGAACGTCGTCCTGCGCTCTGCGCTCTTCGTCCTCCGCCACCTTCTTCTGCTTGAGCAGTTCCTTGAGATGATGGTTGGCGTCGCGCCGCACGTTGCGCACCGCTACGCGCGCGTTCTCGCCTTCATGCCGCACCACCTTGATGAGTTCCTTGCGGCGCTCCTCGGTGAGCGGGGGCATCGGTACCCGCACCGTCTCCCCGACCGATGCCGGATTGAGCCCGAGATCAGAGTCGCGTATCGCCTTCTCGATGACACCCGCCATCTTCTTATCCCACGGCGTGACCCCGATGGTGCGTGCATCGAGCAGCGTCACGTTCGCCACCTGCGGGATCGGGGTCGGCGTGCCGTAATAGTCCACCACGATGTGATCGAGCAGGCCGGCGTGGGCCCGCCCGGTGCGGACCTTGGCGAGGTCGGTCCTGAGGGCCTCCACTGTCTTTTTCATTTTCTGATCCGCGGTCTTCTTGACGTCAGCAATCATGGTCCACCTCCCATGGTCCACCTCCCGCCTAAGAGCTCTATGCGTCAATTATGCAGGAAAGTTCCTTCGTCCTCGCCCAGTACGACGCGCTTGAGCGCGGCCGGCTTGAGGATGCTGAAAACGTTGATCGGCAGCTTCTGGTCGCGGCAAAGCGTCAAGGCGGTGGCGTCCATCACCTTGAGGTTCTTGATGATCGCCTCGTCGAAGGTGAGGCGCTGGTAACGCATGGCGTCGGGATGGGTCTTGGGGTCGTCGGTGTAGACCCCGTCTACCTTGGTCGCTTTGAGCACAAGATCGACGTTCATCTCCATGCCGCGCAACGCGGCGGCGGTGTCGGTAGTGAAGAACGGGTTGCCGGTGCCGGCGGCGAAAATCACCACCTTGCCCTCCTCCAGATAGCGCATCGCCTTGCCCCGGATGTAAGGCTCGACCACCTGCTCAATGTTGAGCGCCGACTGCACCCGGCTCACCAGACTGACGCGCCGCATTGCGTCCTGCAGCGCCAGCGCGTTCATCACCGTGGCGAGCATGCCTATGTAATCCGCGGTGGCCCGGTCCATGTGCGAGGCCGCCGGCGCGATGCCGCGGAAGATGTTGCCGCCCCCGATCACGACCGCCACCTCCACCCCGAGATTCACCACCTCGGCGATCTCACCGACGATGCGGTCGACCGTCTCACGGTTGATGCCATAAGTGTCGTCCCCCAACAACGCCTCACCGCTCAACTTGAGCAGGATGCGTTTGTAGGCGGGCGTCTGCGGCATGTGGGTCTCTTGTATGGTGCTGTCCTAAACAGGATGGCCGATGCGCGGGCGGAACCTGGCTCTCACATTGCCTGGCCGGCCTGCGCCATCACTTCCGTGACGAAATCGTCCTTCTTCTTCTCGATGCCCTCGCCTACAACGTACAGCGCGAAACCGGCGACCACGGCGTTCTTGGACTTGAGCAGCTGCTCGACGCTCTGCTTGTCGTTCTTCACGAACGGCTGTCCGAGCAGCGTGACTTCCTTGAGAAACTTCTGCACGGCGCCCTCCACCATCTTCTCGACGATGTTGTCGGGCTTGCCCGATTCTGCGGCCTTGGCGGCCGCGATCTCGCGTTCCTTGCGCACCAGCGCGGCCGGCACTTCGGCCGCTGACAATGCGACCGGCTTGCTCGCCGCGATGTGCATGGCGAGATCCCTGGCCAGCGCATCGCCGCCGCCGACCACGTCCACCAGCACGCCGATCTTGGCGCCGCCGTGGATATAGCTCGCCAGCCTGCCCTGCCCCGCTATGCGCACGAAACGACGGATCGTCATGTTCTCTCCGATCTTGCCGACCAGCGCCTGGCGTGCTTCTTCCACCGTCGCGCCTTTGAGCGGGAGCCGGGACAGCGTTATGACATCCGCGGGCTGCTGCGATGTCGCCAGCTCGGCCAGCGCACCGGCAAAAGCGAGAAATTCTTCGTTCTTGGCCACGAAATCAGTTTCGCAGTTGACCTCTACCAGCGCCCCGGTCTTGCCGTCACGCGCGATATGCGCCGTCACCACACCTTCCGCGGTTACCCTCGAAGCGGCCCTGCTCGCCTTGTTGCCGAGCTTGATGCGCAGGATTTCCTCGGCCTTGACCCTGTCGCCGTTGGCCTCGGCCAGGGCCTTCTTGCATTCCATCATCGGCGCGTCGGTCTTTTCGCGCAGCTCTTTCACCATGCTCGCGGTGATTTCCGCCATGCCAGCCCTCGCTGGTTAAAAAAAAAGGGCTCGCGCCCCCCGAAACAGCCTCGGGAAACGCGCTCAAGCGCCCTCGTTCTCTTCCACTTCGACGAACTCGTCGCCGCCGCGGACGATGTCCTTGACGGTGTCCTGCCGGCCCTCGAGCACCGCGTCGGCGATGCCGCGCACGTAGAGGCGGATCGCGCGGCTGGAATCATCGTTGCCGGGGATGACATAGTCCACGCCCAACGGCGAATGGTTGGTGTCCACCACCCCGATCAACGGAATACCGAGCTTCCTGGCTTCCGCCACCGCCCCCTTCTGGTAGCCGACGTCGATCACGAACAGCGCGTCCGGCAACCCGTTCATGTCCTTGATGCCGCCCAGGCTGCGCTCGAGCTTGACGATCTCGCGCTGATAGTGCAGGGCTTCCTTCTTGGGCAGCTTGTCGAGAGAGCCGTCCTGCACCATGGCCTCCATGTCCTTCAGCCGCTTGATCGACTGTTTTACCGTCTTGTAGTTGGTCAGCATTCCCCCCAGCCAGCGGTAATCGACGTAGGGGGCGCCGCAGCGCAGTGCTTCCTCCTTGATGATCTCTCGCGCCTGGCGCTTGGTACCGACAAACAGCACCGTGCCCTTGTTCGCGGAGAGCTGGCGCACGAACTTGAGCGCCTCCTGGTACATCGCCAGGGTCGTTTCGAGATTGACGATGTGGATCTTGTTGCGGTGCCCGAAGATATAGGGTGCCATCCTCGGGTTCCAGTAGCGGGTCTGGTGACCGAAATGGACACCGGCTTCGAGCATTTCGCGCATCGTGACTGACATGCCGTCCTTCTCCGGTAAGGGTTGAACCTCCATCCGCCGTGAGGCCGCCGCGTGCGGCGACCACCCTCACTGTGGCGAATGTGCGAATTAAATCCGGCGCCCGTCTAAGCCGGGCCCGGCGAAGTTGCTAACTGCGGATTTTATCACGGGAAATGCCGGCCTCTCAAGCAAAGCGGCGACCGATGCATGGCGCCGGATTCTGGACTAAAATCCGCTGTCCTTGAAAAACCAGCTACTAAGAGCCTATAACACCATGAAACGCGCGATGCGCTGGCACGATTTTGGCTCAGGGCGCGAAGCAAGGCCCGCCGCTTAGTACTCCTAAGCAAGGGACTTGCGACAAAGCCATGGGCCAAAATTCGCGCCAGCCCTCCGGGTTGCAGCCACAATCGGCGCTGACTTTGTCGCTCGGCTTGCCAATATCGACATATTGGCTGCACCTCGCTTCGCGCCATCACCCATTCTGGCTCGCAACGCACGTGTGTTTCATGGTGTTATAGGCTCTCACCGCGGCACGGGCCGCGCCGAACCCGGCTCATGGCCGTCACCATCAAGTCCCAGCAGGAAATCGCGAAGATGCGGGTGGCGGGCCGTCTGGCTGCCGAAGTGCTCGATTACATCGCACCGTACGTGAAGCCCGGTGTCACCACCGGCGAGCTCGACCGCCTGTGCCACGATTACATCTCCAGTGTCCAGAAGGCGATCCCGGCCCCGCTCAACTATGCTCCGCCCGGCTACCAGCCGTTTCCCAAGTCGATCTGCACCTCAGTAAACCATGTTGTTTGTCACGGCGTGCCCGGCGACAAGAAGCTCCGATCCGGCGACATCATCAACCTCGACATCACTGTCATCAAGGACGTGTACCACGGCGACACCAGCCGCATGTTCTTCGTCGGCCAGCCTTCGATCCAGGCGCGGCGCTTGTGCGAGGTGACTTACGAATGCCTGTGGCGCGGTATCGAGGCAGTGCGGCCGGGCGCGCACCTGGGCGACATCGGACACGCGATACAGAGCCACGCTGAACAGCATGGTTTCAGCGTAGTGCGCGAATTCTGCGGCCATGGCATCGGGAAGAAGTTCCACGAAGAGCCCCAGGTGCTGCATTACGGCAGGCCGGGCGCCGGGCTCGGCCTCGAACCGGGCATGACCTTCACCATCGAGCCGATGATCAACGCCGGCAAGCTGGACATCCGCCAGCTCGCCGATGGCTGGACGGTGGTAACCAAGGACCACAGCCTGTCGGCGCAATGGGAACACACCTTGCTCGTGACCGATAACGGTTACGAGGTGCTCACGCTGTCGGCGGGCGCCCCGCCCAGGCCTAAACTCCACTCCTGAGCACATGGCAAGCCTGCAAACCGCGACCGTCCCTGCCGCAGCCCCGCTACAGGCGCGCATCGGCTCGTGGAAACTGAAATTGGCGGAGCAGCACAACCGACTGCGCGAAGAGTTCTTCGCCCGCAAGTCGCCGTCGGAGCTGCTGCGCCACCAGGCAGCCGTGATCGACCGGCTGCTCAAGGAGGTGTGGGCGAGCCATGCCATGCCGCGCAATGTGGCGCTCGCCGCGGTCGGCGGCTACGGGCGCGGCAGGCTTTTTCCCTGTTCCGACGTCGACCTGCTGATCCTGCTGTCGAAGCCGGCCGATGCGCCGCTGGCGCGCAAGCTGGAGGATCTGATCGGGATCCTGTGGGACATCGGTCTGGACGTCAGCCACAGCGTGCGCACCATCGACGAGTGCGTCGCACTGGCCGCCTCGGATGTCACGGTGCAAACGACATTACTGGAAGCACGCCTGCTCACCGGCAAACGCGAGCTGTTCGCGAGATTCGTCAAGCGCATGCGGGACACGCTCGACCCCGCGGCGTTCCTGCAGGCCAAACTGTTGGAGCAGCTGCAGCGCCATGCGCGCTATGCGGAAACCAATCTCGAACCCAACATCAAGGAAAGCGCGGGCGGCCTGCGCGATCTGCAGACCATTCTGTGGATTTCGCGCGCCGCCCAGATCGGCGCGAACTGGCGCGAACTGGCGCGCCGCGGGGTGATCACCGCCGCGGAGGCGCGCGAGATCCAGCGGCACGACCAGTTCCTGCAATCGCTGCGCATCCGGCTGCACTATTGTGCGGGCCGGCGGGAAGACCGCCTGCTGTTTGATTTCCAGTCCGTGCTCGCCCGCGACCTCGGCCTGTACGATCGTCCGCACCGGCTGGCAAGCGAGCAGCTGATGCAGCGCTACTATCTCACCGCCAAGGCGGTATCGCAGCTCGGCACCATCGTGCAGCAGAACCTGAGCGCTCGCGTGATGCCGGCGCACGACAAGGAATATCACCCGATCAACGAGCGTTTCGGAGCGCGTGCCGAACAGCTCGAGGCGCGCGACGAGCGGCTGTTCGAACGGCGCCCCGGTGCGATACTGGAAAGTTTCCTGCTGCTGCAGCAGCACCATGAATTGAAGGGGATGAGCGCGGCGACGATGCGTGCCTTGTGGCGTGCAAGACGACTGATCAACCCGGCCTTCCGCCGCGATCCGCGCAACCGGGAACAGTTCATGCAGCTGCTGTGCAGCCCGACGTACGTGGAGCGCGCGCTGCGGCGCATGAACCAGTACGGCGTGCTCGGCCGCTATCTCCCCGCCTTCGGCCGCATCGTCGGGCAGATGCAGCACGACCTCTACCACGTCTATACCGTGGACGAGCACATCCTGCGCGTGGTGCGCAACCTGCGCCGCTACTCGATACCGGAACTCGCTCACGAGTTTCCGCTCTGCAGCCGGCTGATGAGCGATTTCGCGCGTCCCGAGGTGCTCTATCTCGCGGCGCTGTTCCACGATATTGCCAAGGGCCGCGGCGGCGACCACTCGCGGCTGGGAACCGTGGACGCGCGACGCTTCTGCAGGGAGCACGGGCTAGCCCGCGAGGACACCGAGCTCGTCGCCTGGTTGGTCGAGAACCATCTGGCGATGTCCATCACCGCCCAGAAGCAGGACATCGCCGACCCCGAAGTGGTGAGCGCTTTCGCTAAACGCGTCGGCGACGAGCGTCACCTGGTTGCACTTTATCTGCTGACGGTTGCGGACATCCGCGGCACCAGTCCCAAGGTATGGAACGCTTGGAAGGCGAAGTTGCTCGAGGACCTGTTCTGGGCGACGCGGCGGCTGCTGGCGGGCGACCGTCTCACCGTCGCCAGCAGCCTGCAGGCGCGCCAGGACAAGGCGCGCTCCAAGCTGCGACTCTACTCCGTTCCGGACAACGCGCAGAAGGAATTGTGGGCCGAGCTCGACGACTCCTATTTCCTGCGTCACGAGCCGCAGGAGATCGCGTGGCACACTCGGCTGCTGTATTACCGCGTGCACACCCCGGAACCGGTAGTCAAGGCGCGGCTGTCGCCTGCCGGCGAGGGGTTGCAGGTAATGATCTACGTACCGGACCAAAAAGAGCTGTTCGCGCGCATCTGCAGCTTCTTCGAGCGCATCAGCTACGACATCTTCGAGGCCAAGATCTACACCACGCGCCACGGCTACGCGCTCGACAGCTTCCAGGTGCAGGATCCGGACAATCGGCGACCGCAGTACCGTGACGTCATCAGCCTCATCGAGCACGAGCTGGCCGAACGCCTCCGGCACAAGACGCCACTGCCGCCACTGACCAAACCGCGGTTAAGCCGCCAGCTGCGCCACTTCCCGATCTCGCCGGAGGTCTACATCCAGCCCGATGAGAAAGGCACGTACTGGGTGCTGTCGGTGATCGCCGGTGACCGTCCCGGGCTGCTCTCCCGCATCGCCCGCGTGCTCACCGCTTACGACATCAATCTGCACACTGCCATGATTAATACGCTCGGCGCGCGTGCCGAGGACGTGTTCCTGATCACCGGGGCGGCGCTCAAGGATCCCAAGGCGGTGGTGCGCCTGGAAAGCGATCTCGTCGAGCAACTGCGCACCGCCTAGCGGCGGTTCCAGGTTCCAGGTTCAACGTTCCAGGTTCAAGGTTCAGGGTTCAGGGTTCATCGTGCAACATTGAACTTGGAACTTGGAACTCGGAACTCGAAACTTTATTCTTCTTGCAGATCCTGGCCGGGGAACAGTTCTTCGTTGAAGCCGAAGTTGCGCAAATCGCGTATGCGCATCGGATAGAGGATGCCCGCGAGGTGATCGCACTCGTGCTGCACCACCCGCGCGTGGAAACCGTTCACGGTGCGGTCAATCTGCCTGCCGTACTGATCGTAGCCCTGATAGCGCAGCCGCTTGTGGCGCGGCACCAGCCCGCGCATACCGGGCACGCTCAGACATCCCTCCCAGCCTTCCTCTATTTCCCCGTCGAGCGGCGTAAGCGCAGGGTTGATCAGCACCGTATACGGCACCGGTTCGGCGTCGGGGTAACGAGGGTTGTGTTCCACGCCGAAGATCGCCACTTGCAGTCCGACGCCGATCTGCGGTGCCGCCAGCCCCGCCCCGTTGAGCGCCCTCATGGTGTCGTCCAAGTCCGCGATTAGCGCGTGCAGCTCCGGCGTGTCGAAGCGCACGACCGGCCGCGACGGCTCAAGCAAGCGGGGATCGCCCATGCGCAGCACCGTCTTAATTGTCATCGAGCATCAAGGAATTTGCCCGACTTTCATCTGGCAAATTCCTAAGGCGAAACTGCCCCCCAACGGGGGATGAAATTTGTCTTGAGACCTATTCATGGGGTGTTAAACCCATGATGCTGCTAGTGCCGTTCCAACTATTTCGAGCTATCTGTGATACCTGATCGGGGCACGATATACAGCAGAAGAGTTTGCGTAATCATTATGTCAAATAAGTTGGAACGGCACTAGCTGGTCGAGGATGTTGCGAACGCGCCCCATCGCGCGCTGGGAAACTGCGCCGATATCTTCGAGGCGGATGCCGTGCGTGCTGGTGCCGCGGCCCGCGGCGTGATTGACCACCACTGCGATCGCCGCATAGCACAGTCCGATCTCGCGCGCCAGCGCCGCCTCCGGCATGCCGGTCATGCCGACCATGTCGGCGCCGTCGCGCTCGAGGCGGTTGATCTCGGCCGCGGTCTCGAGCCGCGGCCCTTGCGTGGCGCCATAGGTTCCGCCCGCGACGATCGCCTCGCCCACCTCCGCCGCAGCCTTGAGTACCCGCTGGCGCAACGCCTCGCAGTAGGGCCGGGTGAAGTCGATATGCGTCACGCCGTGGTCGCCACGGCTGAAAAAGGTCGACCTGCGGCCGTGTGTGTAGTCGATGATCTGGTCGGGTAGCGCCAGCGTGCCGGGCGCGAGCTCGGCGCGGATGCCGCCCACCGAGGCGATCGACACCACATCCTTGACCTTCTGCGAATGCAACGCCCAGATGTTGGCGCAGTAGTTCACTTCGTGCGGCGGTATGGTGTTGCCGTAGCCGTGGCGCGCCAGGAACACCACCTCGTGACCCCGAATCCTACCGAAAGTAAGCGCGCCGGAAGGTTCCCCGTGCGGCGTGCGAATCATCTGGCGCCGCGTCACTTCAAGATTGGCGAGCTGGGATACGCCGCTACCGCCGATGATCGCTAGCATGGGATTCAGGATTCAGGATTCAGGATTCAGGATTCAGGATTCAGGATTCAGGATTCAGGATTC
>ERZ1292645.151-Hain-H14-02um-R2-151-length-31344-cov-10_pt2 | contig 29880 bp, 36 predicted proteins | sample MGYA00564401_ERZ1292645 | MGnify/ENA primary metagenome ERZ1292645 (study PRJEB36523, sample SAMEA6512644) | groundwater metagenome | collected 2019-01-09 | study: AquaDiva: Metagenomics assemblies of 32 groundwater samples | reverse complement strand
TGAATATTTTTCATCTAAACAAAGACAAATGTGAAAAATGTAATGAAAAATTTTCAAAATATGATGAGCTTATTGTGCATACAAAACAGACTCATCATCATACTATTGTAAAATGTAGCAAGTGTGGAAAAGAGTTTATCCATGAAAAGGATCGCCTTCACCACACACGTGAAGAACACTAGTAAAAATTATCCAGTTCTTGATAGTGGAAGTATATGATGCCTGTATCCTTCACGCTGTGTGATGTACTTTGCCGACATCATGTCTCGCTTTCCCCGCTGGTTTTGGTTTTTTATCTTAAGCGAAGTCTTTCTTTCATCAACAAACTCTAGCTCAAAGTGAGAGCAAAACTTCAGATTCAGCATTTCTGTAATTTTTCTTGCAATTCCCATGTTTCCGTTTCCAACCTTTACAATCTTTCTTTTTGCCTTTAATTCCGCAAGAATGTTTACTACGTGCAAGACCAGTTCATCAATTGAGGTAAAAATCGAGCTATCAATTTCTTTGCCATAGTAAAATACAGATAGCCCTATTCTGTGACCTGGGTCTATTCCAATTACAAGCTCGTCTTTTTCAAGGCCTAAATCAAGCTCCTTGACTAGCAGTCCACGAATTACTGTTGGGTCTTTATCACAAATTTCTTCATGAAGTAGCGGCTTGCTAAAAGATTGCGGGCTTTCCTTTGTAGTTGTTAAAATAAGGCTTCCGTCATATGTAGTGATTTCTTCTGGTAAAAGCGAATCAAATTGAAGGTTTAGTGTTTTTAGTGCCTTTACAAACTTGAAATAAGGTTTCCCGTAGGTTGTTGCAATCCCAATTTTTGTATGAATTAGCGGATCGATAGCTTTCATGCGGGAATGAGGAATTTAGGTTTATTCCTTGAGTATCGTTGACACAACGTATTCAACTGCATGATTAAATCATTCATTTGGTAGTAAGCAACAATATGGCCCTTGCAAGATCGCCTTTTGATTCTGCTAGTGCATTTTTTGCCTGCTCTTCACTTACATTTGCCTGCTGACAGACTAGCTGAATGTCTTCGTCACTAAATATTTGAACTTCAAGTTCTCTTTCTTCAATTCCATTTGCAACTATTTGAAAAATAGAGTTGTCCTTTGCTTTCATCTCAGTAACAGCAGGTTTTGATAAGATGATCTCTTTTTTGTCAGTTTTTATTATGACTTCTTGGACGTTTGGGATCTCATTCATATCAAGACCCATCTTGTCTAGCATTCTTCTCATCTGACGGTTTCCGCCGCGCATCATAATGCCTCATCTCCTTTTTTCGGACTTTTTAAACTATCTCTAACTTTAATTGCAACGCCTCTTTTCATTTGGGAAATAAGCTCAGATGGCAAGACTGCTTTTCCAACAGCTATTACTTTGTTTTTGTATAATACCGGAACGTCTGATTGTATCCTAATGTTTTTTCCACACCATACAACGTGTTTACAAAAAACTGACTTGCCGTCTTCGACAAATGGCTTTGACTCTTCATCTATTTCAACGCAGTGTTCCTTGAATCGCTTACTTTTCAATAGCATTTGAGCAAAATAAGGAGAAATGGCAAGGCCACCATCAATTCTCAAGACACAGAGAAGTCTTTTGTTGTGATAGACTTCGCGAATTCTCCCTGTCTTGCGTGAGAATGTAATTTCAAGTTCTTTAGGTAAATGGCGCGAAACTCCAGTTCCAAACAAGGCATCTATTGTATATTGTAGTTTTAGTACAGGGTCCATGATTTTAGCACAATTTGTTTCTAAATATGTCTTGATAAAAATTCAATTGTTGCCATTCTTTCTTTGTTACCATGGTATCTGTTACACGAATTATGGAAAAGGCCCTGTTTGGTTTTGCAAAGCAGTGGATTGCAGGAGATACACTTGATGATGCACTGAGATCTGCACGACAAACCTACAAAAAAAAGATGAATGTGATTATCAATAAGCTAGGTGAATACAATACATCAAAAAAAATCATAGCCGAAACTGTAAATGAATATCAAACAATTCTTTTGTCTTTGAAAAAATCAAAAATTGAAGGTGGCATCTCTGTTAAACCAACCCAAGTTGGACTTTTAGTAAGCAAAAAAGAATGTATCAAAAGTTTTAGTGCCATAATAAAAACTGCTACACTATCAAATTCGTTTGTGTGGATAGATATGGAATCATCTGATCACACAGATGAAATCTTGGAAGTCTATCACAAGCTCTTTAGCAGCTATGAAAGGCTTGGACTTGCACTACAAGCAAACCTCAAGCGAACAAAAAATGATCTTGTAGACCTACTTGAGCGTGGAGCAAAAATAAGACTTGTAAAAGGAGCGTATAGAGAAAGCGCCAAAATTTCATACAAATCAAAAGACCAAGTAGATGAAAATTTCCTAAACCTTACAAAACTTCTTTTTAAAAAAGGAAACGAGTTTGGTATAGCAACTCATGACTGCAAGATGATAGATGCTGCAGTTGCATTTTCAAAAAAATATGTGCGCCAGTTTGAGTTTCAGATGCTAAAGGGGATAAGAGACGAGCTAAAACTAGAACTTGTAAAACAAAAATTTTCTGTTTCAGAATACATTCCATATGGAACTAATTGGCTTCCCTATTCTATTCGAAGACTAAAGGAGAGAAAACGAAACATTCTGTTGCTTGGTAGCTCCTTTATTCAGTCACATCGAGTCTGAGTTTGTTCTCGCAAAAATTGAAGCAAATATCTTTCTCCGCCTGCTCCTTTTCCTGAAGAGCCAGAATCCTTCCAGCCGACAAATGGCTGACTGCCTACAAGTGCACCAGTTGTAGCGCTTGAGGCGCGGTTTGCATAAACTACACCAGCTTCTATGTTATCAAAGAATTTTTCAAGCTGTTCTTTGTTTTCGCTAAAAACTCCTGCAGTCAAGCCGTATTCTATATCATTTGCTAGCTTTATGGCTTCATCATAGTCTTCGTATGATTCTATACAAAGAAATGGCAAAAACAATTCTTCTTTCATGAGCCTATGATTCTTTGGGAGTCTTGTTACTATGGTTGGCTCAACATAATAGCCGTGTTCAAGTTCGCCGTCTTTTAGAATCGATCCTCCTGCTAGTATCTGTCCACCATCCTTTTGTGCATGAGCAACAGCCTCTTGAAATTTTTCTAGAGCAGATTCATTAATTATTGGGCCCAAAAAGACATCTTTTTTCCATGGAAGTCCAACTTTGATTGTTTTTGTTTTTTCAACCAGTTTTTTAGTAAACTCATCAGCCACCTTTTTTTGAACATAAACTCTTGAACATGCACTACATTTTTGACCACCATAGCCAAATGCTGCACGCAATACCCCATCTGTTGCTTTTTCAAGATCTGCAGAGTCTGTGACAATTACTGGGTTTTTTCCTCCCATCTCTGCAATGAATGGTTTTGCCACTTTTTCTGTAAATTTCTTAAATCCTGACATTCCTACGTTTCGTGAGCCGGTAAATACAATTCCATCAACTAGCGGGCTTTCGATTAGTGTTTTTCCAACAACACTTCCTGCTCCTGTAAGAAAATTAATTGCACCTGTTGGTAGTTTTTTGTAAATTGTTTGTACAAATTTAAAAGATGAAACTGGCGTATCGCTTGCTGGCTTTAGTACTGCAGTATTTCCGGTAATTAGGGCACCAGTTGTCATTCCTATTGCAATTGCAGAAGGAAAGTTAAACGGCGCAATAACTCCCCATACTCCATATGGTTTTAGTGCGGTTCTTGTCTTTTCTTTTGGGTTTGGATGCTTTGTCTCTTTTGAAAAACCGTTGTTAATCTCTAATTGATAGGCATAAAATCGCATAAAGTCAATTGCTTCATCAATATCTCCCATTGCTTCGAGTCTATTTTTTCCGTTTTCAAATGACATTAGAGCAGCTAGATGAAATTTTTGTTTAGAAAACTCGTCTGCACAGTCTTTGAATATCTTTGCTCTTTGCTGATATGAAATTATACTCCATTTTGGAAAGGCTTCTTTGGCAGAATTTATCGCACTTGAAGTATCTTCTTTTGTAGCACTTGGAAATCTAGCTAGTATAATTCTTGTATCAGATGGTGATTTTACCTCAAATTTTTCGTCTAAGAAAAGTTCCTTTCCGTTTATTATTATTGGATAGTCTTTGCCTAGATCTTTTTTTATTTCTTCAACTGCTTTTTCAAATTTTTCGTCAAACTCTTTTGTTGCATTACTAGCTACTGCCTTGCCCCATGTGTACTCGTTTTCAAACATGGATAAGCTACGTCGTTATGTTATTTTAAATCAACAGCAAGATACTACTTCTGAGATCATGCGTGATGCAAGGTGTGATGTTCTGTCCTTTATGTCATAGCTAGGACATACTTCCATTATATCCATGCCCAGAATTCCTTTTTTTGTAATTGCTTTTAGAAGATAAACTGCTTCAATGTTTGTTAGGCCAAGTGGCACAGGTACTGAGACGCCAGGTGCAAATGCAGGATCGATACAATCCATATCAAAAGAGACGTATACATTTTTGCCAATAGTGTTTAGGATAGACTTTGTAACATGTTCTATTCCCTTTTCAGCAATTTCAAATGGTGTTATTACTTTAAGATCATATTTTTTTAAATTATCAAGCTCTTCTTGCTCTGGTGTCCTAACTCCTATTTGTAAACTTGATTTAATGTCAATATGTGGTAATACATCATGAAAAACCGAGCCATAGTAATCTGTAGTTGAGCTGACAAAATCTGGGTGTGCATCAAAATAAACAAGCGATAACGGTTCTTTTCTTTTTGAGATTGATTTTATTATGCGTGTTGAAATAGAGTGATCTCCGCCAATCAATAGCGGAATTTTTGATTTTGAGAGGATTTTATCATAAACCTCGCCAATTTGGTCTCTTGTTATATTTCCATAATCGTATACTTTATGTTTAAAACCAGAATAAGGTAGACCAAGTGATTTTTTCCCCTTTCTTGTGTAAGTGTCTCGCAAATTTGAAATTCGTCTAATCCAGTCTGGTGCCTCTGAAGTTCCTTTTCTCAAAGCATGTGATTGTGATTCGTCTGGTACGCCGATTATAACAATATCAGCTTCATCAAAATTGTCGGTATTTGCCCAGCAGATCCTCTGTTCCATAGATATGGTTTAAAGTCAATCTACTAATTAATTACTAGAAGAATTTACAATAATAATTTTAAATTTGTGAGGCATAACGCATGACTTTAATTGGTTTGCTTGTAAATTTTGATTTCCTACCTAAACCTTTATTGAACGGAAAATAACGGTGCTGGTATGCAAATCAAAGGGATGCAAAAAAGTCAAATTCAAAATATAACTCATAAATTCAAGACTGGCAATATTGTAAAAATAGTAGATGCTGGAAAATCTAGCGATACTTCCTACACTATAATTAAGTTAAAAAAATCCGTAGATGGAACGCCACTTTATCTCTTAAAATCATCGTCTAGTCCAATTATGCTATTATACTACGAATCAAAAAGTTCCCATTTGGAAAAAATTCGTTAGAGCAAAAGATTGGTAATGCATATAACTAGTAGATCCCAAAATAGCTAGAAAAAGACTATGATTCGAAATATACTTGCTGCAATTGCGATATTTTCTGTGTTTTCTATTATGCCACAGACTGTTTTTGGTCAAGCGGTTTTTAATGAACAGTCATGTATTACTTGTGAAGAAATTCCTGATCAACAAACCCTAGATAATTACATGAAACTAGCACCGGTAGTAATTTGGACTGATTCTCCAATTTATGATAAAGGCTCTACCATTCATGTTTTTGGACATTCAAATGCAATAGGTGGAACTCCTGTTACTCTAAGGGTTATCAATCCATTAGGCACCATCGTATCTGTTGAGCAAGTTACACCAGACGATAATGGTGACTTTATAGCAAATTTCAAACCAGGCGGTGAATTGTGGAAAAAAGAAGGATCGTATATCATTGTTGCATATTCTGGCGCTAGTGCCGATAAGATATACCGAGTTCAAGTAAAGGTGCTTGATTATGTTGGCTCTGATATGCTGGCAAGATATGAAATAGAAGGAGGCAAAGTAGCTGATATTATGGCAGATAGTACGACTAGTACTCTAACCATAACACTTGCTGATACTGAGAGTGATGGAACGCTAAAGTTGTATTTGTCAAGAGATATTATTGATGCAAAAGCACCTTCAAAACAATTTGAGGGAATGGTAGGAGCAGGTCTTTCGCAACAGCACACAACTAATTACGATAAAGATTTTTTGGTGTTAGTAGATGGCTCTTCATTTTCTAAAGTAGATGCAAATTTTGCTGCAAAAGAGTTCAAAAATGTCTTGCCTGCTGGAATGTATTCAGAGAAAACAACTTTTAACACACGTATTGTAACTGTACCATTTTCTGCAGGAGCTGAGAAAATAGAAATTGTTGGCACATCTGTCGTACCTGAATTTGGTTCCTATGCTGCAATAATTCTCGCAGTAGCTATAATGTCAATAGTGCTACTTGTAAAAGGACCTAGACTGCGATTGATAGAATTTGTTAAATAATCACACATCTTTATCGTAAAATTAATAATTTTATCTAAAAAAATTTCAACTGTAAAATCTATTCTTTATCATAATACTTAGCTAATTCAGATTTTCAAAAAAATTCTAAATAATAATAATTTTAAATAATTAATTCCTAAATTAGTTTGTTAAATCAAGATTTCCAGTTGGTAAAGTCAAACAAATACAAAAGTAAGGAAGAAGATGCCAAATACAGCATGAGGATGCTATGCTAGATTGTCTCGAAAAGTATTCAAAATTTAATAAGTAAAAACTGTAGTTTTTTACAAAGTATATATTTCAAGGAAGAACTATATAGAAAATTAAATTTCGTATATATTGTGAAGAATAGCGAAGAGGCGAGAAAAATCCAGTTTACAGGAAAGTCTTCCTATATTGTTTCTCTACCAAAACAATGGGTTTTGGATCTTGGATTAAAGCGGGGGGATCAAGTTATTGTTTCAAGGCAAGGCGCCTCTGGCTTGAAAATTTTTCCTTCAACAGAACAAGTTAAAAGCTCACAGATTGACGAGGCAACATTTGAGATTGGTTCTGATGATAAGGATTCAGCGATTGTAAGAAAACTGATATCGCTTTACTTTTTAGGGTTTAAAACAATAAACATAGTTCCAAAAAATGAAAGGCTAAAACCATCGCAAAGAATGGTTGTAAAAGATGCTGTAAAGCGGATGCTTATGGGAACAGAGATTATCTCTGATTCATCAAATGAGATTACAATTCAAGTGCTAGTAAACCTCTTTGAGCTTTCAGTTGATGGTGCCTTCAAGAGAATGTTGCATATAGCAAAATCAATGCTTAATGATGCATTTTTGGCAGTTAAAGAAAACAATTTTGAACTTGCAAACGAAGTGATAAATGCAGATGATGAGGTAGATAGGTTTGGTTTTTACATAATACGCCAACTCAAAATCGCAATACAAAATGAACACATGTTAGAAGAAATGGGATTTTCAAATGCTCGAAATTGCCTAGGTTACAGACTTGTTGTAAAAAATATTGAAAGAACAGGAGATCATGCTGTAATTATAGCCAAAGACTTGATTGAGTTTAAAAAATCAATAAAAAAAGATATTCTAGAAAAGATTCAAGAGATGAACCAATTTGCGATTTCATTAATGGATGAGGCATGCTTGTCATTATTCAAAGAAGATTTTTACCAAGCAGAAAAAACAATTGAAAAAGCACTAGAGATTACAAAATATGAGAAAAAAGTTCTTGATAGCGCCAGATCAATAAAAGACGAAGAAGAGCATTACAGAATAAGAAGGATGGTAGAAAACATTCGAAGAATTGCTGAATATGCAAGCGACATAGCAGAAATTGTTCTTAACATAAATGTAGAAAAAGCATTGAAAAAGAAAGCGTGAATAAGACTAATTGAATACTGCAATTCTAATAACATATGGTAAAGAGGACGCTATCAGAGAAGCTGTAGCATTATGTGAAGCCGCAGATTATAAACCGATACAAATTATTGAACAAAAGTATCTTAATCGACCAAAATTTGGAATCAGTGAAGAAATAGTAAAAAGAATAGAAGATACCATTAAAAGATTAAAACCGGATGTTGTTGTTTACGATGAAATATTAAAACCAAGTCAAAATTACAATCTTGCATCAAGATTGAAAATAAACATACTTGATAGAGAGGCCTTGATATTAGAAATTTTTCAGAGTAGAGCTAAAAGTTCAGAATCACAACTTCAAGTAAAATTAGCGCAGCTTCGTTATGAGATATCAAAGGCAAAAGAAAAAGTTAGGCTTGCAAAGAAGGGAGAGCAGCCAGGTTTTATGGGAATTGGAAAATTCGAAGTGGATGTGTACTATAACGACATAAAACATAGGATGAACACAGTAAAATCAAAACTTGCAAAAGCTGGAAAACAACGCGAGCTTCACAGACAGTCAAGACAGAGATTAGGATTCAAAACAATCTCGCTTGCAGGATACACATCAGCCGGTAAAACAACTCTCTTCAACTATCTAACAGGTGAGGAACACCAAGAAGGCAAAGAACTTTTTACAACCCTTTCAACTACAACAAGAAAAATTACAATTAAGCATCAAGAAGTTCTTATTTCAGATACTGTAGGATTCATCAGCAAGCTTCCTGCTTACATGATTGAGGCGTTCAAATCAACGCTTGAAGAACTGACCTATACAGATGTAGTAATAGTTGTAATTGACGCAAGCGATCCTGATTTTGATTTAAAAAAGAAATTTCATAGCTGTATTTCTACCTTAAATGGTTTAGGTGTTGAACGTGACCGCATAATTTTTGCATTAAACAAGTCTGATCTGATAGCACCGGATGAGATTGAACAAAAAGCAAAGCAGCTAAAACTTGAGGATACTAAAAAATGGATCCCAATATCGGCAATTACAGGCCAAAACATATTGCAATTAAAGGATCTGATTGAAAAGATTTTAGAAACACCAAAACCAGTAGCTGAAAAAAAGCCAGTAGAATTTGGTGCAATTTATGAAAATTGAGGTATTAAGAATAGGTCAGCGTTTAGTACGAGATGATAGGGTCACTACTCATGTTGCGCTTGTAGCAAGGGCATTTGGTGCCTCAAAAATCTATATGAATGAAGTAAATCCGGAAATCAAAGAGACTTTAGACAAAATAAGCAAGACTTGGGGAGGAGCATTTGAGGTTGAGTTTATCACAAACTGGAAAAAAATAGTTCAAGAAAAGAAACGAGAAAAAATCAAAATTGTTCATTTGACTATGTATGGCCAAAATATCAACGAATCTGATTATACAATAGAAAAAGAAAATCATATTTTGGTTGTAGTGGGAGCTGAAAAAGTACCACGGGAAATATATGATCTTGCTGACTATAATGTAGCTGTTGGAAACCAACCTCATTCAGAAATAAGTGCACTAGCAGTTTTGTTGGACAGAGTCCAGAAAGGAAGTCAGTTTTTTACAAAATATCAAAATGCACAAAGAGAGATTGTTCCTACTAAACAAGGTAAAAATGTCATTGTAAAGAAGACAAGGGATTAATATCAGTATAAATGGAAGTGGGATGTTGGTTGACCAATACGAAGATCCTTTTGTAAGAATTGCTTCAATGATAGGTGGAGACGAATATCTCAAGGTTGCAAGATCTCTCTTAAAATCTGAAGATGCAACAGATGAGGAAATTGCAAGCTCTACTGGCTTGAGAATAAATATGGTAAGAAAAGTTCTCTACGATCTTTTTGGTAAATCACTCATTACTGGAATAAGAGTAAAAGATGAAAGAAAAGGGTGGTTTGTTTACAGATGGCGTTCAAGGAGGGACGAAGTAGAAAATTTCATTGAGGGCCAGAAAAAGAAAATTACTGAAAGACTGCAGCAAAGATTAGACTATGAGAACGCATCAGACTTTTATCATTGCGGCAACGAGGATTGCCCAAGAGTAACATTTGAAGATGCGCTTGAAGGATTCTTCAAATGTCCTTCCTGTGGAAAGGTTCTAAACCTGAAGAAAAATGATAAATCGAAAAAAGCATTTTCTGTAAAGATTGATGAAATAAGAAAGGACATGCGAAAATAATTTTGTTGCCATAACAATGTTTAACCAAAAAACACTATATGATCTGAAACCTCAACAAACGACATGATGACAACACCTCCAAAACCAACAGGCGGAGATGAAATATGTCCATTGTGTAAAAAGCCAAAAAGTGAGCATACCAACAAGGAGATGCTTGATTGTTCTCGTAAGTTAAGGGAATTAGAGACTAAAGGTGAGCTTGATTAGATTATTTTTGTAATAATTTGGTTAGTTTTTTAATGATTGTAAAAGGATCAACATCGCCATCTGTTGTAACATAAAGTATATGTTTTTTATCTAATGGAGTTGTCGTTCGTATGATTTTTTCAAAAACACTGACTGAATATTCTTCTTTTCCGTATTTGCTACTTAATTCATTATGAGTTTTATTTGATTTTAAAATTTCATTAATGGATTTTTTGCTTTCTTTTTTGTTAAGAATGCTGGTTAAACCCTCACGGTGTTTGCCATGAATTATTTTTCCTTTCATATCAAATATTGTAACGAAACGAATCATAGGATCCAAATCGAGAATGTTTTCACATAATTTTACAAAATCCATATTTTGAGTACCTCTGCTGACAATAGTTTAATGATAATGTATTTGTTTTGTGCAGAAAAATGATAATTTTAAGAACAAATAGTGTGTTGTGAAAAGGATTGAGTTTTGGCTTTTTAGAATAGTTACTTTAATCTATCATTTAGATTTTGCATAACATAAAATCACTTCATTTTCTAAACGTAAAATTTTTTCTAGTTTCAGTTTTCTTGATTTTACAATTTTAGAAAATCCTTTTCCTTCAATTATAGAAACTGCGTCTTTGCCCCCTACAAGAAATGGTGTAATTGTGACTATTATTTCATCAAATAGGTTTTGATTTACAAATTCCCAGTTAACAGTGCCCCCCCCTTCAACTAGGATTTTTTTAATTTTTAGTTTCCAAAGAGTTTTCAAAAGTTTTTTTATGTTTACGATGTTATTTCCTGAAACAATTATCTTAAGCGGAAACTTTCTAAGCTTTTCAAGATTTTTATTTGATGCCTTTTTGGAAACTGCAATTATTGTTGGAATTTTATTACAAGTTTTGATGATTCTGGATTTTGTACTTATTGTTGCCCTAGAATCTAAAATTATTCGAATGGGGTTTTTGCCTTTTACCTGATGTACTGTTAATATTGGATCATCGCGATTGACGGTATTTTTGCCAACTAAAATGGCATCAACGGTAGCACGTAACCTGTATACGCGTATCTTGTCCTTTCCTGAAGAAAATCTAGAGTCTCCGCTTTTTGTGGCTATCTTACCATCCAAAGAGGTTGCTGCACTGAGAATAACATATGGCCTATAGCTTGCCATGAATTATTTTTCCTCCTATCATTACAGCTTTAATTGTTGACTCTGAGGCGCGATGTACAATTGATGTATGAGGACTATGCATAGGTTCAAGATCAACTGCATGTTTATCAAGGAAAATGCAATCAGCTAAATATCCTTCCTTAATTGAGCCGATTTTTTTGTGCAATATCTTACCAGCGTTTGATGTAGCCATTTTGAGGATCTGTTTTGCATCAATTCTTTTTTTATGAATAGCCATAGAAACTTTCCAAAGATAGTCCATTTCTCGAAACATATCAGGCGAGTTTATCATAACGTTGTCTGTTCCAATTGCTATAGTATTTCCTGTTTTGATCATCAATTCAATGTCAGGAATCCCTTCTGCAAGTGCTGCGTTAGCACGTGGGCACACTACAATACCACCTATTTTTCTTGCAGCTAGACAAAGATCTTTTTTTGATGCATGTGTCATGTGAACCAAAAAGTGTGGTTTTAAAAGAAGACATCGCTGAGTTTCAGATTTTTTAGTCATTTTTTTTGATAGTGTGCAGCTTTGTTTTGTTTCAGCTGAATGAATTGCACGGATTTTTTTTGTTGTTGAATAATATTTTAAAACAGAATCGCTGTACTCGTTTGCACCGCTAACTCCTATGCCATCACATTTTTGTAAAATTGTAGCTAATTCCTTACGTTTTGATTTTGCAAACGGAGTGTTTTGTTTGATTTCTGTTTGTTTTTGATAATATTCTACTCTGCCAAGTATCATAGAACGAATTGGAAGTGTTGAAATGGTTTTTTTTAATAACAAAACTCCCTCTAGTCCACTTTCTCGAAAATCAACAAAAGTGGTTATTCCATTTTTTATCATAGATAGGCATGAGGTTTTCATAAAATTTGCAAGATGTACTGGTTTTGTGTTTTTGAGTATCTTTGATTTTATTCCGTGTATAGGATGAATTCTGGCCTCAGCTGTGCTTTCTAATGAAATGTCTTTTGCGATTGAATCGCCTATGTGAGTGTGCGCATTTACAAATCCTGGAATTATTACTAGTCCTTCACAGTCGAGTTTTTCTTCGCTTGGATTTAAGGCAAGATTTTGCTTTATTTTTTTAAAGATTTGTTCTGAAATTCTAATGTTTGTGTTCTCTATGTATTGTAAATCTTCCCCATAGAGAACGCTTGCATTTTTTAAAAGCATGATAATTCATAGATCTCTGGCTTTTCTTTTCCAGAATCTCTAATTTGTCGTATAGTATCAAGAGATTTTGTTGCAAGCTTGACAGCCTCTCGTGCAGTTTTTCCTGTCCCAATTCCACAGTTTAATGTAACCTCAAGCTCTTTTTTTGCCAAAGCGATGAATTCTTTTGCATATTTATTTGCAAATTCATCTGATACAACCATAAAATTATCACCCCCCATAAAGAAGGTTAATGAGTTTTTTTTAAGAAAAAATTCTGTCATTTTTGAATAAAGCTTGAATATCATTGATGAGATTTCAAATGGTGAAGCGTTTTGTCTTTTTGATGTCAGGTTTTCAACATCAAAATGAATGATTGTTACCTTTTGCTCTGATTTTCCGTTAACAAAACCATAGATACTGTGTTCTTTGCTCAGAAAATTTTCTGCCTTTTTTCCTTCATAGGCTCTAAGGTTTGCATCAAAAGGAGTTTCTGCAAATCCAATAGACATTGATAGCTTGAGATCAAAGTTCTTTGCAAGTTCTTTTTGTATTTCTACGTGATCATCTAATGTCAGTCCATTTGTTATAGCAAAAAATTCATCAGCACGATTCAAAAATACAAGTGAGTTTTTCTCAGAGAATAGTTTTTGTACATCTTTGTAAAGTGATGCCTGAAGCATTTGTAGCTGATGTTCTCTGTCGCTTCCTAGCGATAATGTCCAAGGACCATACTTGGTAATTTTGAGAATTGTTAGCTGAACCAACTTATCGTATCCTCTGTAATTCTTTTGAAGTGTTAATTACTGCCTCAACTGCTCGTTCGGCTACAGGTCTTATTCTTGCATATGCTTGTCTTTCTTGCATTCCAGGCCCAGAAATGCCAAGAGAGACTGCTTTTTTGTGCTTCAATGATAGTTCTTGTAATGTTTTTGCAGTTGCGTGAGCTATGACTTCATCATGTTTTGTCTGACCCTTAATTACTGCGCCCAGTGTCACTACCGCATCAATATCGCTTTTTGATAACAATTCATCAATTATTATAGGCATATCATAAATGCCTGGAACCTTGCAAGTGTACTTTACATTAATTTTAAGTGACTGTGCCTTTTCTTGTGCCACCTCAAGCATTTTTGATGTTATTCTCTGGTTAAACTCCGAGACCACTATAGCTATGTTCAGAATTAATGCACCTTTGCGTATTCGATTAGCTCTTTGCCATCAACAAATGAAATGGCATTTTGTTTTGCATATTTTAGAGCCTTTTCTACTGATAACGCAGAATAGGTTTGAGCATCCATCATCTCACATATGGCTGTAACAGGCCTAAGGTCTGCAAGTTCTGTCAAATATACAGACATCTCAGTATGTCCTCTCCTGCGTAAAAGAAGATCTTTTGCTGCAATTAAAACAGGCACATGTCCTGGTGTCTTAAATGATGAAACAAATTTTCTTCTTGGATCGTCTGCGTTATACAAATTTGTCATTTCTCTAATGGTAAGTGCTCTGTCTCTATCTGTAACTCCAGTGTATGTTTGGTAATGGTTAATTGAAATTGAAAATGTTGGATGATCACCATATGGTGCAAGTCCCATGATCATCTCTTTTGAGTTTGAATCAAAAGAATTAGAGTTTGATAAAATATCATGCATGTATCGTAATCCCAATTTTTCACCAAGTGGATTGCTTATTGCCACGCATAGTAGCCCTCCTGCATGTTGACGCATTCGCGCAACATGTTCTGGAGTAACAAACTCGCCTGCTACTACCATGTCAATTTCGTTTTCTCTACCGCTTGAGTCATGTAGTAAAACAAATTCGCCTTCTCTAAGCGATGTTATTGCCTCTGCAACTGTCATGATGAAAATGCTTCGTGTTCTGATTATAAAGTTTACTAAAAAATTGGTAATTACTACTAAATTGGTAGATTATTATGTTTGCTTTAGGATGTATTTTCCTAAAATATCAGTTTCAATATTAATTTTGTCTCCCACTATTTTGGTATGAAAGTTAGTAACTTTCATGGTATGCGGAATTAAACAAACTGATATACGATTTTTTATCGCATCAACTACCGTAAGACTGATTCCATCAACTGCGATAGAACCCTTCTTGACAACATATCGTGCCAGTTGTTTTGGAATATCAAACCAAATTTTAATCTCTTTTGGCTTTTTTTCTATTTTTTTTATTATTCCAACGCCATCTATATGTCCTAATACAAAATGTCCTTCCATTCTATCACCAGCTTTTATGCTACGTTCAACGTTTACTATACTACCTGTTTTCAGATTGCCAAGTGAAGTTTTTTTGGTTGTTTCTTCGATCATTTCAAAATTACATTTGTTTTTTGAAATTTTAGTTACTGTAAGACAAACTCCGTTAATAGCTACACTTTGCCCGATTTGAAGGCCTGCAACTTGTTTTCCTAAATCAACTGTCATTTTAGCTGCGCTTCTGTTTTTTGGATTTTTTTCAATCTTTGCTATAATACCGGTTCCTTCTATAATACCTGTAAACATATTTCTGTGATGATTGTTTAGGTGTATAAAATGTTGGCTAGCGCAAAGTGCCTACACATATTGAATTAATCAAGAGTCTATTCTCTTTGCCACTTGCAAAAGCGCCTTTGCGCGTTTATAATGTACTTCATCTATCATTTTTCCCTCAATAACGGTTGCACCACGTCCAGTCTTTGTTGCCTCTAAATATTTTTTGTAGACTTTTTCTGCCCATTCTATTTCTGTGTTGTTTGGGTAAAAAATTTCATGTGTTACTTGTATTTGGTCAGGATGAATGATGCTTTTTCCTGAATATCCAAGATTTTTTCCAGTGATGCAGTCTTCTCTTAAACCATTTACGTCTTTAAGGTCTTGCCATATTGCATCAATTGCATATGTTCCTGCAGCTTTAGCATCAAGTGAAATCTTTGATCTAGCATACTTTGCGCCTTCTGCTTGTTTTGTGTACTCTATACCCATATCATTTAGTAGATCAAAGACACCAAAAACCAAGGCTGCAACACGTTTTGTAGAGGAGGCAATTGCATAGGCGTTGACTACTCCTTCTGCTGATTCAATTGAGGGCATAAGTTCAATTGGTTTGAGTTTTCGTTTTTTTTCAAGTGATGATAGGGTTTTTTCGATTTTTTTTAGCTCATTTACGTTGTTTACCTTAGGGATAACAATGCCATCGATGCCTTTTACAGTAATTTCTTTAAGATCATCTACAGTCTTGCCAGAAGAAGGCGAGTTTATTCGTACATAAACGTCAGGTGTGTATTCTGAGCGTCTTTTTAGTGTCTCCCTGATCAGTTGGCGGGCGTTTTTCTTTTCATTGTCAGGAACAGAATCTTCTAGATCAAAGCAAACAATGTCTGCTGGCAATGTCTTTGCTTTTTCTAAAAAGCGTGAATTATTTCCTGGAACAAAGAGGAGGCTGCGAACAAGCCTTGCCATAAAAAATCTAGACGCCTTCTGGTTTCAGTAAGATTTTTCCAAAAAGGCCCTTTCCGGTTAACATCTTTGTGTGGGCATCTGCAGCATTTTCAAAGGAATGAATTGAGTCAATTGCTGCTTTTATCTTTCCTTGGCCCATCCAAAAGAATCCCTGCTCTAGTTCTGCACGAGTTCCTTGAGTTGAACCCAAAATGTTAGTTCCCTTGAAAAATATGTGTCTGAGATCGGTTTGCGCATCATAACCAGTAGTTGCGCCACATGATACTAGTGTTGCACCATATTTTAGAAGTGTAAGCTGCTTGTTCCAGTGTGTCTGGCCTATATGATCAAATGAAACATCAATTCCAGGAGATACACCAAGCTTTTTTGAGATTTCTTTTGTTATTTCTCTAACCTCTTTATTCCAGTCTTCCTTTCTGTGATCTACTGCATAGTCGGCTCCAAGTTTTTTGCATTTTTCAAGCTTGTCTCCACTTGCAGTTGCAATAACTGTACATCCATACAGCTTGGCAATTTGTATACCAAAACTTCCAACTCCAGAGCCGCCGCCCATTATCAAAACTACTTGGCCAGGCCTAATCTTTGCTCTACCTACAAGCATATGCCATGAGGTAAGCAATGTCATAGAAGCTGCTGCTGCTTCCTCAAAGCTCACATTTTGTGGAATTTTTATAACATTTACCTCAGGTAGATGAGTAACCTCAGAGTATGCACCCCACAGCGGTCCTGTCTGAAATCCCCAGATAGTTCGCTTCTCACAATCATATTCACGACCATCAGTACATGCACTACAAACTCTACATGACATATTGGAGTGTGATGCTACTCTGTCTCCAACCTTAATGTTTTTTACCTCATCTCCAACTGCTACTACCTCACCTGCTGCATCAGATCCAGATATGTGCGGTAGTGGTACAGGTATTGGTTGACCTCGCATTCCCCAAAGATCGTTATAATTTAGAGCCGCTGCCTTGACTTTGAATACTACTTCGGTTGATTTTGGTTTTGGCTCAGGAACATCTTTTACTTTTAAAATTTTTTTGTAATCATCATTTGGAGTATATTCTTCATAAACTACGGCTTTCATTGAGTAAAGCCCCTATTTCCCCTAATTATATTTTCTTAGCTTATCTTCGATTTATCTTAAAATCATGTTTTGGTTGTTGAATTGATAAAAGAATTTGTTTTAGCTGATCATCTGTTATCTGAGATTGTACTTTTCCCTGTGATGCCATGCTTATCAAATAGTTTTCAACCAAGTTTGCAAGTTCTGGTTTGACTAGTTTAACATTGTTCAGACGCAGTCTTGCCTCAGAAGATAGGATTTGTTTTAGAATTATTTCTTTTTGAGCAGCTATTTGTGCTTCTCTTAGTTCCTGATCGTCTGTTTCATTAGACTCATGATGACTCATGATATCACATTATGAATAAACTTTCAAGTGTGGAGTTTTAACGACAAGCTCATTTAAAATTTCGGTTGCTAGCTTGTCAAGCTTTTGCATTCCCTGTCTTGATACGACACGTCCTTTTTTTTCAACCTTTTCAATGTATCCTAATTTTTCTAATCTATGAATTGCAGCACGTATGATTGCACCGCCTGCCAGTCTATGATGGGCCCCACCATACCCAACAGGTTTACTTCCACCATACATACTGCGTAAATCAGTGATTCCTATTGGACCGTGAAGATAGATTTTACGTAGAATAGATGCACATCTTGTGTACCACCAGTCACGATTTTGAGGTGGTCTTTCTTTGTGTGAGCCTGTCTTTACATATGGCAGCCAGCTAGGTGGTTGAAGGTCTTCTTTTTTTAGAATCTCCGTTAATTTTTCGATCAATAAATCTGCTGGAACGTCATATACTTTTGCCATGAAAAGTCAAACTCGTTACTGGTCTTATAAATCATTGAGCTATTACTTTACGATAAATATGACTGCAAAAATTGCAAGTAGTCCGGATCGATTTTAATGAAGAACGACCTATCCGTGTTCGTGAGTTTACACTTGGTGCGATAAAGCTTTTACATTTTTTACAAAACATCATCCTAAATTCATAAGGCATTTGAATTCTATAATGCGTGCTAATTTTTTTTGCGTGTAATGCCTGTTTTTGCGACAGTTCTGGATTTGATTTTGCATTACTCAATGCATTTTCGATTAAAATTTTCATTCGCTCAAGTGCAATCTCTTTTCTTTCTTTATTCATACAAAGATGATATTGTATCGATTTTAAAAATTATAACAATAAGATGCGGTCGCCGGGATTTGAACCCGGGTGACGGGCTTGGAAGGCCAGCGTACTACCAGACTATACTACGACCGCGCCTAAATGAGCAGGCTTTGCGGCCTACATAAAAATTGTTTTTTCATACTCGTAAAGAATTCTACTAGTCACAACATGAGATTCTAGAGGCATTTTATCAATTCTGATCAGCTGATCAATTCTTCTTTTAATCGAATTTGAGAAATGTCCTTTCTGAAAACCACCAATAATTACACATGATTTGTCACTTAGTTTTTTTGCTACATTTTCGTATGTGCTTGATGTTCCCTCTGTTGATAGCCCTATAACTTGTTCTGGGTTTATTGTGTCAATTAATTGATCAAATTTCATCTCTTTTAGCTCCAGCAGTGTTTTATCATCAGTTTTTACAACATTATCTTTGAATAGCTGCTCGATTAGTCCTGCAAATCTATGGTAAGATTTTGGAATATGAACTTCCTTACCTACAAATATTACATTGTCATTTATGGTATGAATATAGATTCTAATCTTATTGTCAAGGTAAAGTGGCGTTGAGCATGCAGCTAGTAAGGAAATGTGTACTAGATCTGGCCTGCCTCTTTTAAGCTCGTTTTTTATTCCTTTCATGGCAGCAAAGTGCCATGAATTATCCAGTAAAATCTCAGATGGTTTTTTGTCAATTCTTTCACTGTGTAAAACTACAGAGTTGTGAGCTTGGAGTTCTTTTGGAACAAGTTCAAGTGAAGATTCTGCAAGTATTAACGAGAGCATGGAGATTATTGTTGTATCTGTTTTTTGAATTCTGACCAACCAGGTTTTGGAGTTCCCTTAACATCGACTAGTCCTGCATTGCACAAGTAATAACCAAGTCGCTCTATTACAAACTCACTGCTTCCCAGTCCAGATTCCCCACCAACAGTAATTTTTGATTCAACACTTTCTTGTTTATCTGGAAAACACGAGCCCTCTGGTCTATCATATTGTCTGTACCACGTAAAGAATTCAATCTGTGACTTATTTTTTCTATAGAAATCATATGCCGTTTTTAAAAATTCTGCTTGGGCCTGCTCATTTCCATTAACAAACTCAGATGTACTCCAACTTATTTCAAATAAAGCAACTTTTTTGTCAGGAACCAAATCAAACATTTTTTCCAAATCAGTTTGCGCTTCGTATGGCGTTTTTGTTATATCGTTTAGGCTGTCTACTGGAAAGTATGAAAAGGCAACAAAATCACCCATGCCAAGCTCACTTACTAGATTTTCTAGATTTTTGTTAAAAATGGCATGTAGAGCAAATGAGCTTCCTATTTTTACGTCGGGATGTTTTTGTTTGATTTTCTCATATACGATATTGAAAAAGTGCTTATAGTTTTCAACTCCTCCCTCGTTATAGCGAAAGTGTTCCTCGATTTCTGCACCAATTATGACAGTATCAATTATGTTGTATCTAGACAATACAACATCAAGAACTCTTACAGTGTTGTCTGCAAGGTCTTCTGTGAGTGCCTGTCTTCCCATCCAGTCAGGAAATGGCCCAAGTGCAGGTCCATTTACTACAGAAAAAAACAGTGTAACTTGCATGTTGTTTTTTTTATTAAAGCTCATCAGAACGTCAGATTCTTTGAAATTGAATTGATCCTTTTCAGGCTCTAAAATGTTCCAAAACATATAGAGGTTGTTTCTTCCAACGCCAGTTGTTGCTGCTTGTTCATAGACTCTGTTTAGCTCTTCAAGTGTAGTTGCAGCTGTTGGTGTATTTACAACAAGTCCAAGATTTGGATTTGTAGTTAATGGAATTGTATTGTTATTTTCAAAATCAACTGTTAAAACAGCAATGATTGTTATAACAGCTGCAGCTATTATTGCTCCAACTCCACCAACTAGTTTTTTGTTCAATGATGTTGGCAGAAGAAAAGGTAGTAAAAAAGTTGTGATAGGTCAGCCAGAAGTGCAGCCACTAAAGCCACATTCTATGCATATACTACATCCTTCCACAAAAACAAGATTGTTTTTGCAGGTAGGACATAGGCTTTCTTCTTTTGTTTCCTCTTTTACGCTGCTTTGTTTTGGTGTTTCTTCTGGAGTCTTTAGCCGTAGTGCGTTATCAACTTGGGTTCTTATGTAAGAGTTCTTGATATTTTGTGTAATAAAGTCGGTAACAAAATTGCTTGGTCTTACCTCAAAGGTCTTTTCTGCATTTTCACTTGTCATATGAAGTACCTGCTGGTGTCGTGAGCCATCACGGTATACGGTAATGCCTTTTAGCGCCATTTCATGTGCCAAAAGATATGCTGCCTTGACGTCGTCTGATGATACATCATGTGGCATGTTAATTGTTTTTGCAATTGCATTGCCAATCCAGATCTGCCATACAGATTGCGCCATTAGGTGGTCTGCCCAGTGAATATCCATTGCTGTAACAAAGATTTTTTGCATCCATTCTGGGATTTCTGGGATTCCCTTAAGTGACCCATAGTTGTCTGCGATTTTTGCAAGAATTTCCTCGCTGTACATCCCGTTGTCTTTGAGGACTTGATCAAAGATTTTGTTTGTATAAAAGAACCTCCCTACTGTTACGCGCTTTTCAAAAACAAGTGCAAATGTTGGCTCCATTCCGTTTGAGCAGTCTGCTATCATAGATAAAGTGCCTGTTGGGGCTACAGTTGTTGTAAGTACGTTTCTAATCCCATGTTTTTTTATCTTTAAGATTAAGGCGTCCCAGTCATGGCTGTGTTCTTCTTTTGGTTTTTCATAAAATCCGGCAATAGGTATATTTCCTTCAGGGTATTCCGTTTTTGGACATAATGGAAATTCTCCTCTTGATTTTGCCAAGGCAACGCTTTCTTCCATAGAATAGTATGATAGTGCCTCGGCTAGATTTGATTGGAATTCATATCCTTCTTGTGAGTTGTATGGAATTCTAAGCTTGTAGAGTAGATCTGCAACTCCCATAACACCTAGTCCAATTCGTCGCGACTCTTTTGATGCAACATCGATTTCTTTGACAGGATAATTATTCATGTCAATTACGTTGTCAAGAAATCTTGTAGTTTTTCTGATAGTCTCTTCATATCGTTGCCAGTCAAACTCATACTGTCCGTCTGCTTTTCGTTTTACAAGATTTGCCAAGTTGATAGAGCCAAGATTGCATGACTCGTATGGATAGAGACTTTGCTCTCCGCATGGATTTGTAGCACGTAGTGGCATACCTCTTGCTTTTGCAAATACATTGTATTTGTTGATTAGATCAAAAAAGATCAGACCCGGTTCTGCACTCTTCCATGCTGAAAGTGCTATCAGATCAATTAGCTGATGTGAGTTAATCTCACGGACAGGTGACTTGTCACGAGGATTGCGTAACATGTACTTGCCGTCTTCGGTGTTTACAAGTGCATTCCAAAAGTCTTCCCATATTCCAACGCTGACATTAAAGTTCTCCAAAATGCCAGGCTGTGTCTTGTTTGTGATAAATTTTTCAACGTCTGGATGCCATGCCTCCAAGATTCCCATGTTTGCACCTCGACGTTTTCCTCCTTGCTTTACAACTTCGGTGACTGTGTTTATGATGTTCATAAAGGAGACAGGTCCTGAAGCAACACCAGACGTTGATGCTACAATGTCTCCTTCTTGGCGCAGATCAGAATAGTTTATTCCAACCCCACCGCCCGATTTGAAGATTAGTGCTGCGTCTGATGTTGATTTCATGATTCTTTCCATGTCATCTTGCATATCAAGCACAAAACAGGCAGATAATTGGCCTAATCGTCCACCTGCATTCATCATTGTTGGTGAGTTTGGTAAGAAGTCTTGTGATGTCATAAGTTCCATGTATTCTTTTATCTTGTCTGCATAGTCATCAAGCTTCTTTGATGCAATCATAGTCAAGAGTTCTTTGAAGCTTACTTTCATCTGGCCTTTCTTTGCCAAACTGATGTAGTGATTTATCAGTCCTCTAAAGTGCCACTTGTTTAGATAGTATTCACCTATTTTGAATTTGTAATCAAAGTCATCAAGTTTTTCAAGGTATTTTCTTGCCTCTTCTATGTCCTGCTTTATGTTGCCTTCAACTGAAAAGACCTTGTTATCATACAAGACATCTCCAAGGCCTACTAAAATCGCGACTCGCTCAAACATAGCTCCTGGGCTTTCAATAATTTCGCTTTTGTTATTTCGCATAAGGTATCTTGATGCCAACACCCTCAAACAATTGAGATCAAACTTTTTTGCTACCGAATCAAGGAATTTGGTGTTTAGTATCTTCATTTTGTTGTCTCTTAATTTGCGTCGTTCATGTCTGTACAGAATGTAGGCTTTGGCTATTTCGCTATAGCCCCGTTCAATTAGACTAGATTCTACCATATCTTGAATATCTTCAACGCTTGGTGTGTTTGATGCAGAGAAACCCTGCTCCATTAATTTTTTCAAAACCCCGTCTGTTAGTTCTTCTGCTAAACCACGGTTCGCTTCACCCGTAGCAGCCCCAATCGCCTTGTATATGGCGTTTGTAATTTTGTCTTTGTTGAAATTCGTCGTTTTTCCATTTCGTTTGCGAATTTCAACGATCGAGTCTTCTATTTGAGAAAAATCTGCCATAAATATCTCCGAAATAGTCTATGAAATCAAGTGAATATAACTTCTGTGGCAAAAAAATTTTTATCAAGATCCGATTTAGCTCAACAACTTTTACACTAGTATGATAAACTTAGTAGTGGTTAAGATTACAAGTTTTCTAAAAAGTAGCTAAATGTCTTTCTTGGTTTTTCGAAAAAAGTTTTGTTGTAACGAATTTCGTCTTAATTTATTATATATGGAGACTTGCATTTGGGGCATTTATCACCTAATTTCTCATCTTTTAGTCCACAGTTGCCGCAGATCGCCACCTTCTTTACAGGTTTAAAGGAGGAAAGCAAATCTGATGCCTTTTCTATTATACTCTTGATTTCATCGGCTTTGGCGTCTTTTGAGAACTTGATTTGGGTTAATAAACCGCCATCAAGCATCTTTGCCATCCTGTTACATTCTACTATTTTATCGCTTTTAGCTGAAAAACCAGAGATTTCTCCAGCATCAAATGCTATTCCTTCCGAATAAGATTCACCTTCTATGGTCTTAAGAATCGACATTTTACCGTATTTTTCTCCGTCTAGTGTGGCAAATCTACTTGATCCTTCGCTTTCTACCATGCAGACATTAACAGTATCGCCGGTTTCCTTTCCTTTCTTTTTTGCTACACTTACTGCAGTATCAATTACCTTGTACAAAATATCTTTTCCTTCTTTATTGCCCTCATATCCTAAAATGTGAAAGACTGCTTCCCGTAGTCCAACCAGATTAATGACTAGAGAAACTGATCCCCGCTGCATATATTGCGTGTTGCTAGCAAGTATAGGGTTTAGTCCACGTCTTGTCAGATCTGAAACATCTTTTTTCCTCAATGACATAGAAGAAAGTGCTGGCTTCATCAATAGTGCCAGTCGTGCTCTAAAGTAAGTTTCGTCTTTGTTTGATTCAAATGCAAGTCTTGGCAAATTGATTGAAAGTGATTGGAGTTTGATCGAAGTTGTTCCTGCATTCTTTATATCAACACGTAAGATTCCCTTGTTTGATGCTTGCTCTTTTGTAAGGAAGATTTGTCCACCAAGTGCTATTATTTCTGAAAGGACGTCTGATACGTCTGTGACATTACCTTTTTCATAGTCAATTATCAGTCCGATTTTTGGAATTGGTGTTATCTTTGTATATTCTTTGTATGCCGAAAGGATTGCTTTGATGATCTTTGTATCAGAACCTAATTGGACTAAAAATGAAACAAGTGTCGGGCTTTTACCATATTTTGAAGATGTTGATGCAGTAGAGAAAGCATTTGTTAATCTTAGCTCCAACTCTGAAATATCTTTTGAATGCTTTGATAACAATGAAACTAGCCCATCCATTACCACCTCTTGAGATGTCTCTTTTGAGACTAGGGAAATTACCATTGATAGTGAAGTTATCAAGTTATCTAGATCCTTAATTGATGAAATCCTTGTTACGCCTAGACATTTGCCCTTAAGGTCAAGGCCATCTTCGATTAACTCTTTGACATTGATGAATATAGTATCAGGCAATAGAGACCATATGCCAGGATTTGTGATGTGAAGGTCGCCTGAGAGATGCGAGTCTGCTACATCTTTAGGCAGGGTATTTAAAAGCAGGTGCTCGGCAAGAGCTGCCTGGCCTGTCTTAAATAATAGCTCTTCTGCTCCAGCATCCACATTATTCACATTAGATATCATTTCCTGAACATCAAAGACTGGCAAGCCAAGCCTTGCAAGTTTATTCCTATACTCCTCATGGCCATGTTCTAAGAGAACTGAGTTTACCATCTCACGAATTAAAGAGCCTGTTAGGTATGTTGTTTGATATTTGTAGATTCGATTTTCTACCTCTTCTGTTATCTTTTGTGCTAGTTCAAGTGGCAAACTGCCCTCACGAACCAAAGACTGGATGATTTTATGAGAATTAAATTCCTCAATTGATTCATGTGAGGTTCTAACATACATTTTCCCGCTTTCAATTATTGATCTTTCCTCAATCTGTCTTGCAAGACTTAGAACCAGTTTGCCCAGATTTGTAATAGTATAGCGTCTTTCGGATTTGTTAAGCGCTACTAGTGATTGCCGCAACAATTTTCGCAAATGATATGCAAATTTTCCGCTTTCTTTTTTTGACTTAAATCCTGCAAGTGACTTTAATTCTGAATAGGTCAGAGGTCCTTTTGAGTTTAAAATTCTTAAAATATCGATTCTGTTTGGGCTTGCCATGACAGAAAAGATCATTCTTACGCGCTTTGATGTTGATTGTAAAATACCGCCACGCTTAGGATCCTCTAGGTCCTCGCTCAGTTCCATAACCATGTCTAAAAGATCAGGGGTAATTAAGATTTATGACAAAATATGATGTTGTGATTTTTTCTTAATTACCAAATTGCAATATTTGTAATATCAAGATCTAGCAATTCAGAAAAGTTTTTAGATCAGTTTTCTTGGACATCAAGTGTAAATTCTGCAGTAGAAAGTGTCTGTCCACATGAGGGACATTTGTTATTGTATGGTCTTACTACATCTTTGATCGACTTGAGCATTTTCATATTAGCCACTTTTTTTCCACATTTTCCGCAAACTACTTCTACTGACATATAGTAAGCTGTTTTGCTCAAATTATTAGAAATCCGCTTGAAAGTTTTTAATAAATACAATAAATTTGATTTACTGTTTTTCTAGGATTATTCCACGTTCATCAAAGCCTATAATTTTGGCCTTTGAACCAATTGGAAGATCTGATGGTTTTGCCATATTTGCCATAAAACCTGATATTCTCAAGTCTGAGCTATCAAGTTGTAGTACGGCCCATGCGTATGGAGTGTACTTTTCAAAGCCTGCAGGAGGCACCGTAATTATTGTAAAAGTCACGACTGTGCCTTTGCCTTCAAGTTCCTCATTTTCAAATTCTTTGTTGCCACATTTTTGGCAAAAATATACTGTAGCCAAGTGCAGTTCACCGCAGTTTTTGCATTTTCTTGCAAGAACCTTACCTAGCTTTGCACATTCAATGAATTGTTGCTTTGCTGACAACTTATACACTTTGAAAAATATGGACTGCACAACTTGCGCCAGTTGCACCAAAATTATGTGTTAGTCCAATCTTTGCGTCTTTTACAGTTCTTTCGCCTGCCTTTCCTGTGAGCTGATCAAAAACCTCAACTACTTGTCCCACGCCTGTTGCACCAATTGGATGTCCTTTTGATTTTAGTCCACCTGATGGATTAATCGGAATTTCCCCATTTAGTCTTGTTTTCCCATCCCGCACTGCTTCAACTGCCTTACCCTTGTCAAAGAATCCTAGATCTTCGGTGTCAACTATTTCTGCGATAGTGAAACAGTCATGGACTTCAGCAAAGTCAACATTTTTTGGTTTGATTCCTGCCATCTTGTAAGCTGCCTCTGCTGCAATTTTGGTGCTTGGTATTGTTGTTAAGTGATTACGGCCTTGCAGTGCTGCAGGGGAACCACCCCTTCCAGAACCAATAACACGAATGTAATTTTTTGTATGTTGTTTTGCAAATTTTTCATTACATAAAATTACAGAGCTTGCACCATCAGAGAATGGGCAACAATCATAGAGCTTTAATGGACTTGCAACTACAGCAGAATTCATTACATCATCAATTGTAATTTTTTTTCGTAGATGTGCTTTTGGATTAAGAAAACCATTATCATGATTTTTTACTGCCACCATTGCCAAATCTTCTTCAGTAGCTTTGAATTCTGTCAAGTATGCTCGTGCCATGGATGCAAATAGTCCTGGAAATGATGCACCTGCTTGGCCTTCATAAAAAAAATCAGAGCAATAAGAAAAGTATGTTGTTGTCCACTCTGTACCTGTGTGAGTTACTTTTTCAACTCCTGTAACTAGTACTGCATCATAAAATCCACCTGCAACGTTTGCAAATGCTTCTCTAAATGCAACAGATCCGCTTCCACATGCAGATTCGATTGATAATGATGGTTTTTCAGGTATTCCCAAGTTACTCATTACTACAGGACCCAAGTGTACCTGCTTGTCTGCAACACCAAAAACATTTGAGATATAGCCAGCCTCGATTTCTTTTGGTTCAATTCCTGCACTTTCTATTGCGTCAACAGAAGCCTGGACAGTAATGTCTGCAATACTTTCCTGCAATTTGCCATATTTGGTGCTTCCAGCACCAATAACACAAACCTTTTCCACAATTGTCGCTGACAAGAATCCCTATAAAAATTCTTCAACTATTTTTATTGCGATAAATCATTGAAACAAAACATGCTAGTTGCAAAAAATAGAGTACGAGTTGTTCCAGCTAGTCTGGCAAGTTCCCGAAATTTTGTAAAGTCAACAGAAAAGAAAGCTAATGTGTTTAGGAGCGAGATAGAGCAGTATTTTGATAAGAATGGATACCTGTCTTGGTCTTCAAAAAAGAAAAAGTATATAATTTTAGGAACAAATTCGCCAAAAAACGGACTGGTTGATTGCCCACAGTGTCATGTTGGACAACTAATGGTAATTCGTTCACGTACAACAAAAAAACGGTTCATGGGCTGCTCAAACTATTATAATGGCTGTCGTGCCTCTTCACCTCTTTTGCAAAAAGCCAAGCTTCGTGCAACCAAAATTCGTTGCGAGTTATGTCTATGGCCTATTGTGTTGTTCCGTTATAGTAGAAAACAAAAGTGGTCAAGACAGTGTTCAAATTTTGTTTGTAAGAGCAGAAAACTCTAAATTTTAAAATTATTGTAAAGATCAGTTCTTCTGTTTTGTAGTAAGGGCATAGCCTTTCTTGTTCTTTTGAGATCATCAAGTGATATGTTTACAATTCCAATTCCTTGACGCTTCTTCATGTCAAGCAATATTTTGCCGTAAGGATCCACTACAATACTTCGACCACAGTAAATGTTACCTACTTGATCAGGTGCAACTACATAACATCCATTTTCTATTGCTCTAGTTTTGTTAATTGCCAACCAGTGCTCTTCTTTCATATTTCCTTTTACCCAAGCAGATGGTGCAATCAAGATTTCAGAGCCTGATGATGCCAAGATGCGAGACATTTCAGGAAATCTCAGGTCATAGCAGATCATCATTCCCAGTTTGCCTAAACTTGTTTTTGTTGGCATTGTAATTTTAGAACCAGCTGTCAATTTGCTAGATTCTTTGAATCCTAATGCATCATAAAGGTGGATTTTGCGATATGTAGACAATATTTTGCCTGATTTTCCTACCAAGAATGCTGTATCATAAACACGACTTTTTTTCCTGCTTTTTTCATAAAAAGTTCCTACCACAAAAATAGAATTTTCTTTCGCGGCATTTGCGACTGATGTTACAAATTCTCCGCTTACTGTCTCTGCCAAGCTTGCAAGTGTTACAGCTGATTGTGATGAATTTGTGTAAAACATCATAAATTCAGGAAATGCACATAGATCTGCTCCTTTTTTTGCTGCAGTTTTGATGTAATTCAAAATTTTTGTTAGGTTTTGATTTTTACTAGTTGATGCTTTAAACTGTACTATAGCAATCTTTGTCATTATGTTTTGTAAAAGTAAATAAAATAAAAAGAATTACAGCTGGTTTCCTGCCATAAACCAGTTTTCTTTTGGGTTTTCGTCAAAAACAACAATTACGTGGTTTTCTTTTGTTTTTAGAATTTCAACTGCGGACTTTGTTACTGCTTTTGCGAACTCTTCTTTTTGTTGCTGACTTCTTCCAGGATATAGTGAAACGGTGATCAGTGGCATGAGTACATGCAAATATGGTATGATTTATTCTTAATCAGTAATTTCCTTTCCATCCATATCTTGTACCGTATGTAAATTCAGATCCATGGGTTTTTTTGTACAACATTCCAGTTGCTAGTCCAATTAAAAAACCACCAATATGTGCCATGTATGCAACCCCCCCACCTGCAATACCAAAACCACCAATCAAAAATGGTAAAAGATTCTGGAGGATAAACCAAAAGGGCAAAAACCATTTTGCCTGAATGTGCATCATTCTCCAGAAAAATCCCATCATCATCATTGTCGTAATTTTTGCGCGAGGAAACATTGCAAGATATGCTCCAAGTACTCCAGATATTGCACCAGATGCGCCTACTGCAGGCATAGGACTTGTTGGCTCTACAACAATGTGTGCAAGGCCTGCAACAACTCCCCACATTAAATAAATTCCAAGAAACTTTGCCTTTCCAAACTTGAGCTCAATATTATCTCCAAATATCCACAAAAAAAGCATGTTTCCTCCAAGATGCATCAGGCCACCATGCATGAACATAGAAGTAAGTAATGTAGTCAGTGGCATTGGTGGACAAGAAACCTGAAATGGTCCACCGCCAAAGTCAACAGATACTTGATTTGAACCAGTTATACAGTCAGGAACTGTTGCCCAGTCATAGAATAACTCAAATGTTTGCTCGTTTGTAAACTCAAAAAACTGGCCTGTATATGCTACCTCATATGCAAATACGATAACGTTGATTATGATTAGAGTAATTGTAAGTACTGGCCTGTATCCTGGCGGATGAGGATTTTCATCTCGTAGTGGAAGCATTGTACGAGTGTTTTATTTTCTCCTAGAAAAAGCAACCTACATGATAAGAATTCTTGCTATTCCTAGACTTTGATTATCCCATTTGCAACCAGATATTGAATTCCTGATGCAAAGTCTTTGTCTGATATTTGGCCTGATGACCACCAACCGGCATTGCTTCTTACCCAGTCTGGGATTGTCACGCTGGTACTTGCAGCACCACTGCTTGTTACTGGAACCTTGATTATTCCATTTTTAATCATAAATTCAATTCCTGATGCAAAGTCTTTGTCTGATATTTGGCCTTCTGACCACCAGCCGGCATTGTTTCTTACCCAGTCTGGAATAGATATCTCATCAGACTTTGTGCCTGGGCCGACCTCGAAAATCCCGCTTGCAATACCTGCATATTTTTGATCATAATTTATCCCCTGCCCGAAAATGGCTAGATTGATTTTGTGAATGT
>ERZ1292645.159-Hain-H14-02um-R2-159-length-29947-cov-12_pt1 | contig 29947 bp, 44 predicted proteins | sample MGYA00564401_ERZ1292645 | MGnify/ENA primary metagenome ERZ1292645 (study PRJEB36523, sample SAMEA6512644) | groundwater metagenome | collected 2019-01-09 | study: AquaDiva: Metagenomics assemblies of 32 groundwater samples | reverse complement strand
ATTTTTACCCCACTGGTGTGCTACGCAACACCAGTGGAAAGCTCAGCTTCTAAACCTCCAACAACCTATGAAACAATTCCGGGACTAGTACTTCTTTGAATTAAAAAATCATAAGCTTTATATTTGATGCGGTTATACTTCGATTATGATAATCAGCATCCCCAAAGAAATCAAGGACAAGGAAAACAGGGTTGCATTGACTCCAGAAGGAGCTAAGAAATTAACTGAAAGTGGGCATAAAGTATTAATTGAAAAAAACGCCGGTGTTGGAAGCGGATTTAATGATGGGGAATATTCCAGAAACGGAGCAAGAATTGTTGACACAGAGTCCGCATGGAGTGGAGATGTTGTATTAAAAGTAAAGGAACCTTTAGAGAATGAATACCCGTTTCTGAAAGAAAATCAAATTCTCTTTACATACCTTCATCTCGCTGGTGTAACAAAGACTTTAACAGAAGCATTGCTGAAGAGCAAAACAACAGGCATTGCGTATGAAACAGTTGAAGACAGTTATCATCGACTTCCTTTACTTGCTCCCATGAGTGCAGTTGCTGGAAATATGGCAGTTACAATTGGCGCTTATTACATTGCAAAATTCAATAATGGCAAAGGAATGATGCTTGGCGAGGTTCTTGGTCATTTTTATGGAAAAGTTGTTATTATTGGTGATGGAGTTGTCGGAAGGCATGCCTCAAAAACGGCTTATGGAATGGGCGCAAATACTTATGTTTTCGGCAGGCACGAGGAAAGAATGGACCATTTAAGAGATGTCATTGGCAGGAAATCCCACATTCTGCTTTCCACATCTGAAAATATTGCAGAGCATGTCAAAGACGCTGATTTGGTTGTGGGGGCAGTATTAATAACAGGAGCAAAAGCGCCTTATGTTGTTACTGAAGAAATGGTTAAAACAATGCAAGCTGGCTCTGTCATTGTTGATGTCAGCATTGATCAAGGTGGGTGTATAGAAACATCAAAACCGACAAAGCACAGCGATCCTGTTTTTATCAAGCATGGTGTGACTCATTACTGCGTTACAAATATGCCCGGCGCTTATCCAAGAACATCAACAATTGCCCTGACAAATGCAACCCTTCCTTATGTCTTAAAATTGGCAAATGACGGGCTTATAGAATCCATTAAAAAAGATACAGGATTTGCAAAAGGGGTTAATACTTATAAGGGACATATCACATACAAGCCGGTGGCTGAGGCATTGGGGACGGAGGAAAGATTTAAGGAATTGAGAGAATTAATTTGAATCAGCTTACATCCCCTTCAATTATCCTAAATGCTTTTACAACTTCTTCAGCATCTGAAACAAGCATTACTATAGCGCTATTAGGATCTCTTATATGCAAAAGCATCTCAAGCGTTTCTTGATATTCATGCAATGGTCTAAGTTGCAAATCATGAGCTTCACCTCTTTTAATTAACTCAGAGGCAGTACGCATTTCATCTATTTGCTTCAAAATATAAATTTCCAATGGTGATGCATTATCCAGAGGATGGCCTGCCGGCAAGGCCTTTTGAGGCTTCTCTGTTTGTTCATAGTGTTTCCTTATAGCTTCATATAAATTAGCTATTTTCAAAGAATCGTAGTCCCTGTATATTGGGTGATTCAAAGGAACTGAAAGAAAGTCTCTCATGAAAATTTCGACCAAATCAAACTCTTGTTGCGAAACACCGGAACTTTGATTTGCGTTAATCTGACCAGCTATAGCTAGAATGTACTCCACGCCAGATTTTACTACTGCGTACGACGGAAAAGGGACAGGAGTTCCGGATATAGAGCTTGTCATTTAAACTCATTTATTGCCTTAATTATTTGATTGACTAAATCTTTAGTTATAAATAAAGAAGATACTTTGTACAATTCATTTACTTTTTTAATGGCCACTCCCTTATTAATAATTTTTTCTCTGAAAGCCCTTAATATAATGCCCACAGTTCCATGTGCTTCAACATTATGAACGCTGGCTACTGTCCTTGCGTCTAAGTCATCTGTTAAGAAATAGTCGACTTTCTCTTGCAGTGCTAATGCTATCGATTGGGATTCCCCTAAATCAAGGGAGAATTTATTCACAAGTATCTCGGCTATATCCTTAAATTGTGGTTTAAGGCTAATCAGCATTATTCTTCTTGGAACATTAATTTTATTCCTAGCCAATTCGTTTTTTACTTCCTCTGCAATATAAACTTGTCGAAATACATTTAACGCTTTAATAAAATTTATTTCATTAAGATGCATCAAAGGGCCTGTATTAGAAACAGCTCTACTTGCCATGCAATCCCCATAAGATATCTTCCTTTATTGCTGATTCTAAACGCTCTGCCTTCAATCTCTTAATTAGTTCCCTTACAGCATCTCTTATAAGCTCTGACTTATTAGCATACCATCCTTCTTTAATAAGCTCATCAGCTTCAAATATCAGCTTTTTAGTTAATTTTGCAGGTACTGTCTCCATTTCAAATCACCTAAAAAGTATTACTATGGTGATACTATTTAAAACTTTCGCTCTATACAAAAATATAAGAACAGTAAATGAATCAAATCATTTTTCAAGAAAATTTTTTCCCCTCAAATCAAAGCTTGTTGTGTCCACAATTTTAACATTAACTTCATCACCAAGTCTAAAGTTGCCTTTTACAACAACTGGCTTATAGCAATAATTTCTTCCAATCCAGGAATCATTCTTGCCTCTTTCATCTATTAGGATTTTTCCTTTCCAACTGAGCCATTTTTTATTATTCCCAAAAGAAGTTTCTCGGTGCAACTTAGTCATTATTCTTGACCTCTGCTTCAATGTATTTGTTGAATGCAGTTTCATTTTGGCTGCAATTGTTCCTTCTCTTGCAGCATATCTTGATAAATTCAGCACATCAGGCTTTATTTTTTTAATTAAATTTAATGAATCCTCAAACTGGGCTTCAGTTTCAGAAGGAAAGCCAACAATTATATCTGTTGAAATCGTAATTTTAGGCATTTCTTTTCTGAATTTCTCGACAACATTAATAAAATCCTCTACCTGATATTTCCTGTTCATCATTTTTAATATTTGATTGTTACCAGACTGAATTGGAATGTGCAAGAATTTGAACATTTTTTCATGCTTGTAAACTTCAATTAATTCGCCCAAAATTGAGATTGTATTGCTAGGATTCATCATCCCTAACCTTAATTTAAAGTCCAGCGGTATGGATAATATATTTTCTAATAGCTCCACTAATCTTTGTTTTCCTCCTTGCTCAATCATATATGCGCCATTGTCATTTGACGTCATCCAGACTTCTTTGCATCCTGCTTTTAAATGGGCTTTAACATCCTGCCGTATAGCATCCATCGGGTATGAGAACAGTTTTCCCTTCACTAATTTTGTTGAGCAGAATGTGCAGAAATAATTGCAGCCATTCAGTATTGGAACAATCCCTATTACGGGATTTTTTCTTACGGATGGAAGATTCACTTTTTGCTCGTATTTTTTATCAAGCAATTCTAAAACTGTGCCATTCAATGAGTTCTCAACAACAGTCGATATTTTCCCAAGATTATGTGTATTAACAAAACTTATGTTTTCACCAATTTCCTTAATCTTTGGAACAATGCTTCCAGTTATGCAGCCTGCAACAACTAGTTTTTTATGCGGCGATATTTTTTTTAATTTTCTTATTTTCCTCAATGCTTTCACGTCGCCTTTAACTGTGCATATATTGACAACATTGACATCGGCTTCATTTTCATCATTAACTATTTTAAATCCAGAATTATCTAACAGACCCATCATTATTTCTGATTCCCGCAAATTGCTACTGCAGCCCTGAGTGGTGAAATGAACTTTGGACATAATATTAAAAGAAAAAGGTGATGGATTTAAAGGTTTCTTGTTTGAAGTAATTCTGAGTTTTAACGAATCAAAGTTAATCTATTTGAACAAGCCCTAAGCTAATCTCTATTGCAGCATCTATATTTGCCATAGTTTCGCCATCAACTCTGCCCAACTTTTTTATTAGTCTTCCTTTATCTATTGCTCTTATTTGATTGAGAAGAGCTTTTGAATCTTTTTCTAAACCTAAATTTCTCCTTAAAAGAACTTCTATTGGATAAATTTTTGCTATATTCTGGGAAGTAATTGGCGCTATAATGGTAATTGGACTATATTTATTCCCTAAATCATTTTGGATTATAACAGATGGTCTAGATTTTTTGATTTCATGCCCAATAGTTGGATCGAGATTCACTAACCAAATATCCCCTCTTTTTATCTCAACCATAATACTCTAATTCTTTAGAAGCAATGTTCCATTCTTCAAGAAATTGTAAATCCTTTTTACCCATATTCTTATACGCCTCAATTAATTCAGCTTTCAAATTCGCATTACCTACACTAGAAATCAATCTGCTTATGGCAGAATCGTAGCTTTCAGAGCCTTCCTTAAGATGGTTTAAGGCAGATTTTGTGTTTTTCTTAAGTTTAATTGTAGTAATTGTTGTCATGGTATACCTAGAGTATACCCTATATAAAAAGGTTTCGATATTTTTGTTCGATTGCAATTTAACTCGTAATTAGGAGTCATTCCAATGGCTACTAGGAAAAAATAAACGGAAAAATGATGACATTTTTTTATCTCATTACTTTTGTTTTCTTTCTTAATAAGATTGCACTCACTGCTGCGATTATAAGAATAGCTGCAATGACCCATAGAATTATTGAAGTGTCTGAGAGTTTAGTACTAATAGAATTTGTCAAATTGCTCATGAAGATGTTGATTGACGTTTGGAACTCATTGTTTTCCATTGCAATTTTTCCGGCTTGGGCTAAGTAGAGTATCAAAATCCCAAGCAGCAAAAACATAGTTCCAGAGATGATTTCTGCTACTGTGACATTTACCTCTCTTCCAGCAATTTCGTAAGTTACGCCTTTGCTTAGCTTCTCAAATTTCTTTGTGAAATCAAGCTTGTCTATGAAGAATGCTATTAGGAGCAGCGGCGCTATCATTCCCGTAACATACATGAGAGCATACATTGCTCCCCAAAATAGAGAGCCAGGAAGTATGGATAGGGCCAACACACCAGCCAAAACAGGAGCGCAGCAAAGCGTTGCAAACGCAGAAAACACTCCCAGAATAAAAACAGAGCCTGCTCCAGTGATTTTTGTTTTAGGATGTTTTGTGAAAGGGATTGAAAAGTGGAGCCCCAATAAAATAGATGCGCCCAACAAGAGCAAGAAAACCCCGCCAATTATAAAAATCCAGTCATGGTTTTTGCTAAACAATGACCCTATGCCTGCAAATCCCAAGCCAAGCGGAAGAAACACTACAAGCAATCCCAGGAAAAAGACTAGAGTCATTGTGACAACCGTTCTTTTCTGCCGGAAAATAGAGCTAAGATATGTCGGCAGCAAAACAGTTATGCAACATGGAGCAAACAGTGCGGCAATACCCGCTATGAAGGCTGTTATAAGAGATGCAAAAAGAAGTGTTGGCCCCATCTAAGCACCTTTAATCTTATCAAGCTCTGCTGCTATTTCATCGTTATTTATTGCCATATTGGAATCGTCTTTGACGTATCTTATGATGCCGTTCTTGTCAATGGCAAAATAAGTGTGCCCAGGATAAGATCCCTTATGCATTGAGGAGTCAACATAGAGCACATCATAATCAGCTGAAACCTTCTTGCTTGTGTCAAAAAGAATTTTTGATTTTGACAACTGAGGGACTTTTTTTAGTATTTGTTGCCACTGGGATATTGTATCCACAACAATAGAGAAAGCAATTACATCTTCCTTGTTGAATCTCTCGTCATTTGCAAACGAGGATATCTGATTCCAGCATGCGGGATAGCACATGCTGCCTTCATTGAAAAACAATACGACATTTTTGCCCTTGAAATTGCTTAATTTGACAAGGTTTCCATTTATGTCCTGCAATTCAAAGTCAGGAGCCTGTTTTCCGACCGCATTCTCGAAAAATCCGCTTGGCTTTGCCTGGGATGGCTTGTGATGGTCAGCCATTGAATTGCTGCTTGGATTCCCATTCATCATTCCAGTTGCTTGATTTCTTGTGGCAGGATTTCTATTTTTAGCTACAAAAGAATAGGCAAAAAGCCCGAATACTAACACAGCTAAAATCAAACCCCCATAAACATACTTTTTCTTTATCCTAAATTCATTTTCTTCCATTTTTTGCACCTCTATGATACAGTAAACTGCGTCATCATCCCAGCCTCAAGATGCTCTGCTATGTGGCAGTGCATCACCCATTCGCCAGGGTTTGAAAATTCAACAAGAATGTCAACTGTTTTGCCGGCAGGAACCAATACAGTGTCTTTCCAAGCTAAATTTTCGTTTTGTTTCCCGTCAACGCTCAAGACCATGAACCTTTGGCCATGCAAGTGCATTGGATGCTGCATCGGGTGCATGGAATTCCTGCTGTTCACAAATCTTATTTTTTTTACATCCCCAACCTTGACATTGTAGTTATTTTCCATATTTATTTTTCCTGTTTTCTCATCTTTGATGATCCATTTTACGTTATTGCTTGTTGACATGGAGTTCATCATTGCATTATGGCCTGCATCGTCCCATTCTATTTCTTCATTATCTGACATGCTTCCCATGCCGCTTCCCATTGCACTCTGCTCTACATCCAAACGGAATTCATAATCAGGATTTGCAGAGAAATATTTCTTGAACGGCCCTACCGATTGTCCTATCTCTTTGTTTTCCTTTAGCTCGTAAAAAAGAGTTTCTGGCTTTGCATCAAAATCCTCAACAATTATTTCCCCCAACTTGTATTCCTTTTGAGGTGTTTTGTGGGTTATTTTGTAGGTCCCTGGCTTGTCAAAAAGGGTTTCGGCAATGTATCTTTCTCCGGGGGCTATTATTATTGAATCTACAATCGATTCTTTTTCATATTTTCCTGAATCGCTTCCTATCAGCTTCAGCTTATATCCTTCAATCATGAAATTAAAGGTTCTTGTATTTGCAGAATCTGTCAAATAAAATCTTACGATTTCTCCCTTTTTCACGCTGAGCTTGTAATTTGTCTCGCCGTTCAGAAGCATCTTGTTGCCAAATCTTCCCATCATTGTGAATGTTGCAAATGCATTGCTGAAAGGCTCAATGTCTTTTCCATTCATTTTTATGTCATCAAGAAAAAACGCCGTTTCCTTGTCAACTTTGTTGAAATAATTCTCATCTTTTGGCTCCACAAATATATTTCCATACAATCCAAGCTCTTGCTGCAAATCCTCCCTCATATGGGGATGATACCAATACATTCCCTCGTCAGGCAGCTTAATTTCGTAAAGAAAGTTCTTTCCAGGCTTGACTGGCTTTTGGCTAATGTCAACAACTCCATCAAATTTTGAATCCAATCTGATTCCATGCCAATGTATTGTTGTTTCAGCGTCGATATTGTTAGTGAAATTAACATATACGGTGCTTCCCTGCTTTGCTTTTATCAATGGGCCTGGAATCTGGCCACTGTAAGCATACATCCTGATTTTATTTCCATCGATGTCTTTAACAACTATTTTTGCTTCCATTTGCAAAACTTGATTGTCCTTTAATTCGACAATTTGGAATTGTCTTGCTTCTTCTAAGCCAGAAAGGCTTCTGTCGATTGTCTTCGCCCGGGATATTTCGCGAGTTGGCATCATATGGCCTGCCATTGTATTGTTTGCCTGGCTGCATGCGGCCAAGAGAAATAATGAAATTATCAAAACTGTCGCTAGCTTATGCTTCAAGATAAATTTCTTCATTTTGCTTATTTAGCCTCCTTGCCTTTACGCATCTGCAGTCCTTGTTTTCGCATTTTCCAATTATTTTGCACAAATTAATCATCATTTTTCCTTTGCCTGTTTCAATTGTTTTAATGCACAAATTTTTCATGATTTTTCAACCTGCTTTTTTCAATGACCATAAAAATCATTGCCATTACCACTAATGACAAAGCCGAAGACAAAAGCCATGACTTATGGCCAGTTGCTGATTGGATTGTCAACAGTATCAGAGTGTAAATAAATATTGTTGTTCCTGCAAGTACAGCAATTTCCATTACACCCTTTTTTTGCATTTTGTTTAGCATCTTTACTTTTTCATTCGCCGCGAACATTGAAGTCAATCAATAACAAGCTGTCAATAAACTTGGCGCTTGCAATTTCCTCTTCATTTGCTTCTTCTATTTTCTTTTTGTTTTTCATTCAAATCCCTTTCATTTAGTTTATATAAAAAGAAAAAATAAAAAAATATGTTAATAACCACCCCTAACGTTTCAGCAACAGCCTTTTGATTTTCCTTTTCCCATGATTTCGCCTCCTGATTTTTAATGATTTTTATGATTCTGCATCATTAGCATGTGCCCAAACACGCATGCTGCCAAGAATGCAAACAAAAGCAGGCTGTTATTTTTCCAGCTGAAAAAATAGCTTCCCGCAAGCAATAATCCAATTGGGATTACGCATAACAAAACCATAAAAAAATGATTGTGTTTTATATTCTGCAAAAATCCTTCTTTATGCTTGTGTACGTGCTCGTTCATTACTTCACCTTCCTACACCAGTTCTTTCTTCGTCTGTTCAAACTGCCTTTTGCTTATTTCGCCTCTTGCATACCTGTTCTTGAGTATTTCAAGGGAGTCTGTCTTCTCGTGTTCTCGTCTAAACAGCTCAAAGATTAGCAAGATTACTGCCATCCAGAAAACCGGCATAAGAACAAAGCCAAGCCCCATACCAAAACCCATATGACTTCTTCCCATCAGCATGCTGCTTCCGAGCGAGAGCAGTATCAAAGCAACCAAAATCCAGCTGTATGATTCCTTCTCCATTTTTACTGCATCATTCTTCATTGAATGATTTGTCTTCATGCAGATTCTCACACTGTTCGTGCATCTTGTCCATTTGCTCCCTTAATTCTGGATCAAGATTTTTTGTCATCTGTTTATGCATTGCTTCCATTCCTTTGCCGCCCATCATGTCCATCACACCGTTATCTGGCATATGGTTCTTGTTGTTGTTTTCCTGGGCGTAAGCAATTACAATCAAAGAAAGCAACGCTACTGCAGCAACTGCAACCACAATCCAATTAATTGATTTCCTTCCCTGTTTTTTCATAGTTATCTCCTCCGAATTGGATTTATTTATGTACGCCATTTATAAATCGCTTCTTAAGGAAAAATCAGGATTCATCCTTCGGAAAGTTTAAAAAGGGGAAAACGAGCCAAAAGACCATGATGAACTATGCCATAGTTCCGCACTGGTTTGCAGGGTACAATGCAATACTTGAAATGATGTTTTTTGTTGTTACGCTTCTTGTTGGGGCCTATGCCCTAAGGATTTATCAGTTGTCTGGACAAAGACAATCAAAATTATTCGGCATATCATTTCTAATGATTTCCGCTGCTTATTTTATCCAATCAATTTTGAATTTTGTCGCAAGTTATTCAATGGCAGAAGGGTGCAACATGCGGTCAATGACAATTACGCATAGCTTGAGCAATATTGGAATATATGCCCACATGATTCTTTTCATGACTGGTCTTGTGACGCTTGCTTACATGACTTTGAAAATTAAGGATGTTAAAGCTTATGCGCTATTTTTGGCTGCGATATTGGCTGTGCTTTTGTTAAGCTCTAACAAGCTTTACTTCTTTTATGCTCTGTTATCAATACTGCTGATTTATATCTCATTTTATTATTTGAGAAACTACATAAAAAGCAAAAAAATGAGCGCGCTGATTGTGTTTGCAGCATTTTTGTTCCTGCTGTTCGGCAAAATTCATTTCATTTTCTCTATAGACCATGGGGCTTTCTATATCGGAGGCCATTTGCTTGAGTTTGTTGCCTATGCATTAATACTAATAAACCTGATTAGTGTTGTACGAAAATGAGCAAAAAAAGAGACAGGCTTCAGATTATTCATGATATTCTGAGCGTAATAAAAGAGAAAAATGGAAAAATAAAGCCAACTAACGTGCTTTACAAGTCAAATCTATCTAATCAAATGTTCAACGAATATATGAACGAATTGATAAAAAAAAGATTTATAATTGAGAACAAAGCAAAAAGCGGGAAAACCTATTCTTTGACTCAGAAAGGATTTGATTACTTAAATAAATACCAGATGATTGTTGAATTTACAAGTTCATTTGGGCTGAATGAATGATTATTCTTAGTTTAATGTGCTGTTTATAAAATTTATGAAGTCATTGAATTTTTGTTAATTGGAAATATAAAAAATGCATTACCTGTTGTTGCCTGCCCACTTAACCAATGGAACAATTACTTTCATTAATTTTTCTCCTTTTGACGTAAGTTCGTACTCAACTCGCGGAGGAATTTCTTTATACACAATTCTTTTAACTAATTTCAGTCTTTCAAGTTCTTTAAGACGCTCAGCAAGAGTCTTTCCTGTAATTCCTTCGACTCTGTTAAGAATATCATTAAATCTTAATTTCTTGAAATTTCCAATAGTTGTTATTATGCTAATTGTCCATTTTTTGCTCAAAAAAGAATTAGCTACTTCTAATGGCTGTGGACAATAGCCAGAGCCTTTCATACGACACTCCTTACTTTCCAAATTGACACTAATATTAGTTACCATTTTGTTACTTTCTAATATTTAAATAAGCTATACTTTACAAAAGTGACTAATTATAGAATATAAACTTTTGGATATTAAAATGGTCAAGCAAATAAATGAGACTCAAGCTATGTATTACATTTGTGAAGAGTGTAACTTTGCATACAATGAAAAAGAGATAACAAAAAAATGCGAAAACTGGTGCAGAAAGCATCATAGTTGCAATATTGAGATTACAAAGCATGCAATTGAATCCTAGGTTTTAAAATTCAAGGAGGTAAATAAAAATGGCAAAGAAAGAACCATGCTGCAAAGGTAGAGTATGTCCAAGCTGTGACTGCTGCATTTGTATTTGCACAAAGGATTTGAAAAGAACATTGGCTCCTGAAGCAAGAAAATTGCTTATAGAAGCGCTAAAATAAAAAAATTAAAAAAACATGGGGAACAAACTCGCTGCAATATTTAAAGTGCTAAGGCACAGAAATTATTTTATTCTTTTTATAGTTTCAGGCCTTCTGTACGGCCTTTTATAGGCTATAATGACAAACTTGATTGACTTAAGATATGGCTTTGATAACATCAATATTTCATTTGGTAGGGTAAGCATGGTATTTTTTATCGTTTTTTCTATGCTTGGCGGAATGCTGGTTGCACTTCAAGCCTTTGCAATCAAAAACAAGCAAAAACTGATGCGCTCTGCAAGGGTTGGTTTCTTTGGGGCGTTTTTAAGTTTCTTCAATGTTACATGCCCGTTTTGCAAGCCATTGCTATTATCCCTTATTGGATTTTCCGGCTCTTTAGCAATACTAAAATATGGGCTAGCGTTGGCTTTTATAAGTGTGATATTGTTATTGGTTTCTATTTACCTAGTCATATCTAGCGTAGAAAGATATACTTAGAACTTCATCAAAACACAGTCGATGCTATCTAAAGCTAAATGCAGCAAAATTCCAATGCATAAATATTTAGTTTTCTTGTAAAAAAGACCACCAACATAAAATGGGAACATAAACCAAGAATGCAATGGATGGAAATTTATCCCGCATCTTGACGGGCCATAGATTGGATTTGTAAGCAAATGATCAATGTCAATCAAATTAGAAGCAGAAAACCACAATGTCATTCTCTTGAATTCTTCTTTGCTTCGGAACTTCTTGAAAATTAATGCAAGAATTAATGCGAGCAAAACTCCAGCAAGAAGATGAATTATGATATTCATTTCATGCTGCCGTTATATTTTCTGCTTTCTTATAAATTGCAAATCCAAGAAAAAGAATGCTAACAATTCCAAGAAACGGTCTTATTGGCTCGAAGTAAGTAAATACTCCAGCAACTCCAAGAAAAAACACAAGAATCTTGTTGCAGATCGAGCAGCCGAAAGTGAGAAAGCCAAATATCCCGCCGGCTGCTGCAGTTGTAGTGCACACTTTGTCTTTCCCTGACGCCTTTCCATAATACGCTAGGCCAAAATAGGTTCCGAGAAGCAGTGAAGTAACTATCAATGAAATTTGCTCCCACAGTCCAAAAGGAGTCATTCTTGTAAAAAACCCGTTTGAGATAATTGCAGTCACTGTTCCAAAAATCACATAAGATAAGATTGATGTTCCAATGCTTATAAGGACTGCAACTAATTTTCTATTTCTTAACGGGCCTTTTGATTTAGTTTTTATTTGACCTTTCATTTTCTTCAATTACGATCACTCCGATATAATTGCATTTCTTACATTGGTATTTCCCGAACTGCGCCCCTATGTAATGGACAATTTCATTGGATTTGCATAATGGACATTTCAGGTTCATCGGAATAAATAATCACTTATCGTAGCCTCTCTTAACCCACTCAACCATGCCGCCAACAACATTATAGACATTTGAGTAACCCTTCTCAGCAAGTTTTTGCGCAGCTATTTCGCTCATTCGTCCAGTTCTACAGTACAGGACTATTTTGGAATCTTTCTCACTTGGAAGATTGTCAAGCTGGTTTTCTATTTCGTCATACGGTATAAAGGTGTCGGTGCCATTTATGTGACTCTGCTCTGGAATGTGCACATCTACAAGCACAAAGTCTTTGTTCTTCAATTGTTGGTTTAATTCGTCCACTGACATATTTTTGTAAGTGGCATTTTCAAAAGTAGAATAGGCTTTAATTGTATCTTGTTCATTTGCAGTACATCCCAAAAAAATTAATGCGACCGCAATCAAAAAATAAATTGCTAATTTCATTTCTACCCCCTATTCTTTAACCAGCCTGTCAAGCAGTGTTTTCCATTGCTCATCATCGAACGCCCCAAAGCCCGAATAGATTACTGTCCCGTTTTTTCCAATGGCAAACTTTGTTGTTGTCCTTATAGCATTGTATTTGATAAGTATATCTCTTGTTCCGGGAGCGAACATAACGCTTTGCAGTTCAGGGTATGTTGCCTTGTATTTTCCGATTTTCTCACTGTCTTCACTCAAGTCAAGACTCATTGCGATAATGCTCACTTTATCACTGTACTCTTTGTAAACTTTTGACAAAGCTGTCAAATCTTGGTGGCAATAAGGACACCATGTTGCAAAAAAATAAATTATGACTGGTTTGTTGCTTCTCAGCAAATTTCCCAAAACTATTGCTTTGCCTTCTGTTGTTCTGGCCACAAAATCAGGCGGGGCTTCTCCTTTTTTCGTTCCTGTCTCGATAACCTGGTTTAGGGGCTGCTTCTCCTCTATTTTCTTTGTTGTTAGTTCAGCTGAGCAGCCAATTACCAAGAATAATACGATGGCTGCAATTATTAAAAAAGTTCTTAACTTCATTTCCTACCTTACATATTTACTTTTTGACTTTTCCATTATCCAGCTTGTCAGGATTCTTGTTTCGTATTCGTCAGGAGTATGTATGCTTTCGTGAATATCAACCATTCTTGCGGTTTTTCCTGTCAAATCCGCTCTTCTGCCCATGAAATTTTCTCCGAGATAGGTAAATCCAAGAATTCCGCCCATGAGGGATTCTGGAAGAATGTTCAGCCATTTAAGCGGTACTCTATTTGTCATATCGTCTTTGCTTTCAATAAGCTGCCGCATATATCCTTTTAGCTGCTGCCTAAAAGTTATGCTTAATCTTTCCTCGGCATAATTGTCTTCATATGAAAGTGTTGTGCTATATGGAATAATCCCGTCTCTTAATTCTTTTTTATTCGATGTTCCAGCGGAATAAACTTCCTTTCCACTTTTTTTAATTGAAACCTTTAGTCTTTCTTCATCCTGATTTTCCTCATATTTTATTGAGAATGAATAGTTCTTGGTTTTTTCATTAGCGGTTTTTTGCCGTTTTAGTGTTAATGTATAAACAAAATCGCGTGAAGTAATACCCGAGCTTTTGCTTGATTTGATATTTCCGCTTAATATGCCCATTAATAAGAATTCCAATTCTTTTATATCATTAAATCTGATTTTTGGTTTCTGGTCAGCAAGGATATTTTCTAGATTTTTTGCTACTCTGCCTTTTTCTTTTTGTGCTGTTTTTATGCTGATTTTCTTATGGAAAAAAGGGACCGTATAGTTAATTAAAGTGGATAACAATTCACGCTCTATTCTCCCAATAAATTCACTTTTATTGGATTTCTTTATTTCATTCATTGGCTTTATTAAAAATATTAACAGCTTCCTCCATTAGTCTTTTAGACTGTTCTTCGTTATTAGAGTCGCTTATTATCCTGAAAACATCCGATTCTGTTTTTGACGCCCTGAACCATACAAAAGAATTTTTGTCGGTTATAACTTTTAATCCGCCTTTAATTCCGCCACTTTCTTTAATTTTAAATCCTTTCTTTGAGTAATAACCCTTTAAATATTTTTTTGTTGAGTTATGTTTTGATGAATCAACGCCTATTTTTTTCCTTAATGTATAATATTTTGGCATTTCATAAATTAGTTCCTCTAACTTTTTTTGTTTATTCGCGACAATGGATAAAATCATTAGCAAAGTTAAGATGCCGTCTCTGCATTTTGACGGCGGCAATATCACTCCGCAGCTCGAGCCTTCGCCTCCAACAATCGCCTTTGATTTATCCATCTCCTTGACAACATTGGTTTCACCTGCCTCAACCTCCTTTATTTTTGCCCCAAATTTCTCAACAACATCCCTCACGACATTTGAAGTTGCGTCATTGACAACAATAACGTTGTGTTCAGGATTACTGGCATGGGACAATAGTTCATCAGCAATTAAGGCAATGGCATAATTGCCAGACAGCAGCTGACCATTGCCTAACAAAATTTCAACCCTGTCGGCATCGCAGTCAAAGCCAGCTGCAAAATCCGCCTCATTTTCGACAATTATTTTTTTCAAATAGGATAAAGAGTCTTCAGTCGGCTCAACTGTCCTGGCAAAACTGCCATACTCTGCGTTGATTGCCGCAGCTTCTACTCCGATTTGCTCCATAATTCTTTTTGCAATAACTCCGGTTCCCCCATTTGGATCAAGGACAACTCTTAACTTTGAATTTCTTATTTTTTCAATATTTGTCCTGTCAATAATGTTTAAAATAAAGTCTATGTATCCCTTCATCACCTCTGCGTTTTTTTTAAAAATTTTCCTTTCCTGTACCTTATGAAAATTTATGAAAGACTTAAGCCTAAAATTGCGGATAACCTGGTTTATGCTGATTTCATTCAAGACACTGCCGTCATTTGCCAAAAACTTAAATCCATTCCAGTTTGGCTCATTATGCGAAGCTGTGACAATAATGCCCCCATCTGCGTCAAAATGCCTTACTGCAAATTCAACTGCAGGAGTTGGGGCAATGCCAGCATCAATAAAGTTGCAATCCAAAATTCCCAAAATATCGTCAATTATTTTTGCGCCAGAAGGCCTTGTATCTCTGCCTATCACAATAGTAGGGCAATTCTTTTTTGAATTCTCTCGTACAAAGGAACAGAAGGCATAGGCATATCTAACTGCAATGCTGTCTGTAAAATCCCTGTCATAGATGCCTCTTATGCCGGAAAACGATTCGACTAAAGCCATACCCCATTGTTAACAAACCTTATTTATAATTATATCTTTTATTTAACAACACGCACAATCACAATCTTTTTATATTTCAAGATTTGATGCAATAAATCAGCATGAACGATGAAAATTTAAAATTGGGAGGAAACATAGAATTAACTGGTTTTAGGGATATTGACAGCTCTTCCATGGTCGTTTTGAAGAAAATTATAGGCAATCACGCCAGGAGAATTTCGGAATTAACAAAAAAACTGGAAACTTTGCATATAACCCTCAAGCCGGTGCATGAAAGAGAGAAAAGCGAAAAGTATCAAGTTCACGCGAAAGTAATTGACAATGGAAAAGTATATGTTTCGGAATTAACAGACAGGAATTTATTAGTCGTGATTGACAATGTTTTAAAGAAGATAGTTAATGAGCTGGATTAAGCTTGTTGGTGCTGCTCTGCCTTTTGATTTGTTTTTTGCTTTAAGCTGATTATTTGAATTAATTTTAAGGCATTAATTTCCTGCTTTAACTCTTCAATCTCATCTTTCAACTCGTAGATTAATTCATAATTGTGCTGTATATTGTCTGCATTTTCATTTACAATTCCGGGCAGGTCTGTGAATTCGGAAAACTCTCTTCTAATTTGCTTAATCCACGAGTCTACATTGTCCCTGAAAATTTCGAGTTCTGGCTCCATTTTGCAAAGATTTCAAAAAAGAGGCATATTCTTCAAAGGCTTCAGGTTAAAACGCTAGTTCGCAGTGACTCGTGAGACTCATGAGAGACTCGCTTGCCATTTCAAGCGCGAACAGGTCGATTGTTTCTTTGCCTTCCAAGTGTTACAAGAGCAATTCTTGCATTTACCTCTTTTTTGATACACTAGTATATTTTTTTGTGTATAAATATACCAGTATACCTTTTCGTATATTACTTATTTAAATACCTTTCGGTTTTCGTATATACTCCAGTATATAAGTCAAATAAAAAATACTACAATAATTATTTATACTACCTCTTTTAGTAGTATAAGGATTAAATAAAAAGGTGAAACAATGCAATTTAGCTCAGGATATTATTCTCATCACCCAGTTGTTGACTATTTTAATGCCATGGACCCCCAGCTTTATGGAGAAAAACCGCCATATGGTGCGGAGCTGGGCATAAAGGATATAGGAATGAGTGTGCCTATGGGTATATCGGCTGCAAATGTTGCTGGAATTTACTCAAAAATAAGAATGGGCGCTGGAAATATAGAAATACAGTTTCCGGGATATAGGACCGGATCAAGAAATGCGCAAACGCCCGAAATGTTTGGCGAAGATCAAAGACAAGCTATAAGAGAGCTGTCTATGGCAAATGAGGTTAAATTTACTACTCATGCGTCTTTTCAGTTAATGGGGATGATGGGCAGGGATGAAAGAGGCAATTATTCCATATATAATGCAACGCAGGATTTATTTGAGCTGAAAAGGGCAATTGATTTCCAAGCTGATATGGGCGGCGGCTCTGTGGTTATCCATTCTGGCGAATTTGAGAGGCCTATGACAGATATGTATCTTGATGATGAAACCAATAGGATAAACCTTGCCAGAGATCCCAGCGGCAGATTGCTGTTTAAGCAGGCGCACACTCAGGAGATGGATGCAAGGTTTGAGTTGCTCGACGACAGAACTCACGCTAAGATTGAGACTGTGCAGAAAAACAGATTGGTAGCGCATCCTGAGTGGAGACGTGAAAAAACAGGAAGATGGGGGGTTGACCAAAACGGCAATAAAGTCTACATCCGGGGTCTTGAAAAGGACTCGGCTGGAAGAATTATATATGACGGGGATTACATCGATTATGAAAGAAGAAAAATACTCGACCCTTATGATCCCGGAAGCGGCAGGGTTCCTGAATTCGATGAATACAAAAAGGAATTTAAGATAAGACAGAAGTCATTCGAGGATTTTAAAAAGGAATCAGAAGAATATAACAAATACTTAGAACAGAAGTTTTTGAGAGAAAAGGGCAGAAAGCCAAACTATTATGAAAAAATGTATCCTGAAGAAGCGTATGTCAGAGCAACCCTTGACGCTAATGAGGGAATTGCCAGGGGCTGGTCCGTTTATTACGGGCAGAATACGGAAAAACACATAAAAGCCTTGAATAAGCTTGAAGAAGCTAGAAAATTTTATGAGCAAATGGATAAATCTATACCCCAAGAAGAGCAGTGGAAAATTTTAAGAGAAGACCGAGAACTATTTAATATGACAGCCGGTTTTGCGGCTCCTGAAATGAAACATCCTCTAGACCTTATAAAAAGAGCTGTAGAGGATAACAGAAGACAATTAGAGTACGCTCGTACAGCAGCTTCAGGGCAATTGCAGCAGGCAGAGGATACATTTGAAACTAAACAACATATAGTCACACCAATCAAAAGGCTCGAAAAACATGGAGTAAGACTTTATGCTGAGGCAGGCATACACGCATTGAGAAAAACTAGAGACCCTAACAATCCGGTGACTGTCGCAGTTGAGCATATCTTTCCAGAAAGATTTGGGGGCCATTTAGAGGAATTAAGATGGATAATAACAAAATCAAGAGAGAGAATGGTTGAGATGCTAACACACCCTGAAATCGAGTATGGGGCTAGCATGGCTCCAGAGGTAATGGATGAAGAAAAGCTAAGAAAAGGAGTTATACAGCCAAATCCTTATTACATGGGTGTGAGCAGGGAAGAAGCCCAAAAGCTTGCTGAGAGACATATTAAGGCAACTCTTGATACTGGGCATATTAATTTGTGGCGCAAATATTGGCAGGATGATCCAAGAAAAACAAGAGAAGAGAATGAAGGCGCCTTTAAAACATGGGTCCTTAACCAAGTTGAAAACCTAGCGAAAGAAAAAATGGTTGGAAATGTGCATCTTGCTGACAACTATGGCTATCACGACGACCATCTTGGCCCAGGACAAGGCAACAGCCCAATCAGGGAGATAATGGCTATTCTTAAGAAATATGGATATGAGAAAGCGGTGACAGTAGAGCCAGGAGCAGATGCCTCGACAGACTTAAGCGATTTCCATGGATTGATGAAAACATGGCGTTTTTTCGGCTCACCGGTTTACGGAATGGGATTTAGGGGCGCTGGAGTTCCTCAAACATGGAGTGATGTACAATATTCATTCTTTGGCCAAAACAAGCCGCCATACTATATATTTGGAGGTTACGCTCCATCAAATGACTGGACGCTTTGGAGTGCTGTGCCGCTGGAATAAGAATAATGCACTTATGCAGTTAATGGAAACTTATAAGAGTGTTCCATCATGTGATTCTGTCATTAGTCGATGACCAGGTATTGGTAAATCCCTGACCGGTAAGTGTTGGCTGGTAAGAAACGGGTGAAATCTTAAAATGGGTGAAAAATTTTTGGGAAAAATTCCTTTAACACGATTAAAAGCGAAAATAGAGTATAAGCTAAAGTTAGCCAAAATAACGCATTACTAAATTTTCTGCTTGACCTATCAAATTCCTTGATTAAGTGGCTTAAATCATCAATGGATTTTTTAGTTCGCATTTGAATCAACAAACTTATGCCTTCAGAGCTTAAAAATAAAGTAGTTCTATCTTCCATTGACCCCAATCTTGCAATTCCTGAACTGCAAGCACTATTAAGAAGAGAAGATGAATGTCTTTTTAATGCCTCATCCCAGAATAATGGATTTGGAAATTTATTATCAAAATCTTCTAATAAATCTTTAAGTTGTGTTTCAGCCATAGTTTAAAAACCATATTCTTTCAATCTCTTTTGTAGCACAACTAATCTTTGATTTTGATTTTGTTTTTCAATAATCAACTCTTCTGAAGAAACCTTTAATTTTAACCACATAGCTTCTGGTGATGCTTTATAAAAAATTTGTCTACCGTCAACACTATGAATTTTAATTGCTTTTATATTCTGTAATTTTTTAAGGTATTTAGAAATATTTTGTGGTGGTTTTCCAAATTTTTTCGCTAATTCTGTGTTAGTTATAGGACTTGCATATATTATATGATTTAATATTTCTAGTTCTGTAGGTGAAACTTTATCTAAAAACATTATTTTAGCCTTTTCAATCAAAATTTCTTTTGTTCTTACAACAGAAGCTTCCATAACCGTATTTCCATCAACAGAACTTGATAAACTATTTAATATATCCCTAATATTTCCATCATATAATTCATATAATATTCTCAAACTTTCTTCAGAGTGTGGTCTTATGATTTGAATTTGCGGATTTAATCTTAACAATAAAATTCTTTTTTCTATAATGTTTTTAACATTTCCATAAGGTAAGGTGGATACTTGAATTTCTGGAAAGATAAATATTTGTCTTAATCTTGATTTAAAACTGATTACATGCGGAAAATTACCATCCCCAATAAAAATGAAAATAACATTAGGATTCATAAAGAAATCTCTAAGATTGTTTAATAATCTTGATAAATAAACAGGGTCGTCAATATTATCAAAATTATTGTATTGAATTATTATTGCCCTATAACCAGACTTTGTTATCTGATTCGTAATTTTTTTGAATAAATCCATAAGTTGTAAAGTATTTGTTGACATAAAAGAATCAATATCTGCATTTGAATCTTTAATTATTGTTGAAAGTTGAAATAAATCTTCAATAACATCCATTAATTTAGGGTCATCAAGCTTTAATCCTTTATTTTTAATTTCCATATAAAGTGATTGCAATGTATTGATTATCACATCATTAACTTTCCAATAATCTTCAATACGTATTTCGTCATTCGGAGAAAAATAAGATGATTTTTTTGCTTGAGACCTTACATAGTTAACTAAGGTAGTCTTACCGACTCCAGCTTCACCTATGACCATACATCTTCTTCCACCATCCATTGATATTATTTTGTGAAGTTCTTTACTTTCTTTGTCTCTCCCTATAAAAGACTCAAAGGTTACAGTTCCACCTTCTATCAAAAGTGGCTCTATAAAATAGGGGTCTGATTTTAATCCATATTTTGGAAAAATCGGGTCAAAGCTGTCCATATAACACTTAAAAAGTGTTCTAATATATAAATGTTATTATAATACTAGATATATGTTATAATAGCGAAAAATTTATATATATGTAATACCTTCTTTATAATATAAGAAAGGCATTATAATACTAATAATGTATTATAAACCCAATATAACATTAGGTGAGAACATGGAAAAAGAAAAATACGAAACAAGGAAAGCAAGAAGTTTAGATATGTTGAAGTCAGGCGTAGAGCCGATAAAGAATGGCTTTAACGAGTATTTTATACCGGGCCAGTTTGACAAGAATACCAAATACAAGGTTTCAATAAAGAATGGTTGGTATTCGTGCGAATGCCCTGACAACAAAGAGGATAACCTATGTAAGCACATTTTATTTTTGAAAACTTATTTTGCCCTTAAATTCAAAGTTCAGGAATACAAGCACAAAGTAAGCACTTCAACGCCATGCCCTTACTGCGATAGCGCCAATATCAAGAAAGATGGCTCACGCAAAACCATAATGGGAAAGAAACTGAAGTGGCATTGCCAAGACTGCGGAAAAAGGTTTGTCAATTCGCCAGTAAGCAAAATCAAAGGCAATACAGAATGTGTTATAACCGCAATAGACCATTACATGAAAGGAGTTTCTTATCGTGGAATTGCTGGCAGCATGAAGCAGTTATTTGACTTGAAAGTAACCCATGTAACAATTATTAATTAGGTTAATGACTACATAGCCGAATAAATAAATATGTAGAGGGAATGAAGCCAAATGTTTCTGATTTATGGAATGCTGATGAACAATTCATAAAAGTAAAGGGAAAAGAGGCGTATATTTGGAATGTCCTTGACAATGAAACGAGATTTTTATTAGCTTCAAACCAAAGCCCGACAAGGACTTATGAAGATGCCCGAAAGACCTTTCAGATTGCGAAAGCAACCGCTCAAAAGAAAGCCAAGACAATCGTAACAGATGGGGCTTTCAGTTACGAAAGAGCAGTAAGAAAAAAGTTTATGACTTACGAAAACCCGAAACCACATTATAGATATGTCTCGCTAAATCAGCATGACAGCAACAACAACATAATAGAGAGATTTCACGAAAGTTTTAGGCAGAGAGATAAGGTAATGCGTGGCTTCAAGGGCAACCAAAAGCAGTATGCGGACAATTTCAGGACATACTACAATTTTGTGAGAAAACACCAAGAATTAAAGATGACACCAGTAAGAAGGGCAGGGATAAACGAAAGTGATTTATGGAAGGAACTATTAGAGAAAAGTTTGAAAGCAAATGGAGAATAAAGAAATAGAAATAGCAATCCAACAATGTTTTGAATCTATTGAAAAAAGAACAAATTTAGAATTTTTTTATCAATGGAGTATTCCAAAAAAACTAACTAAAACGCCAGTAGAAGTTACTTTGGCGGAAAACAGCGATGGACATCATGGCGGAGGAAAGGCAGGCTTCTCTACAAAATCTCAAGCTGGAATCCATTGGATTTGTCTATTTAAAAAAGAGATGATAGCAATGGCGGAACACCGATATTTTAATGGGGATGTAAATAAAGCCATAACTAATGTATGCATACATGAAATTTTACATATTCTTGATAGGATAAAAAATGGGAAAGAAACCAAGACAGAAAATGAGATAATACGGTTATCAATTCACTATACGAATAATCCTCAACTTCGTATAGAAATTTAGAGAAATGTATTAAATAGACTTTTACTTTTTCTTTTATTGAGGTGGTTTTAATGGCAATGCCAAAATCAGACAAATGTTCTAACTGCGATAGTATAAAACAAACAGAGATTATTACAGGTGGAATGACTTTAACGGTGTATAGGGGATGGGATTATACGGTTAGAGAAGAAATGGTTTATGAAAAGAATGATAAGTATAGTAAATGGATTTGCACAGATTGCGGAGTTGAATGGGTATAAACAGCAGATAGTTACCAGCCGAAATTTAACAGCCACAGATTGACCAATACCCGATGACCAAAAAGTTATTATATCTCGACTTTAATCTACTCTTTGAGCACTAATGAGGATAATAACAATAGTCTTTTTGGCAACAGTATTGCTTTTGGTGGGTTGTAAGCAGGTTTTGGAAGATCCTTTATTTAAGGATTGTCTTGAGCTGAAAAACGATATGGGAAATTGTGTAGAAAAGAAAATTGCCGAGCTTCCAAGAGATTTTGATTGCGAAACAATTAAAAATGAGGAAGCAAAAGCCTATTGTTATGGTTATTTTGCAAAAGCAAACAAAGACGACAAACTTTGCAGCAATATTAAAGGAAAATATCAGGCACTGTGCTTGATGGAATTATCAGAAGTTAGTACAAGTGACAAAATTTGCGATGAGCTTGACAATAATGATAAGACAAATTGCCTTTCGAATGTTTATACAAACCTAGCCGTAGAAACCAATAGCCCTTCTCCCTGTTATAATTTAGAATCAGATTTTAGGTATAAATGTATAACAACTATGGCGATCATACTAAGAAATCAAAGCCTGTGCAGCGATATAGACAAGGAGCGTGCAGAACAGGATTATATTCTTACAGGGTCCCGTATTCCACGGTATGTATGCCAAGAATGGGTAGTTGGTCAAGTTGCTATTGATGGTAATGATGTCAGTGTCTGCAATGAATTTGAGTTTAAAGGCAATAAATATCTTGACGCAAAAGTTCCCAAAGGCAAATGCGTAGATGTTGCGGCACAATGTAACAAGAATGAAAAACTATGCGAAGCCCATGATAATGAGGAATACAAAGAGAGTTGTAAAAATTCTGTAAGTGGCGTACAACCACTGCGAGAATCTGGACCGTCAGATAAAGCTGAAGATAATAAAGGTTTAATCTGTAATTTATGGGAGAATATTTAAGAGAAAATTTTTGTTTTACGCTATTTTTTGATTCGATCGCTTTTTTTCAAAGTTCAATCTTTAATGAGTTTCGTAATATTGGCTTTATTTAAAGCAAACTTATTATACTTCAACATAAAATAATATCAAAATAGGATTAAAATGAGCATTAACAAAAAGGAATTAGAAAGGCTGTCGCCACAGGAAAGAATCAAAAAACTGAAATTGATGGAGGAAGAGAAAAAAAAGGAAGTCAATGAGATCGAGAAGCTGATAATTGAGTCAATGAGAGAATTAAAGACTGACAAAATTGCTGAGGAGATTGCCCCTGAACAAAAGCCAGTTGACATATCTAGCCTTTTTGAATCAGGGAGTGGACAAAGGCTGGAAGGAAAGGCGAAAGAAGAAGCTCCATCCGCTTTCATAAGAAGCACAAAAGGATATCAGGCAGTTGCTGAAACCTACCATGCTTATTCAGAGCTAAAACAAATTGCAGGTATGGGAATTAACTTGTCAAACGAGCAAATAGCTGCAATCGGCCAGATTGGCGAAAGGCTTAATACAGCAGAGAGGTATATGACAGAAGGGGAAAAAGCAGCCAGCAAGCTCGATGCAAGCAGGCAAGTTCTTTATAAATTGAAAAAAGAGACAGGAATGCATTAAGAGGTTTTAGTCTTCAAAGTGTATGCTGACGGGTCAAGCTTCATAAGCATCTTGATGTCTTCCCATTCTCCAGAACTTAAGCCAGCAACCGGAATAAGAGACAGTGCCATGGTCGGAGTATCGATAAACGGGCTCTTCAAATATTTTTCATACCTTCCTATTTTATCGATTGCTTCTCCGTCGGCTAAAACAAAGCTTTGGCTTTCTGCCGATTTATTTAGTGTGGCAAGATGCTCAGCCATATTTTCGTACGGGTTTTGCGTTCTTAATTTTCCAAGGTAGCCAAATATTTTCCCATAGCTGATGTAACTAAAATGAGGCGCACTTTCATATCCTTTTGAAACAGCTCCATATCCGCCTACTCTGGTGTCTTTTTCCTCTTTTAAAATAGCATAGCCTTTTTCCGCTTCAACAATTTTTTTTTCTTTCTTCTCGCTTTTCGATTTTTCAACCGCATTTTTAATTAAAAGGCTTACAATGGAAGAAACAGGAATTTGTTCTCGGCCTTTTTGCACTGCGGGCTTGTTTTTTCTAATCCTAAGTATAGGGACCTTTACAGAGGCTTTATTCAGCTTAATCCTGAAAAAATTCCTTAATACCCTTTCGGCGAGTGTTTTTTTAGACAAAATTTGCACCTTGCTGGAACACCAAGCAGGGTTTAGCCCACGAGTCTTGGATGTTATATCCAATAGAGCGTGTACCCTTCTATTTATAGTTTTTGGTTTTAAACAGAGATTCCAAAAGTCATCAGAACAAACAGCATAAAAATCAATATCCTGATAATTAATAACCCCGATAACGATTGAACATTAACTAAATAACCTATTAAAAAATATTCACAAAATAAAATCTGCTAACTAGCCGATAACAAAACACTGCTTACTTTCGTCAACGTTAAAGGCGAAGGTTTATCCGCCGCAATTATTTTCTCAAGAAGCACCAATACAAACTTGGTAAATTTTCTCAATGTTATTCCTTCAATCTCCAGTCTAAACCACTGCCTTAGATTGTACAGCAACAAAGCAATCTCAAACAGCAGCGTTTTAGCCACTATATTGATTGAGTTTGTTCTTATTCTTATCTATTCTCTATAAAATGAATAGTCTATGATAAGATTACCATTCAGATCGTAGATTAGATTCCTTTTTATAATAGTAATCATAATTGTATTTGTTAAATCCAAGAACTTCTATAGATTTTGGCCTATAAGTTGAAATCCTCAATCATTTACTTTGCTTATACAGGTTTATATTATTTTCTAAATAAATTAAGAAATTGCTTTGGAGTTACTATCTTGATGCCCCTATACTCTTTCAGCTTTAAGAGGTGATTATCGTAGCTCACTATATAATCTACTTTGCCCTCAACAGCAGCTTCTATAATCTTATCATCATCCGGATCATCCTTTACAACATTTAATTTCTCCCTTGGATGAACCAATATAGACATTGCAGTTATCTTTTCAGCGCTTTTTGATGCGATTAAACTGAATTTGCTGACCTTTTCAATTAATTCATCATCATCCCAGGTTTCCTTGTAGTCGTTCATTATTTCGTGCAACACTATGTTGTCAATTTTTCCGCTTTCCACCAGCTCCAGGGTATCATACGCCTCTCCGGCCCAATAAGTTGCAGAAACCAAGACATTTATGTCGGCAGTTATCTTAATCATTTCCTGCGTGCCCTTATTCTATGAATCAAAGCAGTTACCTCATGCTCATCAATTTTCTTCTTGACATCCTTTAAGGGCTTTGTGATGGACGCAAATGACTCCATGGTGGCTTTTTTTACCATCAATGCGTCGTCCGTCAGGAGAAACACCACTTTAGTGCCTTCCTCAAGCCCCATCTCCTTTCTAATGTCGTTGGGTATGGAAATCTGTCCTCTTGAGCTCATAGTACCCATTTCGATTAATTCTGCCATTGTTATCACCTATCTTAAAAGTAAGATTTAACTTATATTTAAAACTTTTCATTATATATTATAATTTACAATAAGTTTTAGGGAAATCATAATTGTATCTATCAAAACCGATTATTTGGATTGATTTGGGTTTGCAGGTTGAAATAAATTAATTGAAAAATTGGGTTTGAAAACGGGCGATGAATTAGGGGCTGAGGTTAAAGACAACAAACTTATGATTAAGAAAGTTTAGCTTTAGATATGGTCAATAGAATATTCCTACAGATTAATCAAAATATAAATTCCAACGGCTATGACCGCAGTTCCTTCAAAAATTGTCCAAATTAGAGCCATTAACCCTTTTTGTTCATTGACCCATAACACAGGCGCTCTCTTAAAATACAAATATGAACCAAAAGTTAATATTCCTAAAACTATGAATGTATAGCCTGAAATCAATAGCATAGGCTGCACATTTTTGAAACCAAGAAAAATGCCGGCAAACAATAATACTGTTTGGATTATGTTTAATGTCCTATATGATTTTTTCTTATCCCGTGTCTTTATGACAATCTTATAGAGGAGAAGTCCAATTCCGGCCCCTATTAAGGCTCCTATACCCCCTATAATACCATACGTAAAAACACTCACCTCCTTTATGTAGTTTTTTGCGACTATTGATACTACATTTATTCCTATTACAGCACCTATACCTATTGAAGCCCCTTGCCAATTGTTGATTTTTTGTTTTGCTCCTGCCATTTTAATAGACTGTAATTAAGGTGCATCATATATATAAGTTACTTCCACATTACTATCGCTTGGTATTTTTTCATTTTTAAGATTTGCCACCATATGAACTAATAGGTTAACTATCTTAAATTTTTGTTCCATTGATAAATAATAATTTTTTAAAAAAGTTTCAATATTTATTCTCTCTCTCGTGTTTGCTCTAAAAATTCTTATTTGTATTTCTTTTTCATTTGTTATGATTGAATTTATAACTGGTGTACCTATTAAAATTTTTTCCTCTTGTAGCTCCAATATACTGCGTGTCACTTCTTCATCAAAAATTTGTTGGGCGATATTGTAGTCATCAGAGAACAACAGAAAATTTTCATTAAATATATCATTATTAATTTCTGTTATTGGATTAAAAATATTCATAATAACCTTGCTATAGAATATACTTTCTGGGATAATAATGTTATTCCCTAGATTTTCATCTTGCTCAATTGAATAAACAAGGAAGTACCCATGTCTTTTGAGATTATTTGCTCCGCCTGGAGTTATTATATCAAGAAAATATTCTTTAACTAAGTATTTATCAAGTTTATATTCATTTAAATGAATCAAATCTTTAACTTGTTCCTCCCCATCTTTGGGGCCCTCTGTATTGGCAAATATGAATAGAATGAGTAAATTTACTAAAATGATTATCAAAAGGTATTTTAAAGCTTGTAAGGTATTTTTCATATTTTATGTTGAAAGTATACATATAAAAAATTTATTTATGTTCCGCCAAGATATAATTGGAATAATAAATTCCAATACTTTCTTCATATATAACACTTTCGACTTTTTTGTTTCAAAGTGGCAATTCAAATGCCAGTAATGCGCTCCCAATGGCAAAGATTAAATAAGCAAAGCAACTAGGATTCAATAGCTAAACCAACTCTGTATTTGATATTTGGCGTAAAATGAATGATTTTGCCTTTAACAACATAAAAAGGGAATATGATGGCTTTTACAGGAATCTCTTGAAAGCAGGCAAACTTCCGATGTGGAGCACTTCCAGAGGATTTTGGAATGCGTCAATATCAGATGAAATATACCGCACATTTAAAATATTGCAATTAAGCCAAGTTGGGGATTTCCTTGACATCGGAAGCGGCGATGGCAAAGTTGTTTTGATAGCTTCTTTGTTTTGCAAGAATGCGGAAGGTGTTGAAATAGACGCATTCCTTCATAATAAGGCACTTGAAATGAAGGCAAAGTTTGGGATTCGCAATGCAGTATTTCACAATAAGGATTTCTTTGAGCACAATTTCTCAAAATATGGGGCATTATTTTTGAGCCCTGATGCGCCGCTTCACAGAAGCCTCGAAAACAAATTGCTTAGAGAAATGAGGGGAAAGCTAATCCATTATGGCCATCATTTCCATCCAAGGTTTTTGAGAAGAGAAGATAGTTTTCTAGTGAATGGAAATTTGGTGAGTATATATTCAAAATAAACCATAAAAAACTTATAGGTAAACTAGATGAATTAAGAATAAAATACGATATAAAAATCAACCAAAAACCATAACGCCATATTGTGGACCTTTTATATTACTATCACTGACAACAAAACTATTTTTATCAATAATCCTTAATTTCTTATTTGAGGAAAGCAGATAATAAAGCTTGCTATTGGTGGTAGTTACTACATCGTCATATATAATCTCATCATTAAGCTTCTCGTATTTTTTTAATAAGAATATGCCTTCTTGCAAAGTATAGATAACCACGCTTTGCAAAATCGCATAAAACATCGTTGCAAGCTGCGGCGAATCTTTTTGGATTGTCTTAAAGTTGCTTTTTGCAACTTCAATTGAGGGCTTGCAATCAAAACTGTGAGGAAAGTGGCTTAATAAAGTGACATCAAAATGTCTTGCAGCGATATTGTTATAAAATGAAAAATAATAGCTATCTGAATTTTCCAAAACATTTAATGTTAAATCTGTGTTGTTCCCATTGAAATTTTTTTCAAAAAAATCGCAGCAGCATTCTGGATAGCCCAGCAGTAAACCAAATTCTTTTTGATTGTTTTTTGATTCCATTGATTTGGCTTTTTCTGCAATTTCTTTATCTTTTGACAAGTAGACCAAGAAGTAGCCCTTCTGATCGGAATTTTCCCCAACTTTTATCGATTTATCAGAATAGAATTCGCTTTGAACGCTTTGTTTTACTACTTTAAAATCTGAAATTGCATTATGTATTTTATTTTGATTTAAAAAATTGATAGTCTTGTCTAATCCATCTTCAAAAACGAGAATTCTGGAGCACGGCTTTGTATCATTTATAGTATACAGCACTTCAAGAGACTTGGTAATTGAATGGAAACTTCGCTGGAGTTGAGGTATCATAATCTTAAAGAAAAAGTTTAGTTTTATAATATTTTGTGTTTAGGCCGCTTTCAACAGTTGTTCAAGATTTTGTGTATCATCTGGGTAATATCGTCTTCTTTGAGGTGCTTTTTTGCATGCATCTAATGAAGTACCTCTATGAGTGAGGACATTGTGTTGCCCTTTATAATCTGCTCTGGCTCTGAAAGCTCCAGTGCTTGATTGGTACACGCTCCTAATTCCTGCAAATAATTTTTTGACTTCACTTTCAACCGGGCTGTATAACTTTTGAGCTGAGGATTTTAAGTATATTAGTAACGAGTATTTCTGGTACGAAAGAGGCTCTTTTCTGTAAGAATGCGTTGGATGAGTGCCTTGTCTATCCATGTTGATCTGAGGCACAGCATGTTGCACAGAACCAGATTGGTCTCTCCCTTGTTCTGCGAGTTTAAGTGATTCTTTTGCAACACTGTAGTCCGGTATATAGGCTGCTAATTCTGGTCTTTGTGTTACAGCCAATAAGGCAGCCATATAAGCTACTTGTCCGAAAGTGCCCATTCTTGACAAATAATTAACAAATTCTGCTTCTGTCCTTACCGTTGCAACAATTGAAATAGCAGCATCCTTGTAAGGCTCAAATCTTTCCGGTATTGCGGCATTACCCCTTAGTTTGGCTAAATTCTTGTCCAATACCTGTTTTCGATAATCCTGAAAAAATTGTGCGCTTCTCACAAAACCAAATGATAACTTCTTAATTTTTAAACTTTTCTGTCACTATGGCGTTGCGTGGATATTCATATTTTCAGTGATTTTTATCCCAGAAATTAAATTT
>ERZ1292645.158-Hain-H14-02um-R2-158-length-29952-cov-35_pt1 | contig 29952 bp, 29 predicted proteins | sample MGYA00564401_ERZ1292645 | MGnify/ENA primary metagenome ERZ1292645 (study PRJEB36523, sample SAMEA6512644) | groundwater metagenome | collected 2019-01-09 | study: AquaDiva: Metagenomics assemblies of 32 groundwater samples | reverse complement strand
CCGTTGAATCAGCTCAGCTCAGCAAGGGGAATCACTTCCGTGCATCCCGTAGCCCGCTGGGGGAGCTGTCAGCGAAGCTGACTAAGGGGGACTTTGACTTGAGGCGAACGCCGCCCCGCCCTACCCTGGCCCCATGATCATCGAACCCTCCGCCGGCGTCCTTGAGGGCCGCGAGCATGTCCTGCCGGTGCGGGTCTATTACGAGGACACCGACTTCACCGGCGTCGTCTATCACGGCAACTATGTCCGCTATTTCGAGCGCGGCCGGTCCGACTTCCTGCGGGTGGCCGGGGTGCGGCACGCCGACCTGCTGGACCGGCCCGACCCCGCCGCCTTCGCGATCGTCCGTATGGAGATCGATTTCAAGCGGGTGGCGCGGATCGACGACGCCCTGGCCGTCCGCACCACCTATGATTCGGCCCGCGGTCCGCGGCTGTTCATCAGCCAGCGAATCACCCGCGGCGAGGAGCTGGTCTGCCAGGCGGTGGTCGAGGCGGCCTGCATCGACTTGAGCGGCCGGCCGCGAAAGCCGCCGCCGGGTATGCTGGACACCCTGCGGCCACTGTTCGCGTAAGGTTTCCGTAAAACCGCCTTCACCATTTCCGCGTTAGAAGCCGGTTAACCAGACTTGGCGGCCTTAAGTTCGCCACCGCGCGAGGCTTGAACTCGTGCGCCTCATTCCAAACGGAGCCCCTGGAGAGCATGGACGCCGCCCCGATCACCGCCGAGAGCTTCAGCTTCATCAATCTGTTCATCCGCGCCGACTGGGTCGTGAAGTCGGTGATGGTGGGGCTGATCCTGGCTTCGCTGTGGTCCTGGACCGTCATTCTCGACAAGAGCGTGCGGCTGACCAAGCTGAACAAGGAAGCCCGCGACTTCGAGGATCAGGTCGCCACCGGCCGGCCGCTGGAGGACATCGCCGCCGAGGCCGGCGAGCGCCCGACCCAGGCCCTGCCCCGGATGCTGCAAGGCGCGCTGAAGGAATGGCGCGACGCCCGCGGCCGCGGCCTGGTCTCCGAGAGCCAGACCGCCTTCCTAATCCAGCGCATCGACCGCACCCTCGACACCCTGATCGCCCGCGAGAGCGCCCGGGTCGAGAACGGCCTGGGCTCGCTGGCCATCGTCGCCACGGCGTCACCTTTCGTAGGGCTGTTTGGCACGGTCTGGGGTATCATGAAGGCCTTCCAGGCGATCGCCGTGGAGAAGTCGACCAACCTGGCGGTCGTCGCCCCCTCGATCGCCGAGGCGCTGTTCGCCACCGCCGTCGGACTGATCGCCGCCATCCCTGCCTACATTGCGTACAACAAGTTCTCGACCGACGCCGGCAAGTACGGCGGGCGGCTGGAGGGCTTCGCCGACGACCTGTCCACCGCCATCCAGCGCCGCCTGGCCGAGCGGGGCTAGGCGATGGCGCTCTCGACCCACGACGCCTTTTCCGCCACCGGCGGCTCACGCCGTCGCCGCGGCCGTCGCTCGCGCGGCGCGCTGTCGGAGATCAACGTCACCCCGCTGGTCGACGTGATGCTGGTGCTGCTGATCATCTTCATGGTCTCGGCCCCGATGCTGACCGTCGGCGTGCCCGTCGAGCTGCCGAAGACCGAGGCCGGCGCGATGGAGGACCAGTCCGAGCCGCTGACCGTGTCGATCCGCGCCGACGGCGCGATCTATATCCAGGAGGAGGCCGTGGCCTTTTCCAGCATGGCCCCACGCCTGCGCGCCATGGTCGGCGAGCAGTCGACCAAGCCGATCTATGTCCGCGCCGACGGCCGCTCGTCCTACGCCGTGGTCGCCCAGGTCATGGCCGCGCTGTCGACCTCGGGCTTCACCACGATCAACCTGATCACCGACACCGGCGGCCCATCGTCGGGCGGTGAACAGCGCTGAGGCCAAGATGGCGCGGCAGAAGTCCGAATTCTCCGGAGCGATGGCGGCTTCAGCCCTGCTGCACGCAGGGGTGATCGCGTCCGCCCTGATCGCCTGGCCCTGGAACCGGGAGCTGCCGGCCGGGACCGCCGTGCCGATCAACATCGTCGCCAACGCGCCGACCACCAACCTGGCCCCGGCCGTCCAGGCGCCTGAAGAGGCGCCGGCCCAGACCGAGGCCCCGGTTCCCGACGCGCCCGCGACGCCGGCCGCGCCCGAGCCAGGCCCAACGCCGGTTCCGCCCGCCCCGGCCCCAAAGCCCGCGCCGACCCCGGTTCCGACGCCCAAGCCCGCCCCAGCCCTGACCCCGAAGCCCGCGCCGGCCAAGCCGCCGCCCAAGGCGGCCCCGGCCAAGCCCGCGCCGAAGTCGCCGGGCCTGGATCTCGACGCCCTGGCCGCCAGCGTCGCCAAGTCGGCCGGCTCGCAACGCTCATCGGCCGCCAAGGGCGCGAGCCGCCCGGAAACCGCCCGCGAGGCGCGGCCCGACCTGGGCGCCGCCCAGGCCGCGGCGGCTGTCGCGGGCATGACCGACGAACTGCAGCGCCGCTGGAATCCGAATTGCGAAGTGGATGGCGGGCGCGACGTGCGCCTGCGCGTGCTCTTCACGCTCGGCTCCGGCGGGCAGGTGGTCGGCCAGGTCGACGCCGGCGGCAAAGAGCGATCCGCCAATCCCGTGGAGAAAGCCGCCGCCGAGCGCGCCATCCGCGCCGTCTACGCCGCCGCCCCGTTCCGCGATCTGCCGCGTCAATTCTACGGCGACCGCATCGCGGTCAATTTCAACGCCCGCGAAGCCTGTTCCTAGAAGGAGATCTGTCCCATGCGACTGAAGACTCTGGCGCTCGCGCTCGCGGCCGCGCTGCTCTCCACCGTGGCGATCACGGTTCCCGCCCAGGCGCAGATCGAGGTCGACGTGAACCGCGGCGACGTCAAGCCGCTGCCCATCGCCATCCCGGTGTTCGGAGGCGCCCAGGGCGCGGAGATCGCCCAGGTGATCACCGGCGACCTGGAACGCTCGGGCCTGTTCGCGCCGATCAACCAGGCGGCCTATCTCGACAAGAACCCGGACGTGAACGTCCAGCCGCGGTTCGCCGACTGGAAAACCATCAACGCCCAGGCGCTGGTCAACGGCCAGGCCACGGTCGAGGGCGGACGCCTTACCGTGAACTTCCGGCTGTGGGACGTCTATTCGGAGCAGCCGCTGCTCGGCCTGCAGTTCACCACCACGCCCGAGAACTGGCGCAAGCTGGCGCACAAGATCTCCGACGCCGTCTATGAGCGGCTGACCGGCGAGAAGGGCTATTTCGACACCCGCATCGTCTTCGTGTCGGAAAGTGGCGGCCGTCTCGACCGCAAGAAGCAGCTGGCGATCATGGACCAGGACGGGGCCAATCCCAGCTACCTGACCGACGGCTCCTACATCGTCATGACGCCCAGGTTCTCCTCGACCAGCCAGGAGATCACCTACATGGCCCTGCGGCCCGAGGGGTCTTCGATCTACCTGTTCAACCTGGAGACCGCGCGCCGCGAGACCCTGGGCAACTTCCCCGGCATGGTGTTCGCGCCAAGGTTCTCGCCCGACGGCGGCCGGGTCGCCTTCTCGGTCGAGCGCAACGGCAACAGCGACATCTATGTGATGAACCTGCGCAGCCGGACCAGCGCCAAACTGACCTCCGATCCCTCCATCGAGACCTCGCCGTCGTTCTCTCCGGACGGCGCGCGGATCGTCTACAACTCCGACCGCGGCGGCACCGCCCAGCTCTACGTGATGGACTCCAGCGGCGGCGGCAGCCGGCGGATCTCCTTCGGCTCGGGCCGCTACACCACGCCGGTCTGGAGCCCGACCGGGGACTTCATCGCCTTCACCAAGCAATCGGGCGGCGAGTTCCACATCGGCATCATGCGTCCCGACGGCTCCGACGAGCGGCTGCTGACCAGCAGCTACATGGACGAGGGCCCGACCTGGGCCCCCAACGGCCGGGTGCTGATGTTCAGCCGCGAAACGCCCGGCTCGGGTCCGCGTCTGTGGACGGTCGACGTCACGGGGCGGATCCTCCGCGCCGCTCCCTATCCGGGGTCGGGGTCCGATCCCGCCTGGTCGCCCCTGCAGAATTAACCAGTCCTGTCAGGTGTAATTTTCCCGCCTGACGGTCTTTTCAAATGTCCGGTCCCCTAAAAGCCAGATAGAAACAAGAAATGGCTGTGGGGACCCGCCATCGTCGAAACTTTAAATAGGAGAAGCCAACGTGCAGAGCTTCAATACCAAGCACGCCCTTCGACTGGCCCTGGTCGCGGCCGCCGCCCTGTCCGTGACAGCCTGCGCCTCGCGTCCCAAGCCGACCCCTGCCCCGGAGCCGACGCCCGCTCCGGCCCCAATGCCGGCCCCTGAGCCCGCCCCGACCGCGCCGCCGCCGACCAGCTCGGTGATCCCGGGTTCGACCCAAGACTTCGTCGTCAATGTCGGCGACCGCGTCTATTTCGACCTCGACAGCTATTCAGTCCGCGCCGATGCGGCCCCGCTGCTGGACGCCCAAGCCGCCTGGCTGGTGCGTTATCCGAACGTGCAGATCCGTATCGAAGGCAACGCCGACGAACGCGGCACCCGCGAATACAACCTCGCCCTCGGCTCGCGCCGCGCCAACTCGGTGCGCGAGCACCTGGTCTCGCGCGGGGTCGCCCCGTCGCGCATCGCGACGGTGTCGTTCGGCAAGGAACGTCCGATCGATCCGGGCACGGGTGAAGAGTCCTATCAGCGCAACCGGAACGCCCACACGGCGATCGTCGGCGGCGCGCAGTAAGACCTGCCCCCTGCGAACGAATGCGAGAGGGGGCCCAGCGGGTCCCCTCTTTGCGTTTGAACGCTATATCGCCGCCGGGGCCAAACAGCCCCAATTTGGCCGTCCGTTTTTGTAGATGATGCCGCCCATGATGTTCCGCCGCCTCGCGCTGCCCCTGGCGCTCACCCTGATCGCCACGACCGCGCTCGCCCAGGTCCCGATGGACCCGCTGGACGCCCGTGACGCCCGCCGTCTCGACCGCATGGAACAGGTGATGCGCGAGCTGCGCTCCATCGTCTTCCAGGGCCGCGACTCCGGAAAGCCGGTGGTCGTGCAGCCGGCGGAGACCGACTACCAGCTGCAGGAAGTCTCGCGCCGCATGGCCGAGCTGGAACAGAGCCTGACGCGGATGACCGGCGACATCGAGAACGCCACCCGCCAGGCCGAGCTCGCCAAACGCGACACCGAGACCCTGCGCGCCGAGAACAAGGCCCTGAGCGACCGGCTGACCGCGCTGGAGAGCCGCGCCGCCTCTGAGGCGGCGCCCGCGAACCTGTCCGGCGGCCTGGCGGGCGGTCCCTCGCCCACCGCCGGCCTCAGCGCCGCCGAGATCTTCAGCCAGTCGCGCCAAGCGATGCTGGCCGGCGACTACGCCGTCGCCGAGAACGGCTTCCGCGACTATGTCGCCGAGCACGGCGACACCGCCAGGGGCCCCGAGGCCCGCTACTGGCTGGGCAAGACCCTCACCGCGCGCGGCGCCCATGCCGACGCCGCCGGCGCCTATATCGGCGCGATCCGTGGATGGCCGACCACCAGCTGGGCGCCCGACGCCGTGGTCGAACTGTCCCGCGCCCTGATCGCCCTGAAGAAGCCCGCCGACGCCTGCCAGACCCTGGCCGAGCTCACCCGCCGCTATCCCAAGGCCCCGCCGGCGGTGCAAAGCCGCGCCGCCGCCGCGCGCACCCAGGCCAAGTGCGCCGCCTAGGCGCGCACGCGCCTGACCTGATGGACGGCGTCCAAGCCGTCTTGCACCGACGGCTGCGCCCCGAAGCCACCGCGCCGCTCGTGGTCGGGCTGTCAGGCGGCGGCGATTCCCACGCCCTGACCCTGATCGCCGCCGACTGGGCGCGCGCACATGGACGGCGGCTGGTCGTGCTCACCGTCGATCACGGCCTGCGCCCAGAGAGCCTCGCCTGGACGCATAGCTGCGCCGCCCTGGCCGCGCGCCTGGGCCTGGAGTTCCGCGCCCTGCACTGGACCGGCGAGAAGCCTGGCCAGGGCCTGCCCGCGGCCGCGCGGACGGCGCGCCACCGGTTGCTGGCCGACGCCGCGCGAGAACTTGGCGCGCGGGTGATCCTGCTGGGCCACACAGCCAGCGACCTCGATGAAGCCGCCCTGATGCGCGCCAGCGGTTCGACCACGCCGTCACCGCGCGAATGGACGCCCTCGCCGGTCTGGCCGGAGGGCCGGGAGGTCTTCCTGCTGCGCCCGCTGCTCGCGCTTGGCCGGGCCGAGATCCGCGACTGGCTGGCGGCGCGAGGGGAAAGCTGGATCGAAGATCCCAGCAATGACGACCTGCGCTTCGCCCGCGCCCGCGCCCGAGCGGCGATCGCGCCCAAGACCGTCCCGGCCGACGCCGCGCCGATGGACGATTTGGCGGACCTAGCGCGCGCGGTCTTCGTCGATCAGGCCGGGGTGATCACCATTCCTCGGGCGGCCCTGTCGGCGCCTGCGGCCGCGCGGCTGATCGCCGTCGCCAGTCTCTGCGCGGCCGGAACCGACCGACCGCCGCGTCGTGACCGCCTGGCGCGCCTGACCGCATTGCTGAACGGGCGCGAAGCCGTCGCCGCCACCCTGTGCGGCGCGCGGATCGAGGCCGGCGCGGTGGAGGCGCGCTTCATGCGTGAAGTCGGCGAACTGGCTCGGGGCGGCGTGCCGCGGCTGGACCTGCACGGCGCCGGCGTCTGGGACGGACGGTTCGAGATCCACGTGGCCCGGCCAGTGCAGATCGAGGCGCTCGCCGGCCACATCGCCCATCTGCCGCCCAGCCAGCGGGACGCCCTGCGCGGCGTACCGGCGCGGGCGCGGGGCGCGCTGCCGGCGATCATCGACGCTGATGGGGGAGCGACATCGCCGGTGCTCGGAGATACGCCGGGCGTCTCCATCCGCTCGCTGGTCCAAAGCCGCCTGCTGGCCGCCTGCTGCGTGGTCACGCGCGAGCCTTAGACACCCACCCACCGGCTCGTCATGGCCGACCTCTCGTGTCGGCCATCCATAGACGCGGCGCTCGGGGTCTATCTTTTAGGCCGGCGGATATGGGTCACCGAGACAAGCCCGGTGATGACGATCTGGATGGAAGAGCTAGCGGCCGACGACGGCCAGGACGTGCTCGACGCCCTTCACGATGGGATCGGCGAAGGTCTTGCCGAGCAGGCTGGCGTGGTTGGCGCCGCGCACGTGATCGACATAGCCGTGCCGCGAGGCCTGGGCCGGCACGACCTGCAGGGCCTTCAGCGCCGCCGACATCCGCGCCGCGCCGGCCGTCACCACGGCCACAGGCAGATCAGGCTCGAAGGTCCCAGCTTCGCGCCCTTGGCCTGCGGTGCGCGGCCAGTTCAGCACCTCCTCGGCCGCCCACCGGGTGTGGGTCGCCGATCCGTAGATCCGCCGCTTCTCAGTCGAGGCCTCGCCTTCCAGGCCGATCAGGTCGCCGATCACCAGCGACACCGGCCGCATGAAGCCCGCCCCCGACCACAGCCCGACCAGCTTCATCGCGCCGCGATAGGCGTGCACGCCCAGCGCCGCAGCCCGGACATCCATCATCTCCGGCGTCACGGCGTCGACCAGGACCACGCCCAGCATCTGGTCGCGATGATGCGGGACGAAGACCCGCAACATCAGCCCGGCCATCGAGTGGCCGGCCATCACGAACGGACCCGGCTCTCCAAGTTTCGCCAGCATGGCCGTCAAGTCGGCGGCGATGGCGCGGCCGTCGCGCGGTTCGGGACCGGGGTCGGAAAAACCAAGTCCGGCGCGGTCATAGGCGACGCTGGCCAGGCCCTTGGCCGCGAGGCGTTCCTGCACCACCGCCCAGTCGGCGGCGCAGCCGAAGGCGCCGCATTCCAGGACGATCAGCGGGCGATCAGACTTCGGCCCGGCGCGAACCGCCCGCAAACGACGCCCGCCGATGTCGACCAACTGGCCTCGAGTGGGGTGGAAACGCTGGGCCGTCATCGCAGAACCTTGAGCATCGCGCCAATCTAGCCGAGGTTGCGCCCAGGTCGATCCTGGAGACGAAGACGATGTTGCGGCTGATCCTGAGCGTGGTGTTGGGCATAATCGTCGGCGCTGTCGTCACCGGGGTGGTGGAGGGCATGGGCCACACCATCTTCCCGCCGCCACCCGGCGTCGACCTGACCGATCCGGCGCAGTTGCAGACCGTGATGTCGAAGGTGCCGCTCGAGGCCAAGTTCGCCGTGCTGCTGGCCTGGTTCCTGGGCGTTCTGGCCGGCGCCTCCAGCGCCAACCTGATCGCCGGGCGCCGCGCCCTGGCCGGCCGCATCACCAGCCTGCTGATCTTCTGCTTCGCGGCCTGGACCATGACCAGCATTCCGCACCCGGCCTGGTTCGTGGCCTCCGCCTGCGGGGCGATCCTGTTCGCGGCCTTCGTCGCCGACCGCGCCTTCGGGCGCGTGCGGCTCTAGATTACTGCTATTCCGCCGCCGCAAGGAGGGTGGCCGCGACCCGGCCGTCCTTGGTCTTGCGCGCCTCCGGCATCGCGCCGCGCTTGCTCGCCGGGATCGTCGAGACCTGGGCGACGCGTACGCGCTTGGAATAGTAGGCGGCGGCTTTCAGGGGCAGATCTTCGGCGGTGGCGAACTCGCGGTCGATGAAGGACACGGGGTTCAGCGGCCGGCCGTTCTGGCGGATCTCGAAATGCAGGTGCGGGCCGGTCGAGGTCCCGCTGGAGCCGATCTTGCCGATCATCGTGCCGGCCTTCACCGTCACGCCGGCCTTGGCGCGCGGGTCGATGCGGCCCAGATGGGCGTAGAAGCTGACCAGATCCTCGCCGTGGCGAACCTCGACATAGCGGCCATAGGAGGCGCTGGAGCCGGCCTTGGTGATCACCCCGTCAGCCACCGCCACGACGGGCTTGCCCGAGGGGGCGGCGATGTCGACGCCCTCATGCAGACGGCCGTGACGCTCCCAAGGCATGCGGCGCAGGCCGAAGGGCGAGTTCACCTGCTGTCCGGGCACCGGCTCGCCGAAGGCGAACTCCGGCGGCGGGGGTTCCACCGGAACCGGCGCGACGATCTGGGCGTAGGTCGGCTCAGGCGCGCGCTCGATCGGCGCGAGCACGGTGGTGGCGTAGGCGGCGGTGACCACGCTGAGGGTCAGAGCTGTCGCCAGGACGCCCTCGACCCAGAAATGGCGCAAGCGGCCAGCCACGGCCAAATTCACTGAACTCAAGAATAGACCTCTTCCAGTACAGTCGAGCTTTACTGGAGTCCGCTAGAGGTTAGGCGGCCGAGCTGCGACGGTTTCTCGTTATCACGCGAGCGGTTATTGACCGACCTTCTAGACGAAAACGTGGCGGGGTAAACCTGTGGCCGCAGCGCGTATTGTCGCGCTCCGGAACAGCCTTTGCCGTAAGTTTCTGAAGAAGCGGTTACACGAAACTATACCGACGCAGACTCTGAGGGACCGTCGCCCAAACGAAAAACGGCGCGCCCAGGGCCTGGGCGCGCCATTCGTTCGACCGTTTCGGTGGGCCCGATCAGAGCCCCTTGAGGATGCCCTCGACCATCTTCTTGGCGTCCCCGAACAACATCATGGTGTTGTCGCGGAAGAAGAGTTCGTTCTCGACCCCGGCGTAGCCGGAGGACATGCCGCGCTTCACGAACAGCACGGTGCGGGCCTTTTCGACGTCGAGGATCGGCATGCCGTAGATCGCCGAGGTCGGGTCGGTCTTGGCCGCCGGGTTGGTGACGTCGTTGGCCCCGATGACGAAGGCGACGTCGGCGGTGGAGAACTCGGAGTTGATGTCCTCCAGCTCGAACACCTCGTCGTAGGACACGTTGGCCTCGGCCAGCAGGACGTTCATGTGGCCCGGCATCCGGCCGGCGACCGGGTGAATGGCGTACTTCACCTCCACGCCTTCCGCCTTCAGTATGTCGCCCATTTCGCGCAGCGCGTGCTGGGCCTGGGAGACGGCCATGCCGTAGCCCGGGACGATGATGACCTTGGAGGCGTTCTTCATGATGAAGGCGGCGTCTTCGGCCGAACCCTTCTTGACCGGCCGGGTCTCGACCTTGCCGCCGGCGCCAGCCACCACGTCCTCGGCGCCGAAGCCGCCCAGGATCACGGAGATGAAGCTGCGGTTCATCGCCTTGCACATGATGTAGGAGAGGATCGCGCCGGACGAGCCGACCAGGGCCCCGGTGATGATCAGGGTGACGTTCTCGAGCGTGAAGCCCAGCGCCGCCGCCGCCCAGCCGGAATAGCTGTTCAGCATCGACACCACGACCGGCATGTCCGCGCCGCCGATCGGGATGATCAGGGTGACGCCGATCAGCAGGGCCAGGGCGAAGATGCCCCAGAAGGCCCAGATCGCCTGGCCGCCGCTCATCACCAGCACCACGATCAGGGCGACGATGCCCACCGCGATGGCGATGTTCAGCAGGTGGCGGGCCGGCAGCATGATCGGCGCGCCGCTCATGTTGCCGTTCAGCTTGGCGAAGGCGATCACCGAGCCGGTGAAGGTGATGGCGCCGATGGCCAGGCCCAGCGACAGCTCGATCAGCGAGTTGAGGTGCACCATGCCGTCCGCGCCGACGATGCCGTAGGCGGCCGGGGTATGGATAGCGGCGACCGCGACCAGACAGGCGGCCATGCCGACCAGGCTGTGGAAGGCGGCGACCAGCTGCGGCATCGAGGTCATGGCGACCTTGCGGGCGATGACCGCCCCGACCGCGCCGCCGATGGCGACGCCGCCGAGGATCAGGCCCAGGGTCAGCGGATCGAGCTTGCCCTGGCCCCAGAGGGTGAGCAGCGCGGTGCCGACGGCGATAGCCATGCCGATCATGCCGTTGCGGTTGCCCGCCTGGCTGGTCGTGGGGCTGGAAAGGCCGCGTAGGGCCAGGATGAAGAGGACGCCTGAAACGATGTAGGCGATGGCCGCGAGATTGGCGTTCATGAGCCTATTTCGCCTTCTTCTTGTACATGGCCAGCATGCGCTGGGTGACCAGGAAGCCGCCGAAGATGTTCACGGCGGCGAAGGCCGCGGCGACGGCGCCGGCGCCCTTCGAGATCATGACGTTCTTGGTCAGCTCGCCGTCCACTCCGTGAGCGGCGGCGGCCAGCAGGGCCCCGACGATGATCACCGAGGAGATGGCGTTGGTCACCGCCATCAGCGGCGTGTGCAGGGCGGGGGTGACGCTCCAGACGACGTAGTAGCCCACGAAGATCGCGAGCACGAAGATCGCCAGTCGGAAGACTGTAGGGTCGACGGCTTCCATGAGGGTCCTCTTAAGCAGTCAGGGCGGGATGAATGATCGCCCCGCCTTGGGTGACGAGAGCAGCCTTCAGGATTTCGTCCTCGTAGTCGGGGGCGAACTTGCCCTCCTTGTCGAGGAACAGGCCGGCGAAGGCGAAGAGATTGCGCGCATAGAGCGCCGAGGCGTCGGTCGCGATGCGGCCAGGCAGGTTGGGCGCGCCAAGGATCTTGGCGCCGTTGGCGGTGATAACCGTCTCACCCAGCTTGGCGCCGACGACGTTGCCGCCCTGCTCGATGGCTAGGTCGACCAGGATCGAGCCGGCCTTCATCGAGGCGACCTGTTCGGCGCTGACCAGCTTGGGGGCCGGACGACCGGGGATCAGCGCCGTGGTGATGACGATGTCCTGCTTGGCGATGTGGGTGGAGAGCAGCTCGGCCTGCTTGGCCTGGTACTCGGCGCTCATTTCCTTGGCGTAGCCGCCGGCGGTCTGGGCGTTCTTGAACTCCTCGTCCTCGACGGCGAGGAACTTGGCGCCCAGGCTTTCGACCTGCTCCTTGGTGGCGGGCCGCACGTCGGTGGCGGTGACCACCGCGCCCAGGCGGCGGGCGGTGGCGATGGCCTGCAGGCCGGCGACGCCGACCCCCATGACGAACACCTTGGCCGCGGCGATGGTGCCGGCCGCCGTCATCATCATCGGCAGGGCCTTGCCATAGGCCTCGGCGCCCTCGATCACGGCGCGATAGCCGGCGAGGTTGGCCTGGGAGGACAGCACGTCCATCACCTGGGCCCGCGTGATTCGCGGCACGAACTCCATGGCAAAGGCGGTGGCGCCCTTGGCGGCCAGCGCCTTCAGGGCGTCTTTCTCGATGTGCGGATTGAGGGTGGCGACAACGATGGTCCCGGCCTTCAAGAGCGCGATCTCTTCGTCGACGGGGCTGCGGACCTTCAGCAGGATATCGGCCTTGCCGATCGCATCCTTGATGGTCTTGGCCAGGGTCGCGCCCGCGGCTTCATAGTCGGCGTCGGGATAGGACGCCGCAGCGCCGGCGCCCGCCTCGATCACCACCGAGAATCCGGCGCCGATGAATTTCTTCACCGTCTCTGGAGTCGCGGCCACACGCGTCTCTCCGGCGCGGCGTTCCTTGGTGACGGCGATGGTCGTCATGCGCCCTGTTCCCCCCATGTCAGTCTTCGAACTTGCGGCGAACATAGAAGCCGCCGTTGGCTATTGTCCAGCAATCGAACGCCGGGCTTCAAACAAATGTTTGATCCTGAACCCCTTTAGGCTTCGGGGTTTGGCGGCGCCCAGCCGCCTCTGGTTGTTTGTTGACCCGGATCGGTCGCACGCTTGCTGACGCGCGCCCTCTTCCGCTACGTCACCCCGCGGCTCAATCCAGAAAAAATCGGCGGCCTGTGAAAAGAACTGCGCTTGGCGCCGGCCAGCCGGCGCTCGCGGCGCGCCGAACGCCAGACAGCATAAAGGGCGGGGCTTTCGCGCCCGCCCTTCAAACAGCTTCAGACGATGTTCGCCTTAGTGGGCGGGTTCGCCGTGCTCGCGCATGACGATGAAACCACCGACCGCCAGGACCAGGCCGACAGCGGCCGAACCCAGGAAGCCGGTCGCGGTGCAGAACCACAGGGTGATGAAGATCAGGAAGGCGGCGATCGCCAGCGAGCCCCACTTCGCGAGGCTGACGAACAGGTGATAGGTCGAGGCCTGTTCTTGAATTTCCATGTCGCCGCGGTGGTATTCGGAAGCCATGGCGGGCCCGTCTCTCTCTTCGAAGAATTCAGTTGGAGCCGGACTACACGAACAGCAGCCCGGCCTCAAGGGCTGGCGTCAGGCCGGCCAGACCGCCAGCATGGAACGCAGCGCCGCCACCAGGGCCAGCGGCTGATCGACCATGATGTGGTGGGCGGAGTCGGGGATGGCGATCTCGATGATGTCTTCCGGCAGGGGCGTGACCTCCCCCCTGTCACGGCGCGCCATCACCACCGAACGCTCGCCGTAGATGTGGGCCAGCGGCGTGGCGACCGCAGGCCGCCCTTGGGTCGTCAAGGCCATCATCGCCGAACGGTCGAGCTTGTTCCACATGTTGGGATCGAAGCGCCACGACCACCCCTCCCCCGAACCATCCTCCATCGGCGCGCGCTTCAAGGAGCGGCGGGCGATGAAGTCGGCCACGAACAGGTTGCCGGCCGCCTGGGGCGGCATGAACCGGAACCGGGCCAGGGCCGCGGCGATGGTCGGATAGACCCGCTGGGCGCGGTCGGCGGTCGGGATGTTGGCGACCCGCTGGCGCTGCTCCTCCAGCAAGCGCTTGCCTTCGGGCGAGTCCGCCGGCGGACCGCCGAAGCCGACATCCACCAGGATCGCCGCATGCATCCGTTCGGGGTGCTGCACGGCGGCGTAGAACACCTGCGAGCCCCCGAACGAGTGGCCGATATAGACCGGCTTACGCCCGCCTTCGTAGAGGCCCGCCGCCTGGGCGCAGACCTCGGCGTCCTCGGCGAAGTCCTGGAAAGCGTAGGTCTCGCGCCAGTCGGAAGCGCCCATGCCGGCCAGCGACATCGAGGCCACGCGGTAGTCGGCCGCCAGGAACGGGGCGATGAAACTCCACCAGTCGGCGTGGGCCGAGTTGCCGTGCACCAGCAGCAGGCCGGGCTTGCCCACCTCGCCCCAGGTCAGCAGCTCGATCTGCGAACCCATGGAGGTGACGAAGCGGCGCTCCGGCCCCTGGGCGATGGCGTCGGTGAACCACTGCGGCGCGTCAGGCTCGCGCCCCGAGAACGGCGCCAACGGGGCCTGAACCTCGGGCGGCAGCGCGCCGGGCGGGGAGTGAATCGGCTGATCCTCGTAGCCGACAGGCGCGCCTTCTTTGATCGCGGGGTCCAAAGCCATTACGCTACTCCTCGTGCTTCCCGTTCGCCGGCCTTACGCACGATCGAACGGATACCCTTGTAGACGCCGGTGCCGGTGATCAGGGTGCGGTCCGCGCACCAGATCTTGCCGCGAACGGTGAACACGTCGTCCTGCTCGGCGATGATCTCGCTGGTCCCCTCGACCCAGTCGCCCATGTGGGCGCCCGAGAGGAAGTCGGTGGTCAGCCTGACCGTCACCCAGCCGATCTCACGCTGGTTGGAGATCACCCGGCCCCAGGCCATGTCGGCGAAGCTCATCAGCATGCCGCCGTGACAATTATTCATCCCGTTGGCGTGGTGTTCCTCCACGCGAAAGGCCATGGTTTCGCCATTCGTGGCGCTGTCGCGTCGCGAATAGAACGGCCCCACGGTGCGGCCAAACCCGCGCTGCCACAGATTGATGACGTAGCCGTCAGGGACGACAGCGGTTTGAACTTCGGTGAGATCATCGGACATCGCCAAAGCTGATGAACGGGCGTTTGAAAAATGGCAAGCGCCGATCCGCCCCCGCCGCCCGCGGCCGGCCCGGCGCGACTTGAAAACGACAGGGAGAAGACGATGCGGATTGCGATGAGCATGCTGATGGTGGCGCTGTTGGCGAGCGCCTGTTCCAAGAAGGAAGAAACCGCCAAGAGCGGTGAACCGGCGACGGCCGCCCCGGCCACGACGACCATGCCGGCGGAACTGGCCGAGGGCCCGAAGCCCGGCAAGTGGCGCATGACCACCGAGATGGCTTCGATGCCCAAGCCCATCACCATGGAGGTCTGCCTGCCCAAGACCAGCTTCAAGGAGATGCAGACCGCCCAGCAGCAGGCCGGCGTGACCTGCACCGAACAGACGATGACCCGTCAGGGCACCGACTATGTCGGTCATGCGGTCTGCACGCACTCGGGTGGGAAGATGACCGTCGACAGCCGCTTCTCGGGCGATTTCTCGACCCGCTACACGACGGAAAGCAAGACCGTGATGGACCCCGCGCCGACCCCGGCCATGCGCGAGATGACCATGAAGATCACCGCCGAACGCCTCGGCGACTGCTGATTTAGAGACCGCGCACGGTTTCACCGGCTTGACGGGCGGGCGGCGGGAAAACCTGCCGCCCGCCTTTGCCGCCGGGGTTGGTTCGTCCTATCGTCGCGCGCAGTTCGACGGGGATGGGTGACTAGGCATGAGAGTGTTCGAGACGGCGGTCGCGATGATCGCGGCTGCGGCCTTGGGCGGATGCGCCACGACGACGGCGCCCGCCAAGACGCCTGCGGGCGGCGAAACCGCCAAGGCCCGCCCCCTGCCCAAGGGCCTGGATTCCGCCAACAACGGCGACCCCTTCACCTCGACCTATCGCCCCCTGCCCAGCCGCCCGACCGCCCTGTTCGGCGCCACGGTGTTCACCGGGACCGGGGAGCGGATCGACGGAGGAACCGTGCTGATCCGCGACGGCAAGATCGAGGCGGTCCGCGCCGGCATCGTGCCCCCGGCCAGCTACGATTTCGTGGACGCCTCGGGCAAGTACATCACGCCTGGCCTGATCGACGCCCACTCGCACCTCGGCGTCTATCCCTCGCCCGCCGTAGCGGCCCATTCGGACGGCAACGAGCTGACCGACCCCAACACCGCCGGGGTCTGGGCCGAGCATTCGGTCTGGCCGCAGGATCCGGGCTTCAACCTGGCCCGCGCCGGCGGGGTGACCACGCTGATGGTGCTGCCCGGCTCCGGCAACCTGATCGGCGGCCGTTCGGTCACCCTGCGCAACATCCCGGCCCGCACGGTCCAGGACATGAAATATCCAGGCGCGCCCTACGGCCTGAAGATGGCCTGCGGCGAGAACCCCAAGCGGGTCTATGGCGCAAAGGGCCGCGCGCCGTCGACCCGGATGGGCAATGTCGCCGGCTATCGGAACGCCTGGATCAACGCCGCCGACTACACCCGAAAATGGGACGACTACCGCGCCAAGACCGGCCGCGGCGAAAAGGCCGACCCGCCTAAGCGCGACCTGCAGCTCGAAACCCTGGCCGGGGTGCTGAGCGGCGAGATCCTGGTCGAGAACCACTGCTACCGGGCCGACGAGATGGTCCAGATGATCGGGATCGCCAACGAGTTCGGCTACAAGATCACCGCCTTCCACCACGCCTCGGAGGCCTACAAGATCGCCGACATCCTGGCGAAGAACGACATCTGCACGGCCACCTGGGCCAACTGGTGGGGCAACAAGCTGGAGGCCTGGGACGGCATCGAGGCCAACGCCGCCCTGGTCCACGCCGCCGGCGGCTGCGCGATCATCAAGTCCGACGACCCCGACGTCATCCAGCGCCTGAACCAGGAAGCCGCCGAGGCCCTGGCCGCCGGCCGCGCGGCGGGGCTGAACATCACCGAGGGCCAGGCCATGGCCTGGATCACCGCCAATCCGGCCAAGGCGCTGGGCCTGAAAGACACCGGGGCGCTGGAGGTCGGCAAGCGGGCCGACGTGGTGATCTGGGACAAGAACCCCTTCTCGATCTACGCCCGCGCCGAGCGGGTCTATCTGGACGGGGCGATCGCCTACGACCGGCATGACCCGCGCTACCAGGCGCGGTCGGACTTCGAACTTGGCCAGGGAGCCAACCGCTGATGCACAAGATTTCGATCAGCCTGGCCGCGCTGCTGGCCGCCATCGCCACCCCGGTGCTCGCGCAAACCGTGGCCATCACCAACGCCCGCATCCTGACCGTCGGCCCGGCTGGCGACATTCCGCAGGGAACCATCGTCCTGCAGGGCGGCAAGATCGCCTCGGTCGGCGCCAATGTTTCGATCCCGGCGGGCGCCCGCATCATCGACGCCAAGGGCGGGACGGTGACGCCAGGCTTCGTGGCCGCCAACACCCTTCTGGGCGCCGTCGAGGTCCGCTCGCTGGGCGATGATCTGAGCGTCAACAATCCCGACATCGGCGCGGCCTTCGACGTTCAGTACGCGCTGAACCCGGCCTCGACCTTGATCCCGGTGGCGCGATTGTCAGGCATCACCCGCGCCATCGTCACCCCCTCCTCGGCGGGCGCCGGCGAAAATGACTTCCACGCCGACGACGGCGAGAGCGCCGACCAGTATACGGCCGGGAGCGGCGGCGGATCGCCGTCACACGCCCTGTTCGCCGGCCAGGCGGCGGTGATCCATCTTGGCGAAGGCGCCGACATTCTGATGAAGCCCAAGGTCGGCATGGTGGTGCCGTTCGGCGACGGCGGCGCCCATGTGGCCGGCGGCGCGCGGGGGGCCGAGATCGTCGCCCTGAAGGCCGCGTTCCGCGACGTGCGCGACTACATGCGCAACAGGGCCGCCTACGACCGGGCCGGGGTCCGCGACCTGGCGCTGTCGAAGAACGACCTGGAGGCGCTGATCCCGGTGGTCGAGGGCCGGATGCCGATCATCGCCAGCGTGCACAAGGTCGCCGATATCCGCGCCGTGCTGAAGTTCGCCCGCGAAGAGCGGGTTAAGGTGATCCTGAACGGCGCCGAGGAAGGCTGGATGGCGGCCGCCGAGATCGCCACCGCCGGCGTGCCGGTGCTAGTCAATCCGCTGAGCGACCGACCCGAGAGCTTCCAGATGCTGGGGTCCTCGCTCGAGAACGCCGCCAAGCTGCACGCCGCCGGGGTGACCTTGGCCATCGAGGGGCAAGGCGGCGCCCACCGGGTTCGCGAGCTGCGCTACAACGCCGGCAACGCCGTGGCCTACGGCATGCCCTATCACGCGGCGCTGGCGGCGGTGACCCTCAACCCAGCACGCATCTTCGGCGTGGCCGACAAGATCGGCTCGCTGGAGCCCGGCAAGGACGCCGACCTGGTGATCTGGACCGCAGACCCCTTCGAGCCGCTGTCGCAGGCCACCGCTGTCTTCATCCGCGGCGAAAGCCAGCCGATGACCTCGCGCCAACTCGAGCTGCGCGACCGCTACAAGACCCTGGGCGGCGCGTATCCGGAGGGGTACTCGCGGTAATCCCCAGACCTCGTCATCCTCCGGTCGTCTGAAAGACGATCCGGGGGACCCAAGCGGCCTATCAAATTCTGCAACTCAGCTTGGGTCCCCCGGATCTCGCTTCGCGAGCCCGGAGGATGACGATCGATGATGCTACGGCTTCATCGTCCGCGCTGTGAGCGTCGCTTCACCGCGCAGGGTCAGGGCCTCGGCTGAAGTCCCGACCACCACGCCGACCTTGCCTTCCGCGATCCGCCAGCCCGGCAGGGCAGCGTCGTAGTTGGCCAGCAGGCGCGGGTCGGCGACGACCGTCACGCGCTTGGTCTCGCCCGGCGCCAGCGTCACGCGCGACCAGCCGATCAGGCGCTGGCTCTCCTTGCCGTCCGAGCCGGTCACCAGGGCGTAGACCTGCGGGGTGTCGATACCCGCGAGCGCGCCGGTGTTGGTGACGTCCAGGTTCACGGTCAGGGTCTCACCGCCCTCCACCGCCAGGCCGGCATAGGCGAAAGCCGTGTAGGAGAGCCCGAAGCCGAACGGGAACAGCGTCGGCTTCCCGGTCTTGGCGAACCAGCGATAACCGACGTCGGCGCCCTCCGGGTGCTCGACTGAGAACCGGCCCTTGTGCTGCTGCACGCCCGGGAACGAGGTCGGCAGGGTCTTACCCTCGACCGGCGGGCCGAAGATCATGCCGGGGATTTCCGGCCGCACCAGATCGGCGACATCGCGCGGGAAGCTGATCGGCAGGCGGCCCGAGGGGTTCACCTCGCCGAACAGGATGCGGGCGATGGCCTCGCCGCCGCGCGTGCCCGGATACCAGGCCTGCAGCAGGGCGCTGACCTTATCCAGCCAGGGTGTCAGGACCGGCGTGCCGGTTTCCAGCACCACCACCGTCTTGGCGTTGGCCGCGGCGACGGCCTCGATCAGGGCGTCCTGGTTGTTCGGCAGCGACAGAGTCGGCAGGTCCTCGGCCTCAGTCGCCCACTGATCGGCGAAGACGATGGCGACGTCGGCGTCCTTGGCCAGGGCGGCGGCGGCGGCGCGGTCCTCGCCGCTCGCATAGACGACCTGCGTGTTGCGGGTCAGGCCGCGGATCGCCGCCAACGGCGCCGAGGGATGATAGGTGACCTGCGAGAAAGCCGAGGACATCCCCATGGTCACCGGGATCTCCAGACCCGCGCCGCCGACCGGCAGCACCTGGGACGACCCGCCGCCCGACAGCACGCCGACATCGGCATGGGCGCCGATCACCGCGATCTTGCGCAAGGTCCCCTTGAGCGGCAGCACGCCGTCGTTCTTCAGCATCACCACGCCGGCCTCGGCGGCGGCCTGGGCGACCTTGGCGTTGGCCTCGTAGTCGGTCGGCCGCTTCTCGGCGGGTTTATCGAACACGCCCTTGTCGATCAGGCTGCGCAGGATGCGGTGGACCATGTTGGACAGGCGCTCGAACGGCACCTCGCCCTGCTGCACCGCCGCCTTCAGCAGTTCGCCGAAATAGACTTCGCGGTCGAGCTGTTCGCCGCTCTCCTGGTCCATGCCGGCCAAGGCCGCCTTGACCGTGGTGTGCACCGCGCCCCAGTCGCTCATCACCCAGCCGGGGTAGCCCCAGTCGGTCTTCAGCACCTGGTTCAGCAGGAAGTCGTTCTCGCCCGCCCACTCGCCGTTCACGCGGTTGTAGGCGCACATGACCGAGCCAGGCGCGCCGATCTCGATGGCGATCTGGAAGGCCAGCAGGTCGCTCTCACGCAGCGCGCCCTCGTCGATACGGGCGTCGACCACGTGGCGGCAGGTCTCCTGATCGTTGAGGGCAAAGTGTTTCAGGGTGCAGACGATCTGGTTGGACTGCGCGCCCTTGATCGCCTCGCCGACCAGCACGCCGGCCAGCAGCGGGTCCTCGCCCAGATATTCGAAGTTTCGGCCGTTGCGCGGTTCGCGGGTCAGGTTCGCGCCGCCGCCCAGCAGCACGTTGAAGCCCTTGTCGCGCGCTTCGGATCCCACCATCGCGCCGGCCGCATAGGCCAGCTGCGGATCCCAGGTCGAGGCCAACGACAGGCCCGACGGCAGGCCGGTGGCGCCGTCGCCCTTGCGGATCTTGCGCGGATTGGCGACGCCCAGGCTGGCGTCGGTCTCGTTCAACGGCGGGATGCCCAAGCGCGCGACGCCGGGGATATAGCCCGCGCCCATCGCCGCGTCGGCCGGCGGGGTGTCGAGCATGGCCGGCATCGGCCCGTGGACCAGCGAGATCATCTCGTCCAGCGTCAGCTGCTCGATCAACAGGGCGGCCCGTTCGTCGGGCGAGCGGCTCGTATCCATCCAGGGCTGGGCGGTCATCTTGGCGTTTCCTCAGAGGCGTCGGCCCAAGGCTATCTATTTTTACCCAATCGGGCAATAATCAGCACATGACGATGTTGGCGGCGAAACAGCGAGGCCGGCCGGCCCGCAACGCGCGGTCGGTCGAGGAGACGCGGGAGGCTATCCTGCAGTCGGCCCTGACGCTGTTTTCCGAGCGCGGCTTCGAGGGCGTGGCGCTGCGCGACATCGCCGCCAAGGCCGGTGTCGAGCACAGCCTGGTCCGCTACCACTTCACCGACAAGGCGACGCTCTGGCGGGCGGCCCTGCGCGATCTGATCGACAGGATGAACACTGAGCGCGCCATCAGCTGGCGCGCCACGCGGGGCCAGCCGCTGGTCGACCGCTTCAAGCAATATCTACGCGACTATGTCCGTTACTGCGCCCACCACCCCGAGCATGCGCGGATCATGGTCCATGAGACGGTCGGCGATTCCGACCGCACCGCCTGGATCGCCGAGGAGATCGTGCGCCCCCAGCACCGGGCCGGTCGCAAGACCCTGACCATGCTGATGGACGAGGGCCGCCTGCCGCGGATGGAGCCGCGCCACCTGATCTACATGATCGCCGCCGCCGCCCAGGCGCCGTTCACCCTGGCCGGCGAGGTGCGCCACGCCTACGGCGTCGACACCGCCACCGACGCGGAGATCGAGGCGCATGCCGACGCGCTGATCGCGCTGTTCCTGCGGGAGTAGCCTGCCGGGGCGGCATCTGCTCAACATGTCTCAAAGGGCCATGGGAGGCGCGCGATGCACGTTCGCTGGAACGAGACGGAACTGAAGTTTCGCGATGAGGTCCGCGCCTTTCTGGACGCCGAGCTGACCCCGGAGATGCGGCGCGCCACGGCGCTGATGACCAGCGTCTACGCCCCGCACGACCTGGCCACGGCCTGGCAGAAGATCCTGCATGCGCGCGGCTGGGCGGCCCCGGCCTGGCCGGTCGAATACGGCGGCTGCGGCTGGAGCGCGGCCCAGCGCTACATCTACGCCAGCGAACTGGCCGCCGCCGGCGCGCCGCCGCTGTCGCCGATGGGGATCGGCATGTGCGGCCCGGTGCTGATCGGCCACGGCACGGCGGAGCAGAAGGCCCACTTCCTGCCGCGGATGTTGTCGGGCGAACACCTGTGGTGCCAGGGCTATTCCGAGCCAGGCTCCGGCTCGGACCTCGCCTCCCTGCGGATGAGCGCGGTGGAGGATGGCGAGGACTTCATCTGCAGCGGCCACAAGCTGTGGACCACCCACGCCGACGCCGCCAACTGGATCTTCTGCCTGGTCCGCACCTCGCAGGAGCGTATCCCCCAGCAGGGCATCACCTTCCTGCTGATCGACATGACCACGCCGGGCGTCAGCGTCAGCCCGATCCTGATGCTGTCGGGCGAGCACATCCAGAACGACGTGTTCTTCAGCGAGGTCCGCGTGCCCAAGGCCAATGTGGTCGGCAAGATCGGCGAGGGCTGGACCGTGGCCAAGTACCTGATGGAGTTCGAGCGCGGCGGCGGCGTCGCCACGCCGGGGCTGAAGGCGCGGCTAGGCCGCATCGGCGCGATGGCGACGGCCGAGGGCCTGACCGGCGACCACGGCTTCATGGCGCGCCTGAGCGCCCTGGCCATCGAGATCGACGCCCTGGCGGCCGTCGAGCTGCAGATTCTGTCGAACCTTAGCCAGGGTGACGCGCCCGGCGCCAAGTCCTCAATGATGAAGACCGTCGGCACCGAGATCAGCCAGCGGCTGACCGAACTCGCCGTCGAGGCCGCCGGCGTCTATGCGCAGCCGTATCAACCGCACGCCACGCGGCCCGGCGGACCGACCCCGAACTATCGCCCGCCGGCCGACCAGGGCCATGTCGGCCCCGACCACAGCCTAACGGCCGCCGCCAAATACCTGAACGACCGCGCGGCCTCGATCTACGCCGGCACCAACGAGATCCAGCGCAACATCATGGCCAAGGCGGTGCTGGGGCTCTAGCGGCGGCGAGCTTGCCTAAGGCTGTCATCCCGGACAGCCGCTGCGCGGCTTCCGGGATGACACCATCGTATTGGCCTAAACCGCCGCCTCCGGCTTCAGCGTTTCACGAAGCTGCCGCTTCAGGAACTTGCCGCTGGCGTTGCGCGGGATGGCCTCGTCCAGGAACCAGACATAGCGCGGGATCTTATGCTTGGCGCTGATGCCTGCCAGGTGCGCCCGCAGCGCTTCCGGCGACAGGCTCTCGCCCGGACGCAGAACCACGGCGGCCCCGACCTCCTCGCCCAGGCGCGGGTCCGGCACCCCGAACACGCAGGCCTCGGCCACAGACGGATGGCGGAAGATATTGGCCTCCACCTCGGCGCAATAGACGTTCTCGCCGCCGCGCAGGACCATGTCCTTCTTGCGGTCGACGATGAAGATGAAGCCGTCCTCGTCGATGCGGGCGACGTCGCCGGTGTGCAGCCAGCCGTCGGTGATCGACTCGGCCGTCGCGTCGGGGCGGTTGATGTAGCCCTTGATGACCGGGGCGCCCTTGACCCACAGCTCGCCCAGTTCGCCGACCGGGACGGTCTTGCCGTCGTCGTCGACGCACTTGACCTCGAAGGCCGGCATGGCCGGGCCGCAACTGGCCGGCTTGTCGACGAAGAAGTCGGCCGAGACCGAGGTGATGATCCCGCAGGTTTCGGTCATGCCGTAGCCGGTGTTCGGCCGGGCGGTCTTCACCTGCTCGTCGATCTTGCCGACCAGGTCCGGCTGGAGCTGCGCGCCGCCGCCGCCCAGGGTCACCAGGCTGGAGGTGTCGGTCGTCGGGAAGTCCGGGTGGGTGATCAGTTCGCGCGCCATGGTCGGCACGCCGCTCATGGCGGTGACCTTCTCGGCCGCGATCAGCTTCAGGGCCTCGCCCGCGTCCCAACGGTACATCAGGACCATCTTGCCGCCAGCGGCGGTGACGGCGTAGGCGGCGCAATTGTTGGCCGTGACATGGAACAGCGGGGTGACGACCAGGCCCACGGGAACCGGAACCGGCGCGTTGGGATCGGGCGCGACGCCGGTGGCGCGCGCGGTGGCCAGGCCCTGCACCTGGGCCGAGAAGCCCATGTTCATCAGGTTGGCGACGCAGCCGCGATGGGTGAGCTGGGCGCCCTTCGGGAAGCCGGTGGTGCCCGAGGTGTAGAAGATGCAGGCGTCGGCGTCGGGATCGACGCTCACCACCGGCATCTCGCCGCCGCCGGCGATCACGTCGCTGAAGGCGATGACACCGGGAGGAACCGGATCGGTGCGCACGGCCACCAGCGGGACGCCTTTGACGGCGTCAGGACGCTCCAGGATGCGGGCCAGCCGCTCGGCGTCGGCGAAGATCACCTTGGGCGCGGAATCCTTGATCCCAAATTCAATCTCGTCGGTGACCCACCAGGCGTTCATGCCCACGACCACGATCCCGGTCGAGACGCAGGCCCAGTAGAGCAGCATCCATTCGGGGTAGTTGCGCATGGCGATGGCCACCCGGTCGCCGGACTTCACGCCCTGCGCGGCTAGCCAGGCGGCGATGGCGTTCACCTGGGCGTGGGCCTGGGCGTAGGTCAGACGGTCGTTCTCGTAGACCAGATAGTCGCGGTCGCCATATTGGGCGGTCGACAGCCAGACCTCCCGCACCGAGGGCGGGGCGTGGCGGAACATCCGCAAGGCCTGGCCCCGGACCTCGACCTCGGCGATTTCGAAGGGCGACCCCGGCGCGATCAGTTCCGACCAGGCCTGCTTCAGCTCCTTGTAGTGCATCGCTTCCCCCTTGTTTTTCGGCCGGCGGCGTCAAGGCGGCCGGGCCGTTCGCCTTCACTCGCGGAAGGACGTTCGAAAACCACGATATCTGGCCTGCCCCGGCGGCAGCCCAGCTAATCAAGCTTGCTGGAGAGGTTCACATGGACCGACGCTCTCGGCCACAAATCAAGAGTTCAAATAGGGAGAGACCCGCCATGGCGATCGATTTCGAGATTCCGGAAGAGGCCAAGGCCGTCCGCGCCAAGGTGCGCCAATGGGTGCAGGACGAGTGCATCCCCGCCGAAAAGGAACTGCACGCCGGCGCCGACTACAAGGAGCTGCTGGCCAAGCTACGGACCAAGGCCCGCGCCCGGGGTCTGTGGCTGCCCTTCATCCCGACCGAGTACGGCGGCATGGGCCTGGGGCCGCTCGCCAACGCCCTGGTGCAGATGGAGCTAGGCCAGAGCCACCTTGGCGCGCTGTCGATGAACAGCCAGGGCCCCGACGACGCCACCATGCTGACCCTGCTGGCGCACGGCACCGAGTTCCAGAAGGAGAAGTACCTCAAGCCGCTACTGGCCGGTGAAAAGCGGGTTTGCTACTCGATGACCGAGAAGGCGGCCGGGGCCGACGCCACCGGCATGCGCACCACCGCGGTCAAGGATGGCAACGAGAACTATGTGCTGAACGGCGAGAAGTGGTTCTCGTCGGCCGCCAGCGCCGCCGACATCGCCGTGGTGATGGCCCGCACCGATCCTGACGCCCCGCGCCATCAGCAGTTCTCGACCTTCATCGTCGAGCTGCCGAACCCCGGCTACAACATCAAGCGCGACATCAAGACCATGGCGGTCGAGAGCCCGCTCAGCCACATCATGGGCGGCGGTCACTCCGAGATCGAGATCAAGGACCTGGTGGTCCCGGCCGAGAACCTGCTGGGCGGCGAGGGACAGGGCTTCAACATGGGCCAGCATCGCCTGGCCTACGGCCGCCTGCGCCACGGCATGCACAATGTCGCCATGGCCCAGCGGGCGCTGGACATGGCCGCCGCCCACGTCACCCAGCGCGAGACCTTCGGCAAGCCGCTGCACGAGCGCCAAGGCGTCCAGTTCATGTTGGCCGAGTGCGCCAGCGAACTCTACATGGCCCGCTTGATGCTGCTGCACATCGCCTACAAGGCCGAGAAGGGCCTGGACCTGCGGCAGGAGAACTCCATCGCCAAGGTGTTCCTGGCCCACATGGTCCACAAGGTGGTCGACACCGCGATCCAGCTGCACGGCGCGCTCGGCTATAGCCAGGATACGCCGCTGGCCAGCTGGTACACCCACATCCGCTCGCAACGGCTGGTCGATGGACCCGACGAGGTCCACCGCTGGACGGTCGGCCGCAACGTGATCAAGGCCTACCAGCAGCACGGCACCACCGCCTCGGCGGCGGGGGGTGATCTGATCTAGGGCGCGAAAGAGCCCCCTCAGTCAGCGGAGTTTATCCTCGGGCCGACCTGCAGTCGGTCCCGGGGGCTGACAGCTCCCCCAGAGGGGGAGCATCTAACCCGATCAGATCCTCCCCCTCTGGGGTAGGTGGATCGGTGCGAAGCGCCGAGACGGAGGGGGCTTTCTGCGTTTACCAATGGATGCTCACCTCCCTGAGGATCCCCCATGACCGCCTCCCCCATCCGCATCGTCGGCCTGTCCGGGAGCCTGCGCAGCGGCTCGTTCAACACCCAACTGCTACGCGCCGCCGTCGCCCTGGCGCCGGAGGGCGTCACGATCACCGCCGGCACGATCCGCGGCATCCCGCTCTATGACGGCGACGTCGAGGCCGCCGAGGGCGTTCCGCCGCTGGTCGCCGCGCTGAAGGACGATATCGCCGACGCCGACGGCCTGCTGCTGGTGACGCCCGAGTACAACAACTCCATCCCCGGCGTGTTCAAGAACGCCGTCGACTGGCTGACCCGGCCCGCGGGCGACATCGCCCGCGTGTTCGGCGCCAAGCCGGTCGGCCTGATCGGCGCCTCGCCGGGCGGGTTCGGCACCATCCTCAGCCAGAACGCCTGGCTGCCGGTGCTGCGGACCCTGGGCACCGAGCCCTATTTCGGCGGCCGGCTGATGGTCTCACGCGCCCACAAGGCGTTGGCCCCTGACGAGGGCTTCGCCGACCCGGCCATCGAGGAAATGCTGAAGGGCTATCTCGAAGGCTTCGCCGCGTTCGTGCGGGCGAAGGCGGGGCGCTAGGCGCGCGCCTGCGCCTCGTCCCAATGGGCTGATTCAGCGGCGAGCGCCTCGATGTCGGCGGCGCAGACCATCGGCCGCAACGCGTCGAACTTGGCCTGCGGCCACTCGTAGATCTTGAGCTCGAGCAGTCGCTCGACAGTGCGCGCCTCAAAGCGAGAGCGCACCGGCGTGGCGGGATTTCCGGCGACGATCATGTAGGGCGCAACGTCCTTGGTGACGATTGCGCCGGACGCGACAATGGCGCCCTCGCCGAGGGTCACGCCGGGCATCAGCATGGCGCGCATGCCGATCCAGGCGCCGTCGGCGATCACCGTGTCGCCCTTGCCCTGATAGGCCTCGAGGATCACGTCCTCGAAGGGATAGAGGCTGAACCAGTCGGTACGATGGGTGTGATTGCCGCCCATCAGGATGACCGCCTCGGCGCCGATGCAGACATAGTCGCCGATGTGGAGTTGATCGATCGGCCACTGCGGGGTCCAGGCCTCGCGGCTGTAGGCGTCGCCGTAGTGATAGCGGACCACGCTGTCCTCGAACCCGCCCGTCCAGGCGTCGCTGTAATAGCTGTGCGTACCGCGAAGGTGGATGTTCGGATTGGTGACGGCGAGATGCAGATACTCGACGCGAGACCAGTGCTTACTCATGGAAACCAAACCCTTTTAGACCCGCGAGGCTTAGGGGCTGATCGGCGCTGCAGCAACCGCAGGGAGCGGCCTCAGCACGGCCGCGGCACGCCCGGCGTTCCCAAATCGCATTCGAGCGCCGCGCGATCCCAGCCCCCCGCATCGGCCGCCGCCGCATAGGTGCTGCGCAGGAAGGCCAGCAGGGCGGCGTCTGGATCTGGCGCCGTGCGCACCGCTTCATAGGGCAGGATGAACTCGCCCAGCCCCTCGTGGAACAGCGCCGCCTGCGGCGCGACCGGCGCGGTCCTGAACCCCGCCGGCTCTGGATAGGCGTAGGAATAGAAGGCCGGATAGTCGATCAGCCCGCCGCCCGGCCAGAAGCCGGCGCTGGAGACCTCGTGCGAATAGGCCTCGCGGGCCAGGGCGTCGGGCAGGTGCGGCACGCCGCCCGGATGCGGCGGCGCGGGCCGGCCCGAGAACCGCGTCACCGCCATGTCGAAGCTGCCCCAGAAGAAATGCACCGGGCTCGATTTGCCAAGGAAGCCGGTGCGGAAAACCTGGAGCACCCGGTCGATCTGGATCAGCGCCCGCCATAGCCGCGAGGCGGCGTCAGGGTCGTAGCGGCGCGGCCGGTCGTCGGCGGCGAAGGGCGTCGGGTCGGCGATCTCGTTCGGCGCGCCGTTGATCTGCGTCGGGACGCCGGCCTCGGCCAGCATGCCCTCCAACTCGCGATAGAGGCTGGCCACTGTCTGCCCGGCCAGCGGCAAGGCGCCGCCATAGCCGGTGCTGGTCCGCACCCGCAGCAGGTGGTCGATGAAGTCGAACTCGATGTCGAAGATCGCCGCCCCATTGGGAACCGACGAGGTCGTCAGGCCGCGTGGGCTGACATAGAACGCCACCTGCCAGCCGTGATTGAGCCAGGGCGCGCAGGCGGTGCGGGCCTTGCCGACGATCTGGCTCCAGAGGTGCAGAGCCTCGAAGGTCTCCCTGTCCTTGGTGAAATCGAGTTCCGGCCAGGGATTGGAGACATTCGAGGTCATCTGCATCTTCCTCAGACCAGGTCGTCGAACTCGTCGACCAGGCGTTCCAGTTGCGACACCCCCGCGGCCCAGAAGGCCTTCTCGCGCGGGTTCAGTCCGAATGGCTTCAACGCCTCGACATAGGTTCGGGTGCCGCCGGCGGCGAGCAAGTCCTCATAGAGCGGGGCAAAGGCGACCGGATCCTCGCGACGCTTCTCCATCAGCCCGCGCACCAGCAGATCGCCGAAGGCGTAGGCGTAGACGTAGAAGGGCGCGTGCACGAAGTGGCTGACATAGGCCCAGTAGTGCTCGTAGCCGGGGTTCAGCTTCACCGCCGGGCCAAGGCTCTCAGCCATGACGTCCAGCCAGATGCCGCTGATGTGGTCGGGCGAAAGCTCGCCCTCCTGGCGCGCGGCGTGGAACTGGGTCTCGAAGCGGTGGAAGGCGATCTGGCGCACGACAGTGTTGAGGCCGTCCTCGATCTTGCCGGCCAGCAGGCCCATGCGCTCCGGCTTGGAGGCGCCGGCCAGCAGGCGTTCGAACACCAGGCCCTCGCCGAAGATCGAAGCGGTCTCGGCGAGCGTCAGCGGCGTGTCGGCCAGCAGGGTGCCGAGCGGGCTGCACAGGGTCTGGTGGACCGCGTGACCCAGCTCGTGGGCCAGGGTCAGGACGTCGCGGCGCTCGCCCATATAGTTCATGAACACATAGGGGTGCCGGTTGGCGGTCACCGGGTGCGAATAGGCGCCCGACTGCTTGCCGGCCCGCGGACGTGCGTCGATCCAGGGCTCGTTGAAGAAGGTCCGCGCGGTGTCGGCGAACTTCGGCGCCAGGTCGGAGAAGCTCTCCAGCACCATGCCCTTGGCCTCGTCCCAATTATAGGTGCGGGGCTGGGCGGTATCGAGCGGGGCGTTGCGGTCCCAATAGTCCAGGGTCTTGCGGCCCATGACCTTGGCCTTCAGCGCGTAGTAGCGATGGCTGACCGAGGGATAGGCCTCGACCACCGCGGCTTCCAGCGCCTCGACGGCGTCGGCGTCGACCTCGTTGGCCAGGTGACGCGAGGCGGCCGGCTCGGGGTACTTGCGCCAGCGGTCCTCGACCTGCTTTTCGAAGGCCAGGGTGTTCATCGACAGCGCCAGGGTCGGGGTGCGCTCTTCCAGCGCCTTGGCCAAGCCCTGCGCCGCCTGCTTGCGGCGCGTGGCGTCGGGGTCCGACATCCGGTTCAGCGTTTCGGGCAGGGTCAGGGTCTCGCGGCCGACCTTGGCGGTCAGGCGCGCCAGCGTCTCGTCATAGAGCCGCGTCCAGTTGGCGACCGCCGGGCCGCGGTCGATCAGCATGCGCTCCAGGTCAGGCGACAGCTCGTGCGGCCGCGACAGCCGCACGCGGCGCATCCAGGGCCGCCAGCGGGCGGCGGGCGGATGGGCCTTGAAGGCCATCTCGATCTCGTTGTCCTCAAGCTGGTTCAGTTCCAGCGTGAAGAACAGGCTGTCGGCGGCGATCTGCGAGGACCGCGCCCGCAGGTCGGCCTCGAACTTGGCCCAGGCCGAGTCGTCGCGGGCGGTCGACGCCGCCAGCGAGGCGTAGGCGCCTACGCCCCAAAGGCCGTTGGTGGCGGTCTCGTAGAGATTGATCCCGTGATCGAGCAACTCGCCCAGGTGCAGCGCGTCGGAACGCAGCGAAGTGAAGCGCCCCTTCATCTTGATCAGTTCGTCGTTGGCGGCCTTGGCGGCGGCCAGATCGGTCTCGATCCTGGGGTCGTCCCGGCCGTCATAGAGGTCGGCGAGGTTCCACTCAGGAAGGGCGTCGAGTTTCACGGGTGCATTCATGGGGGGACAGATAGACCTTCGGCCGTGTCGCTCCTAGGGCTGAGGTGGCGTGGGGGAGTTCGCGTCGCCCTATCCCCCACTCACCTCGTCATCCTTGTCTGTTGAAGGCTTGTCCGAGTGAGGTCAGGCTGATTGGCGG
>ERZ1292645.157-Hain-H14-02um-R2-157-length-30307-cov-6_pt1 | contig 30307 bp, 35 predicted proteins | sample MGYA00564401_ERZ1292645 | MGnify/ENA primary metagenome ERZ1292645 (study PRJEB36523, sample SAMEA6512644) | groundwater metagenome | collected 2019-01-09 | study: AquaDiva: Metagenomics assemblies of 32 groundwater samples | reverse complement strand
CCTAATCTTTCGGCGATAATCGGAGTGCGATCGGTTGAGACGTCAACTACGATAATTTCTGATTGCTCCTTAATTTTTTCCGGAATAGAATTAAGAACTTTGGCTATCGCCTCTTCTTCGTTCAAAGTTGGGATGATAATTGATAACATATTCTTAAAATAATTTTTTAACTTCTAGCCAAATTTCCGGATTATTTTGTTTTTCTTTCAGCCAATACCACCATTCAGCGCCCCAAAAATAAAACTCTTTTAATCCGGTAGTTTTAGCAAATTTAATATTATTTCTTAACTGCCCTAAATCCATTGTTTTTTCCGGTCCAGCTACCCAGGGTTCAGCCTGAAGTTCAACAACGATTACGTCTTTATCAAATAACTTTTTGATAATTTGGGCTTTGCGCCAATAGAAAATAGCCGGTAAACGATATCTTATATAAGTTTTAAATTCCTTGAACCAAACTTTTCTATACATGGTTATGCCAACCACGTCTCCCAGCCTGGCCGTTTTAATCCAAAAAGATCCCTCTCCGCTATCAGATATTACCACCGGTCTGGCTAAATTATCAAGCGACTTAACTAAAACTACCTCTTTTTTCAAAAACTCCTCATCTTGCCAAGGGCATTCGCCAAAAGGGAAAAAGGGCTCATTTTCCACCTGCCAAGCCCAAATTGCCTCTGAATTCTCATATCTATTCACTATTTTTGCAACATATTCTAATAAGGAATTTTGATTTTTGAATTTTGAATTTTGAATTCGAACCCAGTCAGGTTCGTGGCATTCCGGCCAGCGCGGAGTTTTCATACCGACAACTAAAAGAAGTTTCGCTCCTTTTTCTTCGGCGGTTTTTATCTGCCAATCTAAATCGTTAAAATTATATTTATTTTCTGCCGGCTCAATCAAATCCCAATAAGCGACCAGTCTGATGTTTTTTACTCCTAAATCATTCAAAATAGCCAAGTAAGCTTCCTGCCAATTTAATTTTAAATTTACCGCCTGTTTTTGAGAAAAGTTTACCCCCCACTGGATTTCTTTGGCTTCAGGCGGTTGGCCGATAAAAAAGAAAATAAAAACACCGGCAAATAAGATAATAAATATGAATAAAATTCTCTTCAACATTTTTTAAAAAGTTAGCAAGGCCAATCCTCCGCCAATAAATAAAATTGCAATAATTTTTTTGATTATCGTATCTCGGGAAATTTCTTCTTTTAGAATTTTAGGGGATTTTAAAGACAATACCAACGACAAAAAAAGCAAAAAGACATATTGTGTGCCGCTAAGAGCGGCGATAATCGGAATATACGCTATATTGGCCATGGTGATTGCCAGGCTCTGTATAATGCCGGCGCCGGCGCCGGCTAAGCTGTTCAGACCAAAAATACTTAAAGTTTTTAAGCGAAAGGCCTCTCTTTTGTGAAAAATTTCCTGGCGGACGTCTTTTGAAAAAAGAAAAAACAAAACTGATAAAAAGGCGCCGATGCGCATCCAAATCAAACCGTTCAGAAATGTTTGTTCCAAAAAAACTAATTTGCTTAGGGTAAGATAAAGAGAAAACAAAAAAGCGGCAATAGCGGAGATTTTCAAGCTTTGCCAAGTTATCCGCTGGTTTTTCGCCCAAGATATCAAAAAACTGCCGACAACCAATAAGGAAAGGGCGAGATAGACCGAAAAGGGCAAAATAACTCGAAATCCTGAAAAAATATAAGTTAATAAGAAAGCGAAGATCGGAGATAATCCTCCGATAGAAGAAACAATTCTTGATGCCTCAAATTTTTTTAAACCGACGTATAAAACGACGATACCAAGGACCTGGGATAAACCGGCTAAAACAGCCAGAATTATTCCGGAAAAATTTGGTATATAAAAACCGAATGGTATTAAAAATAAAATTAAAATGCCGGAGAATCCGGAATAAAAAGCATAGATTTTCGGCGACGGCATTGACCCTTTCAGCAAAAATTTGTCGGTGATTGCTGTGACCGAAAGAAGAAAATAAGATGAAATAGCAACTAAAATCCACATATTATTTTCCGTATGTTTAATGTTCCAATTTTTTCTCCTTCAACAAAGCCTTGCATGGCAGCTTCAGCCAAATACCCCTGTTTTAACCAATCAAAAAGCCATTGATCAGTATAATTCGGATTTTCCTGGGCTATGGCAAAACCGGACTTGAGAAGATACCTCATATTAAATTTCTCTTGGGAACCGATCGGCGGGCTGATGATCATAGGTATTCCCAAGGCTGTGTAAAAAGAAAGTTCCGACGGTTTTGTCCATAAAATATCGGTTTCTCTTAATTTCCGGTTAAATTCTCTGAAATAATCCTCTATCTTCTCTTGATACAAAATTTCAGCATCCCCTCCGGTTTTATTTTCAAAATAATCCTTAACTTTTTCTTTAATGCCGGCGGCTAAAATTATTTTTATTTCGTTGTTTTTAATTTTAGCTTTTAAACTTTTAACAATCTTAACTCCGATTTCTTTTTGAGCGCCTGCTCCGCCGACGGAAAACATTATAGTTAAGGGACGATTAACAGCTTTAGGCAGCTCGCCAAGTTTTTCTTTAATTAACACTTCATATTTCCCAAAATATTTTTTTTCCGGGTCCAAAATTACCAACCGGGTTTTCAAATCCTCTTTTAAGCACTCTCGGGAAGTGTTTTCTTCGGGTAAAGGAAAGCCGGTCAAAAAAATATTCTCCGCTCTTACCCCGTAAATCTTTAATCTTTCGGATACTCTGTTGCTGGAAGCAAAATACTTAATTCTGCTTTGTTTCGGGTTTAAGGGCGCCCAAGCGCGGGAAATATCAGCGTCGCAGATAACACAGAAAATTTCGCCCGGATAATTGAAAAACTCGGCCATAAATGCCGGGATAAAAAAAGTTGAAATAATAGGAAAATTAATTTTAAATTTTAAATTTTTAATTTTTAATTCCTCTATAAGATGTTTTCCCCAGCCCTTTTTGAACAGAGAATACATTTGCTTTAACCCAAAATTAGGCTGGGATAAATCTTTTTTGGGATAAAAACTGAAAATCTCCTGAAAATGATCGTAAATTGAAAAAATCCGGCTGCCGATCAAAGGAAGACGATAAAAATTAGAAATAAATTCGTAAAACTTCCTGCTCCCCTCCCAGATTCTCTTGTCGGAAACAGGAATGCCCTCATAATCATCGGCCTGAATAACTTTTCCTTCCGGCGCCAAATCGCGCAAAGGAAAAGCCGTTCTCTGATGGCCGTACCCCATATTGACCGATATAATCCACGCCTTTTTATCCATGTCTTATTATTCTACCATTTTTAAATTTATAATACTCAAGGAGAATTTTATTCTCCTTTCGACCTTCATTTTTGCTTTGCAAAAACTCGGTAAATAAAAAACAGGGGTCGTACCCCTGTAATTACCCTGCAATAGAACTAAATTCTTTTGAGATGTTAGGTACTCGGTGTCTAACAGTGTCTAACATTTCACAGCGTCCCGACACCCGATGCCGGGACGATCTCAATGTTAGACGCTTAGCGTCTAACACTAACTATTGACAAATCTATATCTTGTATGGTATAATATAAATATAAATTAATAGGAGGGCCAAGTGGAAAAATATGCCGCTAATGTCAGCATATTAAACTTCCAATTACTAGGCTAATCCATTCCTGTCGTCGCGCATCAACCCCTATTTAACAAAGTAGGGGTTCTTTTTTTTATTAATAAATAAATGTTAAACATCTGATGTTTAACAAACGGCCACTAATACTTTAAAAACTTTAGTTTTTGACTTTGCCGCCAGCGATGGATAAAAAATACCAAGACCGAATAAAAAATTATAATAAAAATCCAGTGGAGATGCTCAATCTTTAATATATTCAAAGGAATTTTGGAGAAGATATCAACAATTTTAGTCAGATAATTCAAGGCTAGCCAAACCGGAAAAGAAAAAATCCAGCCCAAAGGCGGAAATAGCATTGCCAAAAACCCGAAAATAAAAATTAAAATCGTAATCGGCGCTAAAAAAGGAACGATTAAAATATTAGCCGGAAGCGAAACTAAAGAAACATATCCAAAATTATAAATTAAAATCGGCAGGGTAAAAACCTGGGCGGATAAAGTAGTTGCTATTGTCGATTTCAGGGGGAAAAACTTAAAATCGGGAACCCTCTTCAGCCATTCGGAAAAGATCGGCTGGAGGTAAATTATTCCCATTATCGCCAAAAAGGAAAGCTGAAAGCCGATATCCAATCTCAAGAGTAAAGGATTCAAAGTCAGCATAAAAGCCGCAGCGAAAATCACGGCGCCTTGAGCCTGCGACATTCTGCCTAATTTTTGGGCCAAAAGAAAAATACCGGCCATAACTCCGGCCCTGACAGCCGAAGCCGGAGCGCCGATCATCAAAATATAAAGCACAAGCAGGACGATTGATAAATAAAATGCCTGCTGCCGCCAAAGGCCCAGAGAAAGAAGCAATGTTAAAAACAAAGAAGCGATAATCGTAATATTCATTCCTGAAACCGCGACAATATGTCTTGTGCCGGTTAAATTTAATTTTTCCTGCCACTCTTTGGAAATGCCTCCCTCGTCTCCGAAAACTAAGGCTTCTAAAACTCCGATTTCCGGCGGCGGAATAAATTGCCTGACCGTTTCTTTGAATTTATTTTTAAAAGAAATTAAAACTTGAATTATCGGACTGCCGAATCCTTGGCCGATTAATTCTATCTTGGGAAAACTCATTATTGAATAGATCCCGTCTTTTTTAAGATAATCCTTATAGTTAAACCCGTTGATATTCTCGGAGGGAATTTCCAGCTTACCTGTAATTTTTAATTTATCCCCGTATTTATATTCCGGATATCTTCCGGTTGTCACTAATACTCCATTAACGACTATTTTTTGACTTTTTTCTCTGATATCCGGCTCCGAATTTACAATGCCGATAATAAACGCCTCGCCGATAGGCGAGGCGGGTTGACTGATAAAAAAAGAATATATAAATATTCCGCTAATAAAAGCCAGGCAAAAATAGAGTAAAATTCTTGAAGAAGCCATTAAGATATTTTGCCAATGTTAAGGCCTCCCGGCAAACTCGGGCATTCTAAGTATTTTGGTCCTTTCAAAAATTTGCTTGGTTTGAGCTATAAATTTTTTTGCTTCAAGAATTTCTAAATAGACAGGTAAATCATTTGGACCGAAATGAACAATAAAATTCCCCATCTCTTTGACATAATCAATAGGTTTTTTAGAAATCTCAATCCTTAAAACGTCCGCTTCCGGCTCATAACTTATTTTTGTTTTTTCATTTTTCATATTGTTTTTTTCTCCCGGGATAAAAAGTAATTATAATTTTATCGCTATTTTGGGTTTTATAAACCACTCTTAATACGTGGGTAGAGCTAATGTTTTTTTGAGCAATTAGGAGCGGTGATCTTGAATAATCAATTAAATCTGGTTCATTTACCGTTTTGATAACCTGATTTTCGGTAATTATAAATTCGTGATTTCTTAATATTTTAAACTTTTCCTCGGCGTGTTTGGTAAAATAAATCACGGAAAATAAAATTAAATTTCTATTTTAATCTTAATAAAATCTGATGATATTGTCAAGTTTTGTAGAGGACATTATAAGGTTATGCCGCTGAAAAGACTCATAACTCCCTTAAGCGCAATCAAGGCGGCGAAAATAATCAAAATCATTATGGGAAAGTTGAAAAAAAGAGTCAGGATAAGCAATACTCCTGCCACCAAATCTATCAAACTTCCTATATCAGAAATAAAAACAATACCTTTCATTATCAAATAACCGGCAAAAATAACCACGGCAACTGAAGGGACGGGAATATTATAAAATCCCCTTATTAAGAGAGAACCGGCGATTATGTCCGCTATGCCTAAAAATAACATATGTTTTATTATCTTACTTGGCAAATATCAAAAAATGGCGAAATGGCTTTTTGAATTTCTAGCAAAAAATCTCTGGGATACGGCTTCACTTTTTCAAATTCTGAATCAATATTTTTTCCCGGCAAAAAACTCTGCAGATAATATCTTTTAGCTCCCTTAATCCATTTTGCCATTTCTATCACATCCTCTCTCTTATGGATTCCCGGCACTATTGTACTCCTAAACTCATAATCAATACAAGAATTTTTAATTATGTCTATGCTTTTTTTAATTTTATCAAAATTCACTTTCACCCCCGCCGCCTTCTCATAATTTGAAAATTGGGCTTTAATATCCATAGCGATATAATCAACTAATTTTTTATCAATAAGTTTCTTTAATATTTCAGGGTTTGAACCATTAGTATCCAGTTTTACGAAAAATCCCATTTTTTTTATTTTTTTGGCAAAGCTTGGCAGCTTTTTATCGCAGGACGGTTCTCCCCCGCAAATCGCCACGCCTTCTAGAAGATTTTTTCTTCCTTTTAAAAAATTAAAGAAATTCTTTTCCGAAATTTCCGGTTGGATTTTTATTTTCTCCGGCAAAACAAGCTCGGCCGAATAGCACCAAGGACAGCGAAAATTACAGCCAGAAATAAAAACCGTGCAAGCGACACGGCCGGGAAAATCAATCAAAGTAATTTTTTGAAGCCCGCCAATCATACTTTTAGCGCATATTCCTTTCTCTCTTTAAATTCTTGCTGTTTGCCGACATTCCATTGTTGAACCGGCCGCAAATACCCGACAATGCGAGAGTAGACTTCGCAAGGCTGCTGAATAGCGCACTGCGGGCAGTTAAAATGCTCGCCGGCGATATAGCCATGCGTTGGACAAACAGAAAAAGTTGGAGTCAATGTGACATAAGGCAGCCGGAATTTTTCAAAAACAGTTTTAATAAGATTTTTCACATTTTGAATATCTGAAATATTCTCCCCGACAAATAAATGAAGCACTGTTCCGCAGGTGTACCTTGCCTGCAATTCATCCTGTAATTTTAACGCCTCAAAAACATCATCGGTATAATTAACCGGCAGGTGGGTAGAATTAGTGTAATAAGGCACTTTTTTAGTTCCGGCAGTGATAATATCAGGATATTTTTCTTTATCTCTTTGAGCGATACGATAAGCGGTAGATTCAGCCGGAGTTGCTTCCAGATTATACAGGTTTCCGGTTTCCTCCTGATATTTTACCAGTTTCTCGCGCATAAAATTCATAATTTCAACGGCAAACTTTCTGCCCCTCAAAGAGCCGATATCAATTCCCAAAAAATTAAGCAAGGCTTCGTTCGTTCCGACAATGCCAATGGTGGCGAAATGATTGCCAAAATACTGATTGCGCATTTTTTTAACTCCGGCCAAATAAAACTTGGAATAAGGATATAAACCCTTTTCCATAAATTCTTCCAGAGCTTTTCTTTTAATTTCCAACGAATCTTTGCATAACTCCATCGTCTTGCCTAACCTCTCAAAAAATTCTTTTTTAGTTTTAGATAAATAACCTATTCTGGCCAAGCCGATTGTTACCACACCGACAGATCCGGTCAAGGGATTTGATCCGAACAATCCTCCGCCTCTCTTTAAAAGTTCTTTTTTGTCGAGACGAAGCCGGCAACACATTGACCTGACATCTTCCGGGTTCATATCCGATTGAATAAAATTGGAAAAATAATTAACCCCATATTTGGCCGTCGCTTCCCACATTAAGTTTAAATTCGGATCATCCCAGGTGAAATCTTTGGTGATATTAATCGTCGGGATGGGAAAAGTGAAAGGCCTTCCTTTGGCGTCACCCTCTAACATCACCTCATAAAAAGCTCTATTTAAAACATTCATTTCTTCTTGAAATTCGCCGTAAGTTTCTTTTTGGGGAATCCCGCCGATAATAACCGGCTGCTTGGCCAAACTGGGCGAAGGGTTAATATCTAAAGTAATATTTGTGAAAGGACATTGAAAACCAACCCTGGTCGGAACCGCCATGTTAAATAAAAATTCCTGCATTACCTGCTTGACTTGAATAAAATTCAAACCGTCGTATCTGATAAACGGAGCCAACAAAGTATCAAAAGAAGAAACTGCCTGAGCTCCCGCCGACTCGCCCTGTAAAGTATAGAAAAAATTTACCAACTGGCCGGTGGCTGATCTTAAATGTTTTGCCGGCTTTGATTCTGCTTTGCCCTGAACTCCGCCAAAACCCTTAACTAATAAATCATATAAATCCCAGCCCATGCAGTAAGGCGCTAAAATATCTAAATTATGAATATGAAAATCGCCGTCTTGAGCCGCTTCTCTGATTTCTTTAGGATAAACTTTGCTTAGCCAATATTTTTTAGTTACAGCCGAGGTTACATAATGATTCAATCCCTGCAAAGAGTAAGCCATATTGGCATTTTCTTTAACTTGCCAATCAAGCTCTTGAATATATTTATCAACCATTTCCACCGACTCGTCTATCAGGCCGACGGCTTCGCGAATTTTTCTTCGCTGATCCCGGTAAAGGATATACGCTTTGGCCGGCTCAACAAAATTTTCCAAAATTAAAACCTCTTCCACAATGTCTTGGATTTGTTCAACTTGAGGAATTTCGTCTTTTTTAAATCGCCGATTTAAAATTTTAGCGACTTTGTCGGAAAGTTTTTTTGATTTTATGCCATTGCCTTGGCCGGTAGCCGTAATGGCTTTATGAATAGCGTTGGTAATTCTTTCCTGATCAAAATCAACAATTGATCCGTCGCGTTTTTGAACTTTTGTAATAATATTTTGGACCATAGAGATAAAAAATCCCCTTGAAATAAAAAGAAGAGATTACTTCATTGTATCTCAACAAAAAACCCCGTCAAATCAGGGCTTTCCCTCTCAAAATTTTGAGTTATCAACAGGGGTTTAAAATCCGGTAGCGATAATGGGATTGTTAGACACTGAGTACCTAACAACTAACTGTCAATAAATGAAACGGGAATTTTAATCTTTCCTTCTAGATGTTTTATTTTAATATCAACATCCATTGCATAAACCTCATTTTTCCCAAAAATTCCCAAGACAATGTCTTTTTTGGCCTTTTTTAAATCAATGCCAAGTATTTTTGCAATTTCAATATTAAAAAGGGAGCGATCTGCTCCCGAATCAACTAATGCTAATACAGTATATGACTCATTCGGACCAAAAATTTCAACCTCTACCATGGGCCTTCTAATAAATCTTTTTCTAAAATCTTGGCCGACTACAGTCAAATAATCGTATTTCATAAATTCAAAGGAGCATAACTCGGCGGAACTACCCTTAAAATTACCACCCTTTTTCTTTCATCTTCTTCTACCCTAGATAGTGTATCGTCAAGTTTTTTACCACTAGAAACAACCCGCTTATAATCTGGCGTCAAAATTACCCACTTGTTCTCATAGCCCTTTAATAAATTTGATAAATCGTTATATATTTTTGCCATATTTTTACTATACCATACTCATAACTTTAGGCAAATCATTTTATTTTTAAAACCCGGTGGCGATAATGGTGACTTTTATTTCTCCTTGTTTTAATTTCGGGTCGTCCACCGCGCCAAAAATTATTTTTGCTTGAGAACTGATTTCCTGTTTGATTATTCCGCCAATTTCTTCAATTTCAGCCAAGCTGACATCTTTGCCGGAAACATTAAATAAAACACCTTTAGCTCCTTTGGGAGAAATACTTAAAAGATTTGATTGTAAAGCCGCTCTGGTCGCCACTTCCGCCCGTTTTTCGCCTTTAGCCACGGCCGCTCCCAAAATAGCCGAACCGGAATTTTTCATAATTGTTTTAATGTCGGCAAAATCAACATTAATCAATCCCGGGGCTAAAATTAAATCAGTAATTCCCTGAACAGCTTGGCGCAAAATATCATCGCATATCCAAAAAGCGTTTATAATTGTGGTTTTAGAATCTAGGGTTGCCAGCAATTTATCATTTTCAATCGTAATCAAACAATCAACTTTTTCTTTTAATAATTTCCCCGCGCTTTCGGCAATTTTTTTTCGAGATTCGCCTTCAAAAGAAAATGGCCTTGTCACCACGGCAACGGTCAGGGCTCCTAAATTTTTCGAAATTTCCGCGACAATCGGAGCCGCGCCGGATCCTGTTCCTCCGCCTAACCCGCAAGCGATAAAAACCATTTCCGCGCCCTTTAAGGCTTCTTCAATTTCCGGCCGATTTTCCTCGGCTGATTTCCGACCGATTTCCGGATTCATTCCCGATCCCAGCCCTTGAGTCAATTTTCGGCCGATCCTTAATTTAACATCCGCCTTTGATTTTCTTAAATCCTGCTCATCGGTATTAATAACAATCAATTCAACGCCTTCCAACCCGATTTTTTTCATCCGGGTAACGGCATTCAATCCCGATCCGCCAACGCCAACAACTTTTATTTTCGTGTTCATGGTATGAAAACTCTAAACATTTGTTTAATCTTATTTGTAATTCCCCCTGCAGGTCCGGCTGATGAATTTTCTTGATTTTCCAAATTAAGATCATTTAAGATTAATCCCCAAGAAACGCTCCAGATAGGATCATCTATGCTTAATATGTCACGGGGCTTGCCGATCCTCACCGGCAATTTCAGTTCTTTTTTCGCTAATTCAGCAATTTTTGGCAACTTAGCTCCGCCGCCGGTCAAAACAACGCCGCCGGGTAAAGATTTTTCTTTAGAAATACTTTTTAAATGCCGATTAATTTCACTGAATATTTCTGAAACCCGCGGGACGACGATGGCCAATAATTGTTTCTGGGAAAAGACCACCGGCTCTTCGCCCTCTATTTTAAATTTTTCCCGTTTTTTTTCAATTTGGCATGAGCCGTATTCGAGCTTAATCCTTTCCGCTATATCCATTTCTGTTTTAAAACCGATAGCGATATCTTCTGTAATATTACCCGAACCCATGGGCAAAATTGCCAAATGAATTAAATCGCCTTCTTTAAAAACCGCTAATCCGGAAGTGCCGGCTCCGATATCAACAACAGCTGCGCCTAATTCTTTCTGCCTTTCCGTTAAACAGGCCTCGGCGGCGGCGATAGGCGAAGGAATTCTGTTCAGAATTTCAAAGTCAGAACTTAAAATAGCTTGAGTATGATTTTTGAGATAAGGACCGAATCCTCCCAAAACCAAAACGTCTGCCTCTAATCTGACTCCCTGCAAACCTCTGGCCTCTTTAATTCCTTTTACGCCGTCAATAATAAACTCCTGGGGCACGACGTCAAAAATTTCCTTGTTTAACGGCAAAGAAATTGCCTGAGCTTCTTGCAATACCCGGCTGACATCTTCTTCTGAAATTTTCTGATCAGCTCGGGAAACGGAAATTAAACCATGAGAAGGCTGGCAAAAAAGATGGCTCCCGTCAACGTTGACATAAAGGGAGTCAATATTTTTGTTCAATTCCGCTTTCATTTGGCGGGATATATCCTGCAAAATATAAGAAACCTCTTCCGGCTTGACCACAATGCCCCGCCTTACCCCTCGGCTTTCTCTTTGAGTTTGAAAAGCCACTTCCAAGTCATTGCCGTTTTTCTGATTAACGACCAAGGCCTTGATGGTATGAGTTCCGATGTCTAATGCGGCAATATAACGGTTGTTTGACATAGTTAGTTAAGATATTTATCTTCGTTCATTTTTTTGTGAGTAAAACCTAAAATATGTAAAATGCCGTGAACAAGAACTCGGGCGAGCACTTCTCCGACGCTTCGGTCGGAGCCCCGACCCTTTGGCGTCGGGGTGGTTTTTTCAGGACAAATAACCACTTCGCCAAAATTATTATCGTATCTGAAAGACAGGACATCGGTCGCTTTATTTTTACCCCTATATTGTTTATTTAGCTTTTTTATTTCCTTTTGTCCAACAAGGGCGATGGATAAATTGATATTTGGATATTTGGATATTTTTCGTTCACTACGCAAAACCATTATAGCAACTTTTTTCAAAAACTTCTCATCAATCTTCTCTTTTGTCAAATTATTAACTTCTATCATACGAGTTTTTTTTCTTGTATAAAGATGAAGTCGCTACTTCATCGCCTATTAATTTTTACTCAATAATTTTGTTTTTGAATTTTTTTGCTTCTCCTAAAAAAAATTTCTCTGTCTCGCTCGGACTAATTTCTAAAACCATCCGGGGATAATCTTTTGCTTCTTTGACTTTTATAAATTGCGCACCAAGCTGGAGAGGATCTATGTGCCAGTCAAATTTAATTTTTGCTTTTTTTACTAAGTCATCAATGGCATATTTTTTTTGCCTTGCGATAATATACAAATCAATATAATCTCTGGCTTGAGTGCGCTGATAAATAGAAAAAAGTTTATTAACGGCGATATCTAATAAAGAATCAACTTCAATTCCGTATTCCTTTTTTCCTTTTTCAATACGGGGAAATGGGAAATAAGTAAACTCTGTTTTTATTACTTCCTGGTTAAAATGCAGAAAAAAAAGATTTCGGTTATAACTTTGTTGAAAATCTATTTTTGAGATACCAAGCTTTTCTTTGATTTTTTTTAACGCTATATTAATTTGGACGATATCAAATTCAGTTTCGGAAAAAAAATCAAGGTCTTCAGAATAACGATGATTTAAATAAAAATTTTGGGCGATAAATTCGCTCCTCCCCATTTCTTCTAAAAGAGAAATCTGCTTATCGGTAAGAATTTTATTTTCCATATAAAAGAAGCTGTAAAAAACGCTTCCGCGCCGGGTCAAGCCGAAGTTTATCCCAGAATTTTTTAAGGTTACTGCTGTTTATTTTTTCTCCGTTCAAGCCAAAATTCACCATCTGCTCTAGTTTCCAAACAGCATATTTTTCTTTATCCTTTTTAAGCTCTTTTTCGTTTACATTCCAGTTGTACATAAAAATATTATACCATAAATATCCCAAAATATCTAGTCATTTACGATAATAATTCTTTAACGAGCCTTGAGACTAAACTGGAATCGGATTTACCTTTGACTTTGGGCATTAATTCAGCCATAACTTTGCCCATGTCTTTGATTTCTTTGGCTCCGGTCTTGGCGATAGCTTCGCCGACTAATTTTTTGATTTCTTCTTCGGCCAGCTGTTCCGGCAGATATTTCTGCAAAATTGTTATTTCTTTTTTTTCTTTTTCTGCCAATTCCGGCCGGTTGCCCCTGATATAAAGCTCAACTGCCTCCCTTCTCTTTTTAATTTCAGAAGAAATTACATCTATCAGCTCTTCATCGGTTAACAGAACATCCTCGGCTTTGCCAGACTTGAATCTTTTGTCTTTTTCTTTGCTTAAAACTGCGGCCAAAACCAATCGCAAAACCGAAACTTCAAGTTCCTTTTTTCCTTTGAGGGCTAAATTCAAATCCTCTTGAATTTTAATTTTTAACACGATAAATTAACGTCTTATTTTGCGTTCAATCTCGCCGAGTTTTTTTAATTTTTCGTATTCGTCTCTTTTTTCCAATCTTCTCAAGGCCGACTTCTTTTTCATATCTTCTGATTTCACTCTTTGGACAAACCTTCTTTTTTTCGCCAGAATCAAAATACCGCTTTGCTGCATGCCTTTGCTGAATCGGCGAAGCAAGCTTTGGTTATTTTCCCTATTTTGTTTTTTTACTTCTAATGGCATATATTTAATAATCAGTTAGTTTTCCTCCGCCCATTATATGCAAGTGCAAATGATTGACTATTTGTCCGGAATCTTTGCCTATATTGAAAGTTAATCTATATCCCGATTCGGCCGTTCCCTGTTCTTTGGCGATTGATTTGGCTAACAAAATTAACCCCCCTATTAAATCTTTATCTTCCAGCGCTAAATAATTTACGGAAACAATGTGTTTTTTGGGAATAGCTAAAAAATGCAATGGCGCCTTGGGAAAAACATCTTTGATCACCAGGAATTTATCGTCTTCGTAAATTATTGTTGATGATAGCTCTTTATTTATAATTTTGCAAAAAATACAGCTCATAATGCGAATGATACGAATTTTTACTCGAATAATACGAATATTTGTAGCATTCGGATATTTATTCGTAGAATTCGGATTATATTATTTTCGAAGCCTTTTTTTAATTTCTGCCACCACTCTTTCTAATTTGACTGTATCCTGTTTACCATTTTTCATATCTCTGATAATGATTATTCCGGCCAAAACTTCCTGCTGTCCCAGAATTAAAGTATACAACACTTCCTCCTTGTCGGCAATTTTTAATTGAGCCTTTAAAGAATCTCTGCCGAGGGATTCTAAAACTTGAATTCCCTCTTCGCGAAATTCCTCTATTAATTTCAAGCATTTTCTTTTAGCTGAAGTTCCCAATTGAGCTATAAAAATCTGCGGAAGGTTTATACGAGAGAACTTCAATGGCTCTTTTTTTATTATTTCAATAATTCTTTCTATCCCGGCTGCTCCGCCAACGGCCGGCGTTTCCTTGCCCCCTAAAAGCTTTGTTAAATTATCATATCTTCCGCCGCCGGCTAAACTGCCGATGGCCTTTCCGTCAACAGATTCCTCTATAATCTCAAAAACGGTTTTAGTGTAATAATCCAAGCCCCGAACCAAATAAGGACTCAAATGATAGGGCAATCCCATTTCGTCTAAAAATTCCAAAACCTCTTTAAAATGTCTATGGCACGGTTCGCAAAGATGATCAATAATTTGCGGAGCTCCGGCGACAATCCTCTGGCATTTTTCTTCTTTGCAGTCTAAAATTCTCAAAGGATTTTCTTTTAATCGGCGCCGGCAATCAGCGCATAAAGAATTACCTCTTGTCTTGAAATAGCTGACTAAAATCTTTTTATAATAAGGCCGACAAGCCGAATCGCCAATGCTATTCACTTGAACCGCTAAATTCTTTATTTTTAATTCCTTTAAAACATTATAAAAAATCTGGATGATTTGAGCGTCAAGCGCCGAGCTTATTTCTCCTAAGACTTCAAAACCAAACTGCCAAAACTGGCGGAATCTCCCGGCCTGGGGATGTTCATATCTGAAAAATGGCGCCGAATACCAAAGTTTCACCGGTTGGGGCAAGTTCATCATGCCGTGCTCAATATAAGCCCTGGCAACCGGGGCCGTGCCTTCCGGCCTCAAAACTAAAGCATCTCCGCCCTTAGTTCTCAACATAAACATTTGTTTTTCAACAATGTCGGTGCTTGTGCCCACTGACCTTAAGAAAAGTTCAGCTTGTTCCAAAATCGGCGTATCAATTTTTTGAAAATGATAAAAATCAGCGATATCTTTAACAGTATCCTGAATTTTTTCAAAATATTTCTGATCTTCCGGCAAAATATCGTGCATGCCGGTCGGCGTTTGAAACTTAAGCTTTTTAGACATAGTTAATAATTATATGCTCCGAACGCGGCTATGCTATTTAACGGCCAGGCCCGTAAAATAACCCGGCCGATAATATTATCTCTTGGCAATGATCCCCAGCGCCGGGAATCAGACGAGGCAAGGCGATTATCTCCCAAAACAAAATAATCTTTTGCCCCTAAAACCGCTTTTGTATCTCCTAAAGTTAAATCGTTCGGAGGCAGATATTTTTCATCTAATGTTATATTTTTATCAGCTCTGAAAATTATAATTTTCCCGGCTTGAATTTCCACGGTTTCTCCGGGCAAACCGATAATTCTTTTAATATAACGCTGGGAAGGATCGTTGGGATATTTAAAAACTATGACTTCTCCTCTTGCCGGAGCCCTGAATTTGTAAGATAATTCATCAACAATCAGATAGTCGCCATTTTCAAAAGTAGGATCCATTGACTGGCCCTTGACGAAAAACGGCTGAAAAACAAAATACCTGATAGGCACGACTATCAACAAAGCGATAATAATAATTTTCGCCGTCTCCCAAACAAAAGTTAATACCTTCCTCATCAAGTTTTTAATTTATTAAAAACGCAGATAAAGATGAAGTCGCTACTTCATCGCTTGCCCCTTAAGTATATCACTATTTTTTTATTTTACAACAAAAAACCGCCACGATATTACTCGCAGCGGTTTTTCAACCCTACCCCTCTCCTCACTAATTTTTCGGGAACCGCCATTCCCACTGGTCTGGCGGAACCCGCATACTCACCTCCTCATTATTGGGGAGGACGACGAAGACGGTGAGCGATCCATCGTCCTCCATTCTCGCCTGCTCATCCGGAATCTCTTCCGGACGAACAAGCTCGCCTTTTGAGACAAGCTCGGCAACAGCCTGCCGGGCTTTCTCCTGCCACGCCTGCCAAACATCAGGCGTGATATTAATCTGGTCGAGATCAACCATTCTTGACCTCGCTTTCCTGCTTCGCCACCCGAAGCAGGAAGCACTCTCTACCGTTGCCGCCGTCGTCAGAATGGTACGACTCTTCTCCGGCGGTATTCCGGAGAACGAGCCGGCTATTCCACCAGCCACCGGTACATACCAAAAAGTAGCTGGCACCCTCGTCCGCATAAAACGGCGAGGGATTATTTATAACCTCCCCCTCCTTTTCCTTCCACTCCCCGTCATCCTTATACTGGGAGGTTATTTTTATCTCCCCCACCACCCCTTTCTGGATCGATTGCCCAATCTCGGGACATTCATGGCGATCCACATCAAAGGGGAGCAGGGTATATTTCCCCTCCTGCCACAGGGGCTTTTCAAGCCCCTTGGCAACTTCTTTTTTTATGCCTTCCTCGGTTAGGAAGGCATCCTCGTCTCTCCCTTCTCCGGGAGTGCCGAGGTACCCCTGAAGTTGGCGACCATCGGTGTATTTTGCCGAAAATTCGGCAAAGGTTCCGGGGATGAACCCGTTATAGCGGTACATCACCGCTTCCCGGGTTCGGCAATTCAGGAGCAGGACGGCCCGGCGGATGAATCCCTCTTTCCGCCGGACATAAACAACCTCGTAGGCCTCGTTCTCGCCGTCTTTCATACGACGATAAGAAGCCAGAAGGTTGTCTCCGCTCCATTTATACCACTCCGGAAGCGGGTCGGACTTTTCCGTCACCGTTTTGCATGCCCGCCGGAAATACGGGCATGTGTCCTTTTGATTCCGCTGGACAAACTCCAGCCAGCGGACTCCCTGTATCCTGCAGGCTTTACAGAGAAACAGGGGAATTTTTTCCGCTTGGGCAAGAATGTGCGCCCGCACATTACCGTTGTGCCGACACACTGTCGGCTCGCCGAATTGGTCGACTAACATTTTCTCGACGATCTCGTCGAGCTTGTCGGCGACAACAGCGGTCGCCAGAATCCCCTCGCCAACCGAACCGATTGCGAAACCGGTCCAGTTAGCCCGGTATTCCTGGGGGTGATTTCTAAATTCACCCCAAATTTTACCCGGGGTAAGTCTGATCTCGCCCCCGTGGTAAAAGGATTCCACCTCTACCTTCCGGGTGTAAGCAACGACCCGGATTGCACTGGCGGTTAAGCCAGTGTTGGAAGAATAGGAGTGTGTTTTTTTGAGGCATACCGCTGCCTCGTCAAACCACCACTCCCGCACCCCATTGCCAGCCCAACTCCAGGAAAATTCTCCTACCATCAGCGAGGAGTACTCGCTGGTGGAAACGGCTGTGAAGCCGCCTTCCTCGTCCCCAAGGAAAGTCAGCTTCACATTCCTGTCCCCGTTGTTCTCATCGGGTCCAGAAACTTTCTGCTCCGGGAAGTATTTTACAAAATCTTCCCGGGACAGAACAACCGCCTCCCCTTCCTGTGGCACCCGCCACGTCTCTTCCCACTCGCCATGGTATCCACCATGGCGGCTATACCAAATTCCGTTCATTGCAATCCTCCTTTTTTCTCTTTTCTGATTCTCCCCGGCGCCCATACCACGGGCTTTTCCGAGAAAAACACGATAACCAATGATTTTTGCCTTAGGATTTTTAGTCCCTCGGCAGAAATCGTCACCTTCTCTTTCCCAATCTCCACTCCCGCAATCGGGAACTTGGTCTTTTTCCCCCAGAGCCTTCTTCTCTGCTCCGGGTTGAATTTTTTCCCGCCTTGGCTTACGCCGCGGTGGACAATGAACACCTCCATATCCACCGTTGGCAGGGAAAATTCATATCTAAAATTTCCCTTCCTTAACATTGTTCCTCCTTTTGCTCTGTCCTTTGTGGACTGAAGCAGTAAAATATTTTTATATGGGTTGAAAACCCATTTTCAGCGCGCAATTATTTTACGCGTTGAAAATGGGAGGGAAACAGTTACCAACTGTTTCCCTGACCCAACCCTTGTTGCGCTTTTTCTCTATTGATAGAGAATATAGGCGAAACGCCACGCCTCCATGCTTTCCATCAAAGCAAGAAACTTTTTTGCGCCCTATTCTTACTTCCGTCCAGTCACTTTCGTAACTTCACGTTTTCAGAAATTTTTCCTATTTAGCATACTAAGGCTATTTAGACCTTTAAGGCCTTTATTAAACACCTTGGTCTATTCATAGGGATTGTGGTTGGAACGCGCAGCCAGTGGATTTACCTTTCTCCTTCTTTGGAACGCCCTCAGGGCAAGAAGCTAAAGGAATTTACCACCCGTTCAGTTTTCCCTGAATAGTTTGCCACACCTTGCCTTAGATCGCCCAGGGATTCCAAGCCCTAAGCGATTTTTATCTAAGGTCTACGCTTATACTTCGGCTAAGCGCACCACCGGATCTTTCTGACGGTAGATCAGTCCGGCCATTCTTCTTTTTTGACGGAGGCGCCGTCTTTCTTAGCCCATTGGTATCACCCCCTTTTAAACCAAATTATGCTTACAGCTTCAGCCCGCCCCGACGGCGGGCTTCTCGCTCGGCCACCTTCGGCTCGAGCTCGTCGATCTGCTTCTGGATCTCTCCATTAGCAGAGCGATATTGCTCGGGCAGCAGCCGCCTGCTGTTCGTGAACCTGATGGCCAATGCGGTCATCAGATCAAACGCCTGCTGATCACGGCTCGGAATGTAATCCGCCACCGCTTCGTCCAGATGGCTGGTCTGGACGACGACGTCCCCTTCTTCGGCGAATTGCTTCGCCCGAAGAAGGAGCGCCTCCAACTCGGCGCCGGTCCAGCCGTCAGTTGCCTTCAGGCCGGACGAAAAGTCAATCCCCTCGGCACTGATGCCATACTTGCGGCACAGCGCCTCAAAAATTGACTTTCTGCTCGCGCTATCTGGCGCGAGCAAAGGTACCCGTTTGTCCATCCGGCCTTCTCGAAGGATTGCCGGCGGCAAGCGCTGGGGGTAATTCGTGGCAAGCATAAAAAACAGCTTACCACGCGCGGTATCGTCGCCCATTATGTTCTGCAACTGACCGCGCACGCGGTTGGACACCCCGCTGTCCCCCGCGTATTCGTTCCCACTGCCGATGGCCTCGGCCGCTTCGTCTATGAAGACGATGGTCGGAGCCATGGCCCGAGCGATGTCCAACGCCAGCCTCATATTCCTCTCGGAATCGCCTACATACTTAGATAGGACGCTCCCGAGCATTACGAAGTTGACGCCGCTCTCCTTGGCTAGAGCCTCGGCGATAATGGTTTTCCCTGTGCCGGGCGGACCCATCAGGATCCACCCTTTGTCGCAGGTTCGTGACCCTGCGCGGAGTTTGTCAATCTGAACCCTTAAAGCGTCCTTGACGTTTTCGAGGCCTCCGATTGCCTCAAACCCATGCTTGGGCCGGACTACCACAAGCACGCCGCCCGATTGTTTTTCAATTAACTGGACCTTGCGGGTCCAGATAAAAGAATCGCCAATCGGGGCTCCTGACTCCAAGGAATCCATGCAAAAGTCCTCAAAGTCCTTGCACCGGAGACCGGCCATTAAGTTGGCCGCCACTCCGGGCTCAATTTCTGACGCCAGCTTTACGCCGTAGGCCTTAAGGCCATAGGCGATATAGCTGGCATGCTCTTCCCGAGTTGGTCTCGGGAGATGAAGCCGCACGACATTGCTGTCATCGTGCTTCACCACCTGCGAAACCCGCTCGGGATTCCTCTCGACGAGGATGACAGGATTACCCGTCCCCCGAAGGGGCGAGTCCATCCCGGCCCAGCGCTGCATTGTCACCGCTGGGACTGACCCGTAATCGTTCTCTGGCAGTACGCTTTCGGCGTACTCCACAACTACAGCCGCCTTTTTCTCTTCCGGTTTACCCTGCGAAAGCAGGATTTCCAGAAGTTTGAAGGCGGCTTCCGGGTCGGTTGGCAACTCGCCGTTCCCGCCGTTTCCGGCGAGAACACCGAGTAGACTTGCCGCCCCACTAGCTTGGGGCTTATTCAGCCCCACAACAGCCTTGAACTTTTCTCTCATCGAGAGTTGGTCCTTGGCCGGTTTGGTCTTCAGAATTTCATCGCCGAATTGGAATCCAGCCGACTTGTCCCAGAAGACCACGATCTCGCGGCTCGCCAACTGGCGAGCCCAAAATTGCCGGAGAGTTACAAACTCTCCGTTCAGCGGAAATAAATCCGCTATGTTGCCGCTTAGCAAAAACACGTAACCGAGCTCAGCGGCATAAGCCCGGGCGAAAACTTCAAACCACCCGTGCGCGGTTATTTCCGCGTTTTGGTTTTTCATCGAAAACCTCCTTTTAAATTTTTTCCATCTCTGGAAACCCGGTCGCTGTAAGCGACCCGTCCAGCGAGAGTGTTAACTCTGCCGTTTGATGGGCTTCCGCCACTTCCTCCGGCCGAATCCGGCCTGATAGGAAATGGAGTTTCTGATTCGCGGACCCTCGGTAGGGTTCCGCACACCGCTCGGACTCTATGAACGTCCCATCTATCAGGAGATCAACCTCCTGTAAAATGGCATTCCAGTCCTTGCGGTTGGCCTCTCTCAACTGCTCCAAAGTATAACCCGTGAAGCAGACCACGGTTAAGCCAAGACCGTGGATTTTTTTTGCCAACTCCGCAAGTTGGCTGGCCTGCTCAAACGGCTCGCCACCGGAAAATGTGACGCCGCTAATTCCCTTGATCACCGCAATGCGGTTTTCAAGTTCTTCAACGGTCACCAATTCCTTGGTGGCGAACGGCTGGGTTTCAGGATTGAAACATCCGGCACATCGCCGGTTACACCCTTGAACCCAAACCACCGCTCTCTCCCCCGGTCCGTTGGCGCGGGACCGAAGGAGAAACGAATGAAGATTAATCGGGGGCATACTTCACCCTCTTTCAACCTTCACGGTCGCCTCTTGCGCGACCGGCTCGACCTCGGTCAAATCCTTCATCTGAAGACCATTGACCTCGGTCACTATTCCGAGCTTTTCGAGTTCTCGGGAAATCTCGGCCGCCTGTTTGAGGCAGGCCCTTCCCTTGAACCCGTCAAACTCGGAATTGACGGAACCGTCGCTCCCGACGGTTATAATCTCTTTCGGCAATTTTTTCTCCTTTCTTTACATTTGCACGACCAGCTGGAGCTGGCGTGCCTCGGTAACTCTGATCTCAGTTTTTTGCCCTTTCGCCTGGGCGATGAGCGCCCGGGCGGCGAAGTAGCAACTTCCACCCAACACCTGCTCGAGCTGCTTTTTTAATTCAGCAGCTCGCTTTTTTTGATCGTCGTAATAAAAGTCCCCGACGATCGCCAGCTTGCCACTGGCATCAATACCGATCCCCACCCCACCGAATTTGTGTTCGTTAACTGCGCCCTCGGTGGCAATGGCGCAGATGATTTTGACTCCGTCGTACTGGCGAACTTTTTCGCCAGACCAATTATAGACGAAATCCGTCACCTGCGCTCCTTGCAAAGCAAGGAGCTGGGCCGCAACCTTGATCCCCTCACCCAGCACCGCTGGGTGGACCGTGTCGAAACCCTTCACGGTCTGCCTGGAGATGTGGCTCATTCCACACCTCCTGGTGCAATTGTCCAGGCGGGGCGAATCTCGCCGCCGCATTTTTTACACTTGCCGCCAAAACTGGCGGCCGTGTACGAGGCGTAATGCCCTTTCGGACACCGTGCCTCCAGCACCGGCTGGAAAACCGGCGAACTTTTGAGTTCATCCAGGTTCGTCACCCGGACTACTCCGTGGCCGATCGACCGGCCACCACCGAGGGAGGCGAAACCAACGTTCAGGGCCTGCAAAAAGGCCCGAACAACCGGCCTTGCTGAGGCCCATTTGTCTTCTTCCGGCTCGTTAAACGCAAAGCCGGAAAGTTGGACTTCAAAAAATCCAGCCCAGCACTTTTCCTCCCAGATCTCCCCGGTTCCCGTGCCAGTCGTGCGATTCACGGGCGTGTGCCCGTGAACTGAGGTCGTTCCTACGACCTCTTGGATATGGAAATGAACCGGGGTAAAATCTGCCTTAAGCAGATCTCCCACCGGGATTTCATACTCCCGGCAGAAACCCCACCATGCCTCGTATATACGAAGCATGATGTCCGTCGCGACATTCTCGTCGCGACCGGACAACCAGACACCTTCGCCTTTTTCCAGGCGAATGCCACTGCCCTTAGTTTCCAACTTCACTAACACCTTTTTCCTCCTTTCTTAAATCTTACCACGGGCACTGGCTCGTTTCCGCGCCCGGGATCGTTGGTTCGGAACCCCACACTAAAGCGTGGGTGTTCCAAAATTCACGCGACTTTTCAGTCGCGTTGCGATCCCAAGGCTCCGGTTCCGGCCGGTGCCCAACGAAGGCCGTGATCAAGATATAGACGTCGTTTTCCTCGGCCTTCTTGAGGATAACGACGAAGCTGGAGTATTTTTCCGGCTGTCTGTTTTTGACAAACCGGGTATGACCCCAGCGCCCGGGCCGCTTTGCGTATACGATTTCGTCGCCTGGCCCAGTGACAACGCAAACCGTTTCGCCGATTGGTCGACCGAAGTCGACTTCCTCGACGAAAAATTGTCTGCCCCCACTTTTTACCTTGGCGAGGGCGGCGGGCAAGAGTGCCGCGACCTCGCCGTGGACATGCGAGAGAAGCCGGTCAATGACCGGTTCCCCCGACGCCAACTTTAAATCCATGATATTCCTCCTTTTATTTTGTCCGTTCAATCTCCAAAAACTTCAGAGACTCAACGGACAAAAAAAGGAGGGCGCAAAATAAATACCTACGACTCGGACGCTCCGGTGTAATAATCCCCGAACGTATAATCGCCGTAAATAATTATTCTGGCTATTAAATTGTCAATGAACTCCTTGTCATTTCTGGCAAGGAAAAAGATGGGGGCAAACAATTTGGGCCTTTTATAAAAAATTTATGCCCTGCTTTTATATTTTGTAGTTAGTATATGTCTTGCCAGAAAGGGGATTTTACTCCCTGATTCCAGTAAAAAATTAACTACTCTCTCCCCATCTTTTTCCCTGCCAAATTTTTTGATGAACTATTTTTATTTCCGTCAAAGAGATTCCTGGCCACGAGGTGGGTTAGACCTCCCGACCAGCCAATCTCCCTTCTATCCTTCGATAAAAACTCAGGATAAAGAGAACGGTTGATAGGACGGCTTTTCGCAGACTATTTCGTCCCTCACTTCTTCGGGACAAATTCGTCATTGCTACTTAGCCCTGTATCAAACCAATCTGTTTGTTAACGATTAGCTGATACGTATACCCATCTTCATTAGCATTTCTGCTAAGGAACAAACTTTAGCGGCTACGATTCCTGGATTACTCCAGAAACCAGTAACATTACGCTTTAGTTGAAAGAACTATTTCTTAAATTTCTATTTATCTGTCATTTTCTTTCTACCAATAGTATAGCATACTACTTATTTCTTGTCAAGCCCCCATGACTAGAAACAACCATACTGGGCAATTTCCCCTCTATTTTAGTCATAAATTATATACTATTTATTGTCATAAACACTTGACAGGTATGCTTGATATGATAAGATTAAAATATGTATAAGGATCTATTTATTCAATGCGGGCTTAATTCAAACGAAGCTGTAGTCTATGAATATCTGATAAAAAACGGGGAATCCCCGGCTTCAGATATAATTAAAAAAACCCCTCTTAAAAGAGGAGTTGTATATAATACTCTTTCTGATTTAGCGAAGAAGGGATTAATCAATGAAACCAAAAAGAAAAAAATTGCCTATTTTAGTCCCGAGCATCCGGAAAAATTAATTGACTATTTAAACAGCCAAGGCGGCAATATCCAAAAAGCCCAAAAAAATCTGGGGGCCAATATCCCTGATATTACCTCTCAATTCAGACTGGTTTCGGGCAAGCCGGGCGTTAAGTTTTTTGAAGGGATTGCTGGCATTAAAAAAGTGCTTGAAGATTCCTTAACCTCAAAAACCCCAATTGACACTTATGCCGATGTGGAGGCTATTGTAAAATATATTGATAAAATAAACCGGGAATACGTTAGACAGAGAGATAAATTAGGCATCAAAAAAAGAGCCATTATTCTTGACTCTGCTTTCTCTAGAAATTATCTTAAAGACTACCACCGAGAAACTACCGATATGAGGTTTATCAGCCGAAACCTTTACCCCTTTAATTCAATCATGCAGATATATGACAATAAAATATCCTATATAACTTTATCGGATAAAAGCATGATCGGAGTGATAATAGAAGATAAAAATATCTACCAGATGCATAAATCAATCTTTCAATACACCTGGGACAATGCTAAAAGCTTTAGACAACTGGCTCATTTCTCAAGGGCGCAGTAAACGCTGTCTTTGTCAAAAAAGTATCTAGTCATAACGTATCCCTTTTCATTGATCAACTCCTCTAGTTTTTTTAATAATTCAGGGGAGTTTCTTTTGAATTCAAAGGCAAGGTCATTACCCTCATAACTGCGGCGATAAGATTTGTTTTTGGGGCTTCTTTCTATATTAAAAACAGTTTCTCCCGTGCCTTCATAATTTGGAATCACTTTTTTTACAACAAAACCGGACTTTTCAATATAATGGGAACTTATGGCCGTATCCGGAAGGCAATCAGCTTCAATCGTTTCATTAGCCACGGTTTCAGCTTTCAGGCTTGTTTCTATTAAAGCCGCTCCGATGGCAGAACCGGCTAATTCCGGCCTAACGTTAACTGAGGCGAAATATTTTTTGCCTTTTCCTCGGTCAAATCGATCAAAGGCAATAATCTCCTCGCCTTTTCGATAAAAATATAAAACCGTATCGCTGCCCTTTGTTCCAAACTTCTTTCTAAACTCTTCCAGCAATTTTTTCTGCAAAGCCGGTTTGTCCTCGTAATTTCTGGCATAAATTCCCAGCATCTGGGAAATATCCTTATTTTTATCAATTAATTCTCTGGCGTGCTTTCGCGCAATCCCCTTAACCAAAGAGAGCGGCACCATTTGCCTGGGTTCGGCGCGTTCAAATGTGACATCTTTCAAGTCTTCCAGTTTTACTCCCCCTCGAGACTCTTGCAAAGATTTATATACGCTAGCGGTAAGAACCAAATCGCCTTTATATTTTTCCAGCACTGGCAAGATCTCCTCTTTCTCCAGTCTTTTTTCTTTGTTGCCGGCGTCTTTAATCTTCTCGGAAAACTTAACCAATAGATTGTTGGCTCTTTTAATTAAATTCTGGGTAATTAACTCCATTTCTTCGGGCAATATGTCTTTATTTTCTTTAAACAAACCGTTTAATTGTTCTCTATTTTTTTCAGCCAAATCAACTATCTCTCCGTATTTATTGAAAATTAAATCAGCGCTTTCACCGTCTAAATTTTCTCCGATATCCAAAATTTTCTTGCCCATTTCCTCTCCCGATTCAAGAGATAAAAATGATTTTATCCGATTATTAATTGCTTCCTTATCAGCCCCTTTAGCCAAAAATTCTTTAACTTTTTCAACTTCTTTTATACTTTTTGAAGAAAGAAAATTAACAAACTGCACCTGCTCCCTTATACTGAAGTCTTTTAATTTAATACCAAAATATTCTTCCATTCTATCTCTTAATGGAAGTTCAATAAGAGACTTGTATGTTAATATCATTTTTCTATAATCTTCCTCTCCCATATTTTCCTTCCTAAAACCCTCTTTTGCCAGAACCTCTTTTATGCTTAATCTTTGGGGTTTTCCCTCTTGTTTTAATGTAAAAAAAGAATCAGCAGAATATTCCGTATCATAAATCACTGCGTATTTATCGTTTATTCTGCTATAAATCGACGCTTCTTTCATAAATTGCACGTAATCGGGGTGAGTAATTTCTGCTTCGGCTGATAAAATTTTGCACTTCTCTTTAAGGAGAGGATCGTCAAATTTATCATGGAAATCTCCGTCCTTTTTTCTTCTTTCATTAACAGTTTTTGATAATTCGTCAATTTTAACTTTTATAAAAAAATTATTATTTCTTTTTTTTAATTCACGAAGTATGTTCTCGGCCTGTATCCCGGTTTCCTCAAAGCCAACTTCATCTTGTTTGTATTTTAACTCATCTAAGATTCTGATAATTTTTATTGATTTGCTGATATCTCCGCTATTCTCTCGTGCCGCTTCTCTCAAATCACCGACCACACCCCCATATAGTCCCATACAACCAATAGCTTCTGAAATTGTCTGTTTATAAACCTTACCAGGGTTATCCAGCATAGCAAAAACAAGATCAAGCATAACGTCTCTATCAATCATCTGGATATGTTGAAACCATATCCTTATCTGTTCTTGAAGAATTGGCGAGAGTTTTTGTCCATCCTCTAATCTTTTTGTTAAAGATTTCGCAGCTAATTCGCTAACCGTGTTTTTTTCTCTTTTCTCTTTATTATTCGTGGTAAATATTGAACTAAAAAAAAATGGGTCGTAAATATTTTTATCCTCGCCATACTTTTCAAATAAATCTATTAATTTATCCACCTGATCTTGGCTCCATGCCCGATTCAAATTAAATCCATCCTCTTTTAAAAAATATATTTTATCCACCATCAAGTGAAAATCTTCTGCGGTTTTCTCGCCCCTATCAAATTCCCCCATGGACTCTTCTATCTTCTGGTTGAAAATTTCTCTTTTTTGTTTATCGGCCTCTACTTGTCCATCGTTTACTCCTTTTTCTAAAACCGGGGTTTTAGTTTTTGGACTTGCACCAAAAACGCCCTCTCCTTGAGATTCTTTTTCAATATCCCGTTTTTCTCCAAATTTTTCTGCCATATTTTAAATTGGAATTTTTTTAAGGCAATGTTTAAAGGCCTCCAGCCGCTCTTTTAATTTAGAATCTAAGTGGCGCGGATTTAATTCTAAGGCCCTAATTTGGCTGTTCAAAGAAGCGATAAAATAACTGAATAATTTCTTTTCGTAATCAGAGCTTTCTTCTGAAGGATCAAAATTTTTAATACCCTCCTCAACATGGCTCTCCGGCAAAGCTAAATAAAAAATTGGCAACCCTTTCATTGCTCCAAATTTTAACTTCATTTTATCCCCGGCTTTTTCAAAAGCAAGCCCGTATTTCAAGCTAACGCCATTCCTTTCTATATTTCTATTTAAAACCGTTTCTTTTTTCTTTTCGTATACTTTTCCAGCGGTGTCTTCCACTTCATCCAAGGCGCAAACTACATTACCGGTTGATCTTTCTATGATTATATTGTCTGCGCCGTTCTTAATATCGTCGTAGGCCGAAGAACGCAAAACAACAAAGTCCTTTTTTAAATTTTTGTAAAAAATCGCGCTTTTCAGCATTTCTAAATCTTCGCCCGGATTGCCAACTCCGCTCTCCGCCGAACTGCCGTACCATTCCTTCCGGTATTTTTCTATCATTTCCTCGTCTTTTTTTATAACTTCGGGAGAATACGCGCCCTCAAAAGCCCCCATATCAACTCGGCAATCATTTCCCACCGGCATTCCCTCTGCTTTTAATTGCAAAGACATTGACTCCAAAAAATCATTTAATTGCTCCCTTTTTTCTTCAACGGCAAATTCCCTTTTATTTTCAAAATTTCTCTCCAGATTCGACATAATTTATATTTATGCTATTTTTCTTTTTCTTGCCATTCTTTTTCTAGTTCTGCCCGAGCTTGATCTGTCAGTTTATTTTTCAATAATTCTTTTTCGCAAACCCCCGCCCAGATTCTCTAAATCATTCTTCGCCGATGAGGTAAAACTTAAAATCCATTCTGACATAAAAATTTAGGGGCGATACTTCTTTTTAATTTCTTCTAGGGGAATAAATTTTTGGGGATGTTCTTTCAGTCTTTTTTTGACCCACCCTTGAAGCTCTAAACCCAAATCGGGATCCAATAAAACATCTTGAACTGTTTCAATAATTGTTCGACGAATCAAGGTATTTAATTTTCTCTCTTTTACCAGTAGTTCCATATATTTTATATATTAATAAAAATTAACCGGTGAGTCAATATTAATCTGCGATTATAAGTATATTAGACATTCAATGTCTAACATCCTATTCTTCCCATTCTTTTGACTTAAACTTTTCCGGGTTAATTTTATGAAGAAAATTCCTCATCTTCCTCCGATTTTCATCCATTTCTTCGATTATTTCGGTGTATTGGCTACGTTTCCTTTCAGTAAACGGTTTTACTTTCATTAACCTTCTTGATTTTTCCTCCAGTTTCTCATACTCTTTTAATAACTTTTCATACTCAATTTTCTCTTCTGGCGTCAGTTCTTTTTCTATTTCTTCTTTTTCTTTTTTTAATCTCATTATCTCCTCTGCCTCAACATCTTTATCCTCTTCCTCTTCCTTTTCCTCTTCCTTTTTCTCCTCTTCCTTTTTTGGATCCTTGTCCTGAGCCACGTCAAAGGATTCCTCCGAAGGGCCTTTTTCGATATCATTTCTCATGTTTTTAAAAGTTAAATTATTTATATTCCTAACCTCGACCTTTGGATTATTTCGGCCTCAACTTCCTGCCTCGGCCGGCCGTATTTTAATTTTGATAATTTTTTAATCGGCGCCACAATGTCTTTATTGCCCTTTTGAGGCAAAATTGTTTGGATTTTAAAAGCCGGGTAAACCTTATTGTTAATCATTAACTTCAAAATAAGAGTGAAATTGTCCAAATTAACCAAGTCAAATCTAGAAAATTCCGGCTCAAACTGCTTTTCCAAAAATTCGGCGTCGCTTGCCCCAACCCTATAGGCCCCGATAGTGCCGACATTTCCTAAGACTGCATTTCTGATTTCTTCAGTCAATTGGGAAATATATTGATGCGTCAAAGTTAAATTAAGCCGGTATTTTCTCGCTTCGGAAAGGATGGTGGCGATGCTGTCAGTGGTAAAATTCTGAAACTCATCAACATAAAGGTAAAAATCTTTTCTCTCGTCTTCGGGAATCTTCGTCCGCTTCATTGCCGCCATTTGAATTTTTGAAACAAGGATCAGACCCAAAAGAGAGCTGTTAACCTCTCCAGTCTGACCCTTGGAAAGATTAGCTAAGAATATTTTACCACTATTTATTATTTCTGTCAGATCAAAGCCGGAATGGGACTGGCCGATGATATTCCTCATCATTTCGTTTTCAATAAACCGGCCGACTTTTGAAACCACATAGCCCAGCATATCCGATTTCGTTGAACCGGTTGTCTGTTTCCACTCTTTCATCCAGAAACTTCTGACGATGGGGTCGGTAACCTTGCTTAATTTTTGTTCCATAAACTCATCATCAGTGAAAATTCTGGGAATCTCTACTAAAGTGCCGGGATTATCTTTGTCAGCCATCATCGCCAGCATAGCGTTTCTCATATAATGCTCAAACATCGGCCCGATAATTTCCGGCGGAAAAAGTTTGTAAAATATGGCGATCATTTCCTGAACAGCAAAGTCCTTCTGTTCCGGCGTATCGTATTCCAGCATATTCAAGCCCATCGGCCGCTCCATATCAAATGGCTCAAATAAAACAACATCATCCACCCTGTCTTTGGGAATCTGTTCCAAAATGTCTTCAATCAATTCTCCGTGCGGATCAATTACTCCCACCCCTTCGCCGTTTTGAATGTCCTGCCGGATCATTTCTCTAAATAAGCTGGTTTTACCGGTACCTGTTTGTCCAACAACATAAAAATGCCTTCTTCTGTCCTCGCGGGAAGCGAAAGAAACTTGTTTTTCTTCGCCCCGAAAAATAACTTTGCCAAGCACATTTAATCCTTTTTCCGGAAGCTCCGAAGGCGGAGCGGCAAAACCGCTTTTGACCCATTTTATATTTGGCGATTCCGTATGAGGCAGAGGGAAATGGAAAACGCTAGCCAACTCCTCCAAGTTTAAAATATTTTTTTTGCCATCATCAAAATTTCTAAAACTGAAGTTATAAATTAATTTTTTAAGGCCGCCTTTCTTCGCCCTCTCTGTTTTAAAACTGTTGCCCGAAGACGTGAATTGGCCAAAAACTCCTTCCAGATGGCCGATAATTTCCTCGGCTCTTTCTATTTTTCCGGCCGAAGCGATCAATCGGATATTGGCTTCAAAAACCGGCTTCTGGATTTTTTCCTCAATAGTTTTTATCGCCAATTCGTCAACTTGGAATTTATTCACATTGGCAATATCTTTTTTAGGATCTTTTCTGCCGCCAAAAACATCAGCCAATATTTCCGTTAAAGCATTTCTGCTTGCTTCGGCAATGGCTGCTTTTATTGG
>ERZ1292645.154-Hain-H14-02um-R2-154-length-30891-cov-6_pt1 | contig 30891 bp, 32 predicted proteins | sample MGYA00564401_ERZ1292645 | MGnify/ENA primary metagenome ERZ1292645 (study PRJEB36523, sample SAMEA6512644) | groundwater metagenome | collected 2019-01-09 | study: AquaDiva: Metagenomics assemblies of 32 groundwater samples | reverse complement strand
TTATTTCTTTTTTAATAATTTCTTGAATTTTCTTCGGGTCTTTTAAAATTGCCGTTAATTCTTTAATTCTTAATTGAATGGCTTTTAATTCATCCTCAATTTTTTGCCTTTCCAATTTGGCTAAAGCGGCTAATTTCGTTTCCAAAATAGCGTTGGCTTGGATTTCAGACAAAGCAAATCTTTTCATTAATTTTTGCTGGGCGTCCTGCCTGTCAGCCGATGCCTTAATTATTCTTATGACTTCGTCAATATTGCCCAAGCATTTGGCCAAACCCTCCAAAATATGGCCTCTTTCTCTGGCTTTTTCCAAATCGTATTTTGTTCTTTTAGAAACCACTTCTTTGCGGTGGGAAAGAAAATAACCGAGTAATTCCGCTAAGCTTAAAACCTGGGGCTGAATGCCGCCAACCAGCGCCAAAAGATTCAAATGAAATGTTTTTTGCAGATCGGAAAATTTATAAAGCTGATTCAAGACTTTCTGGGGGATAGCGTCTCTCGCCAAATCTATGACAATTCTCAACCCCTCTTTATCGGACTCATCGCGAATATCTTTAACTCCCTCTATTTTTTTCTCTTGGACTAAATTGGCTATCTGCTCCAAAAGCATAGATTTTTGCACCTGAAACGGAATTTCAAAAACAATAATTTGTTCTTTGCCGTTTTCCTCGGCAATTTCCGTTTTTGCCCGGCACAAAATGGGTCCCCTGCCCTGGGAATAAGCTAAAAGTATTTCTTTTTGATTAAAAATTTCACCACCGGTCGGGAAGTCAGGACCTTTGACAAATTGGAAAAGGTCTTCAGTATCGGCTTTGGGATGATCAATCAAATAAATTAAAGCGTCAGAAACCTCTGATAAATTATGAGGCGGTATATAAGTTGCCATACCAACGGCAATACCCAGAGAACCGTTCAATAAAAGCTGGGGCAAGGGAGAGGGCAAAACCGTCGGCTCTTTTCTGGTGCCGTCGTAATTATCTCTCCATTCAACCGTTTCTTTCTCAATATCCTTAAGCATTTCTTCCCCGATTTTTGATAACCTACATTCAGTGTACCTCATTGCAGCGTACTCGCCGGGATCGTCCAAAGAATTATGGACAAAAATTCCAGCTGCCAAAGAAAAATTATGCAGATCGTCAATGGTTAAATCATAAACATCCTGTCTTGTTTTGAGAATTTTAACTTTAATTACCTTATGATTATATCTTGACGCTTGTTCCGTTATTTCTTTAAAATCATTAAAATAATTAAAAATATTTTCTAGCTTGGGTACCCAATTATTAATCCTCTCTTTTTCATAAATTTCAGGCGTTATTTCGGGATATTTACCTAAGAGATCATGAGCATATCTTAAAATTTTGCTCTTTATGACTCCTTTTTTATAGGAAGGGCTCTGCCAATTTTTATGCAAAGAAATTTTAGATTTTTCAGTAAGTTCTTTCATATAATTCTGGTTCTCTTCCATGCGTTGAATATATAATCTTTTCAATCCCGCCTTGTTTTTATTGATAAATTCTGGATTTTCCCGCTGTCGTAATATCTTTTCCCGATGGAATATCTTCATTTTGGGGTTTTCCCATAATTTCTTTGCTATTTTGCTGAAATAATCTTTTTCGTATTTTGCCCTCCGTTCCGGGCTTTGCCATGCTTCCTTTATCATTTTTAAAGCTTTCTGGCGATATTCATCGTTTTGCCATAATTTTTTTGAAATTTCGCTTTGTTTGTTTCGTAACTCCGGACTTGAAAATCTTTCTCTCGTTAGTTTTGACATATGCTCTCGATATTTTGGATCAGACCACATCTTTAAAGAAAATTCTCTTAATTCTTGAATTTTAGAAGTGCGGTATTCGTCGTTTTTCCATCTTTTTTTCATCTCTGCGGACTTTAACACACTCAATAATCCCTGGAAATCTTTCCGCTGCCACAGTTTTTTAAGATTTCTACTCGAAATTTCCCTCATATGTTCTTTATACGAGGGATCCTGCCACATTTTTTTAATCCTTTCTGAATGTCTTTTCCTAAATTCTGCGCTTGCCCAAAGTTTCTTATTAAGATTGATGGCTTTTTCTACAAAGAAATTCCTATTATTTTCAATAAATTTTTTTCTACCTGCGGCTATTTTTTCCACATATTCTGGATCGTTCTTATGCCGCTTAGAGGCAATTTCTTTATGATATTTCCAGTTATCGCCCCATTGGATTCTTAAAATATTATCCGGATTATTGTTTAATTTATTAAAATCTATGTGATGCCTTATTCTGCCGGCATTCTTGCCATAAATAGCGTGTTCTAAATTCCATTCATCGGCTAAACGATGAACAAATTCCCAAGCGCTTTTTACGGGCTGATATAGCATTTCATATCCTTTTAAATTTTTATCTTCTCCTTCAAACAATTTCGTATACAGCGGCATCAAAGAATCTCCTGACTTTAAATCCCGAGCTTCTTTATAATTACCGCCTCTCATCATAAAATGGTGGTTTAAGGTGCACTTTATTTTTTCAGCGTTATCTAGGGTTATCTCTATTATTTTTTCATTTTTTATTGTCAATCGAGGATTTTTGATCTCAGCAATTTCAGTTTTTTGGGTCTTTTGATTAAAAGAAAATGTCCAATGTCTTTTGCCCCCTTGCTGTTCTTTTATCAATTCTTCAAAACTTAAATTTCTCCCGTCGCAAAGCCGAACTTTCGTGTCTTTGGTAAAACAACCGAAGTTTCCCTGACCTTGGATTAAAGTATATCTTAAGGAAAAATTCTGGGCCATTCTTATGGCTGAATCGTAAACCGCCTGATCGCCGTGAGGATGATAGCGTCCTAAAACCGAACCGACAACCGTAGCCGATTTTCTGAATTTAGCATCATGTCTTAATCCCTCTTCCAGCATGGCGTATAAAATCCGGCGGTGAACCGGTTTCAGCCCGTCTCTGACATCAGGCAAAGCCCGGGAAACAATAACTGACATAGCGTAGTCAAGATACGACTCGCGCATTTCGGTTACAATTTCCCTTGGATTAACCTTGCCGATTTCAGTATTTAGTTTTTTAACTTCTTTTTTAACCGGCATAATTTTTATGGCTGTAGAACAACCACTTTCGCTTCTTCGCCCGACATGTCTTTCTTTTTAATTATTAATTTTTCTTCCGGCACGACAGATTTTATCCCTAATGTCTTTAAAAAATTATCCACTCCTTCCAGTTTCGATTTAAGTTTAGGCAAGGCGTAATGCATGGGTATGGTGACTTTCGGTTCAATTTGAGACATTACTTTTAACGCTTCCTTGCTGGAAATTGTGTAGACTCCGCCAACCGGTATCATCAAAACATCTATTTCTCCGATTCCTTCTACTTGCTCTTCGGTCAGCTCTTTTTGGCCTAAATCGCCTAAATGACAAATTTTTAAATCCTCAACCTCTATTATATATATAGTATTCTCTCCTGTTTCTTCATCATGAAAACTGGGGATACCTTTAACATAAACCCCTTTAACCTCGTACTCGCCGGGTCCTTGAATTAAAAACGGTCCTGAGCCTGCCGAAGGGCCTCCAACGGCTTTGATATTGTTGTGATCCTCGTGGCTATGGGTTGTTAGCAAAATATCCGCTTCCAATTTTGGAAGCTTTAACCCCGTTTCTTCAGAAAAAGGGTCGATAACAATTTTAACCGACGGAGTAATTAATTGAAAACAAGATTGTCCTTTCCAAAATATCTGCATAATATTTATATTTTACCACAGCCCTTGCCAAGATTCAAGAAATATTGTAAGTTGGGAGATATGAAAGACCTCTTAGAAAAAAGCAATTTAATAAAACTCCCCCGGCTCAACGACATTATTGAGGGGAAAGTTATTGGCGGAAAAAAATCTACCATTTTTTTGGATTTAGGTCCTATCGGTACCGGCATAATTTTTGGCAAAGAATTTATGGACGCCAGAAATAAAATCAGAGGATTAAAACCCGGCGATACTATTTTTGCCAAAATCATTGACTTGGAAAATGAAGAAGGTTATTTCGAATTGTCTTTAAGCGGAGCGGCAGCCGAATTAAATTGGGAAATGTTATTACAAAAGAAAGAAAATGGAGAATTGATTTTAGTAAAAATTATCGGCGCCAATAAAGGCGGGCTTTTAGCCGAAATTTCCGGACTCTCGGCTTTCCTGCCGGTTTCCCAGCTTGGTTCCGAACACTATCCTAAAGTGGAAGGAGGCGATCCTCAAAAAATACAATTTGAACTTCAGAAATTTATCGGTCAGGAATTGGAAGTGAAAATTTTTGACTTAAAACCCAGAACCCAAGAAATTATTTTATCTGAAAAAGCCAAAAAAGCGGACGCAACGAAAGAACTCTTAAAAAATTATAAAATTGACGACGTGGTGGACGGCGAGATTACCGGTCTGACTGATTTTGGCGCTTTTATAAAATTCTCCGAGGAGCTTGAAGGGTTAATCCATATTTCCGAACTGGATTGGAAAATTATTGAAGATCCTTCAGAAATTGTAAAAGTCGGTGAAAAAATGAAGGCCAAAATTATTGATATTGCCGGCGATAAAGTTTCCCTTTCTCTAAAAGCGCTAAAAGAAGATCCTTGGCTGGATATTGATAAAAAATATAAAAAAGGCGATGTGGTGGATGGAAAAGTGACTAAATTTAATCCCTTTGGCATTTTTGTCCAATTAACTCCGGAAATCCAAGGTCTTTGCCACATTTCTGAATTCGGCAGCCAGACTAAGATGCAGGAAAAAGTGGAAATTGATAAAAAATATAAATTTGAAATTTTACTCATTGACCCCAAGGAGCACAAGATGAGTCTGAAACCGATAGAAAAATAAAATACACAGGTTCAACCTGTGTATTTTTATTGACAGATTTAAAACATAATGCTATATTATAGCCAGTGTGGAAGCATTCGCTCTCGAGTATCTTTAAAAAAGGGGGAGGTCGATGATAACTCAAATCGTCGCTCATGGAAGCCCGGCACACTTGGATGAAATTGTAGCGTATATCGCACTACGAGACATGGGAGAATTAATGCTTCCCGGAATCAGCACCGCGGCATTCCGCTGTTTGACCAAAGAGGATAATGTAGCGGAATTAGCCGAACGCGAAGACATTGTCTTGTTGGGAACCGGCGCGGCTTTCAGAAAGAATGGGAACAGCCACCGAATATTTGACGAGCACATCGCCAATGGCGATACATCTCAAAAGGAGGAATGCGCTACAACATTAGCCGCCAAACGTCTTGGCTTAGAGGAAGATCCTGCTTGGGTGAGGATTTTAAAGTATGTTCTCCACACCGACAAGAATCCTCCTAACCTCACCCTGGGTCTGGCTGAAACTGTAATGCGACTTCAACAGCAAGGAAAGAATCTCGCTTTTACGGTTTCTTACACGGAAACTGCTCTCTATGCCAGTCTGGCGGGACAAGGAGAATTTGCTAAAGCGCTCCGGGAAATCGTGGATAATGAGCTGACAGAGGATTTAGTGATTAACGGGGAAACTTTAAAGATTGTCGTAGTTGATGATAAAACCCCACTAATCACCCAGGCGGCGAGGTTTTTCGGAGCAGCGGTTGTAGTAGTGAAAAGCCAATCTGGTCAAACCCAGATCCTTAGCACTAACAACCTAAGACTTGATATGCGAGACACAGTCCGCGTATTGCGTCTTCGTGAGCAATGGAGCCGTGGAAAGACAGAGATAACTGACTGGAGAATTCTAGAGGGAGAAGGGGAAATCGCAGGGATTCTCCAGTGGTTCTTCCATAAGGAGGCAGGGAACATTCTTAATGGAGGGAGATCACACCCTGATGTTCTTCCCACGAGGATCCCAATAAACCTTATCGTAGATAGTCTCCGACTCGGTCTCGAGAATAAATTCGAGCCGTCTCGGAGCAACAACTGCCAACAAGGCATCTGTGCTTCCACCTTAAGGAACCCTTGCCCTTGGTACCGCTTTGGACTCCTAAGGTGTAGGAGGATCCGGGCGGAAAAGTATAAGAAGGAAGAAGCTTAAATAGAGTTATTCCTCCGAAGACCCTTATCAGCCAGATAAGGGTCTTTTTCTTGAAAGATATTAGAATTTCTGCTATCCTCAAGATATGCGGAACTTATTGAAAAATTTTATTTTTGTTATTCTGATTTTCTTTATTATTGCCGGGGTTTTTAGTTTTTTACAGCAAGAAACAAAAAACAAAATTTCCATTACCCAGCTGGCTCAAAATATTAATCAGGAAAAAGTTAAAAAAATTACGGCCTCCGGTAATAATCTGGCGGTAATTTTTACCGACGATACTAAAGCGCAATCAAAAAAGGAAGCTGAAATCAGTTTATCGGAGACATTAGCCAACTACGGAACGGATAAAACAAAATTCGCCAAAGTGGAAGTTGAAATGAAAGAAGCCGGCGGGGCATGGAATTGGCTCGGTCCGATTTTATTTTCCGTTTTGCCGCTTTTGTTTTTTGTCGGATTTTTCTTTTTTATCTTGCGTCAAGCCAAAGGCGGCGGAGGCGGGGCAATGCAGGCTTTTGATTTTACTAAAGCTAAAGCCCGGCTTTTCGGAGCCGACGGGACAACTAAAGAAAAAATCACTTTTGGAGACGTGGCCGGATTAAAAGAAGCCAAAGAAGAACTGGGAGAAGTAGTTGATTTTCTGAAAAATCCCAAAAAATATCTGCAAATCGGAGCCAGGATTCCTAAAGGAGTTCTATTAGTCGGCCCTCCGGGAACAGGAAAAACGCTTTTGGCAAAAGCCATTGCCAATGAGGCCAACGTGCCATTCTTTTCAATCGCCGGATCGGAATTTATTGAACTTTTTGTCGGAGTGGGAGCCGCCCGCACCCGTGATTTATTCGCCACTGCCAAGAAAGCCGGGAAAGCAATAATTTTTATTGATGAAATTGATTCAATCGGCAGAACAAGAGGAGTAGGAGTTACCGGCGGACATGAAGAAAGAGAACAAACATTAAACCAAATTTTATCGGAAATGGACGGTTTTGAACGAGACGACGGGAGAATAGTTATTGCGGCCAGTATAACGGGCGACACTCCTATTTTAGCAAAACGAAACGGAGAATATGCGCTCTCGCCGATAGCAGAGGTTATTGACTCATATTATAAAGGAGGAGAAGAAAATGTTGAAAAGCCGGCCGAGGGGCTTGAGGTGCTGGGATTTGAAAAAAAACTTTCAAATAACAATAACATTTATTTTCAAAACAGCGCTTTTAAAAAAGTGCGGAGCGTCTTCAGACATAAAGTCAATGAAATTTACGAAATTGAATATAATGGCGGAGTAATGAAAACGACTGGGAATCATTCTCTTTTTGTAAGAAATTCCCAGGGCATTAAACCAAAATTGGTTTCAGAAATGAAGCCGAACGATATTTTAGTTAATTTGCCATATAAAGTTAACCGAACCACCCAGAAAAGAGAAATTAGGGCTCATGGCTTTAATTCTAATTTCAATCTCGAACTACCTGTCTGGCAGCCTCTTTTTGAAAAATTTGGATCAGTTAATTTTTCCTATCAATACGCTTTGGCTAATTCCGGCGAGATTTCCCAAACTAAACTTGGGGAAATGCTTGGCTTTTCCCAAAGAACAATCGGCAAATGGCAACAAGGAATATGCGGACCCAGAGTTTTATCTAGAAATTATTATCAGCACCAAAACATTCTTCCAGAAAAAGTTAAAGTCGCTCCGGAGTTAATGCGGCTTTTGGGATATTATACGGCCGAAGGTTATGCCAGGAAAGAAGTCGATTTTTGCTTTAATAAAAATGAAGTGGAAAAAATCGAGGACGTCAAGAATTTAATGAAAGAAATCTTCAATTTAGAGCCAAATAAGGTAAGATTTATTACCAGCAATGCTGTTAATATTGTTTACCACTGCAAACCTTTGGCTGAATTTTTTGCGAAACATTGCGGCAAGGGCGCTAAAAATAAACACGTGCCCCAATTTCTTTTTGAAGCGCCTTTTGAATTCTTTAAAGAATTTTTCAGGGGGTATTTTAACGGTGACGGCCATATTGATAAAAATGATAGAGGAGAAGCAACTTCAGTAAGTAAGCAGCTAATTATAGAACTAAACTGGCTTTTAAGAATGCATGGATTTAAAAGCTATATTCATCTGTTTAAGGCAAAAATAGGCAGACGAATACGCAACGGAAAACCCCTCGCGGAAACAATCGCTTGGCGGCTCGGATTCGGCAAAACTCAAAATCCTTTAAATATTTTAGATAGCAGAATGAAGGGATCGATCAATCGACCGATTATTAAAAGTATTAAAAAAATCCCCTACGATGGATATGTTTATGATTTTTGCGGTTGTGAAAACGAAGCTTTCTTTGCCGGAGAAAGTCCGCTTCTTGCCCATAATACCAACAGGCCGGACGTTTTGGACCCCGCCTTGTTAAGGCCCGGCCGATTTGACCGAAGAATTGTTTTAGACCTGCCCGATATTAGCGACCGGGAAGAAATTTTAAAAATTCACAGCCGGGGAAAACCCTTGGCTTTGAATGTTAAATTGAGAGAAGTGGCGGAGAGAACCCCCGGATTTTCCGGCGCGGATTTGGCTAATGTCGTTAATGAGGCTGCGCTTTTAGCCGCCAGAAAAAATAAAATCCAAGTTTTTCAAGAAGATATTTTAGATTCGATTGAAAAGGTCTTGCTGGGACCGGAAAGAAAATCCCATATTCTGTCTGTCAAAGAAAAAGAGATTGCCGCCTATCATGAAGCCGGCCACGCCGTAGCCGATACATTCTTGCCCGGCGGAGAACAAATCAGAAAGGTTTCTATTGTCGCCAGGGGCATGGCCGCCGGCTATACTTTAAAAATGCCTTCTGAAGAAAGAAAGATGAAAACCAAGACGGAATTTCTGGCAGATATCGCCACTTTGCTCGGCGGATATACGGCGGAAAAAATAAAATTCGGAGAAATTACAACCGGCGCTTCAAATGATTTAGAAAAGGCCTCTTACATAGCCCGAAAATTGATCAAGGAATATGGTATGTCTTCCTTAGGCCCAATTGCTTTTGGCGAGAAAGAAGAGCTGGCATTTTTGGGTTGGGAGGGCAGCGAGCATAAAAATTATTCTGAAAAAGTAGCGGAAAAAATTGATGCCGAGGTGGAAAAGATTATTAAAAGCGCGCAAATTACGGCCCAGAAAATTTTAATTAAAAAAAGAAACTTGCTTGAAAAAGTAGCCAAGCGCCTAGTTGAAAAAGAAACCATTGAAAAAGAGGAATTTGAAGAACTGGTGGGATTAAAAAAAATTGAAAAGTCCTTGCCAAAAAAGTCAAATCTGGTAAGGGTAAAAGTTAAGCGCGTGTAAATTTATTCTTTGTCCTTTGAAAATAATAATGCTATAATGAACCAACGATTAAGTTTTCATGTTTAATAAGTTAGGGTTCAATTATGGCACGCTTTAAAGATCGCGAAAGAGCATTAGCTCTCAGAAAAAAAGAAATGAGCTATAGCCAGATAAAGAAAATCTTGGGGGTGAGTAAAAGCACCTTAAGTACTTGGCTTAAAAATTACCCACTTTCTAAAGAAAGAGTAAGGGCGCTACGCGACTGTAACGAACAAAGAATTGAAAGATATCGCGAAACAATGAGAAAGAAACGCGAGAAAAGATTAGAACAATTTTATAAAGAGCAAAAAAAATTAATCTTTCCGTTAAATAAACGTGAGATATTCCTTGCCGGCCTATTTCTTTATTGGGGCGAAGGAACAAAAAGTCACCCCACCGAGATATCTGTTTCCAACACCGACCCATCAATTATCAAATTCTTTATAGATTGGCTTATCAAAAATCTACTCATCCCAAAGGAAAAAATTAAAATCCAACTGCAATTATACACAGATATGAAAATCGATAGAGAAATTAACTTTTGGTCTGAAGTATTAAATATTCCTCTTGGCCAATTCTCAAAACCTTATATCAAAAAAACTTCTAGCGAAAGAATAAATCATAAGGGAGGATTTGGCCACGGAACTTGTCTGGCTCGAACTGGAAACGCAAGACTTGCCGAAAAAATTTTAATGGGAATAAAAGCAATCACTATCCAGTACAATAAACTGCGCACGTAGCTCAATGGTGGAGCAAGGTCCTTATAAGGCCGAGGCTGTTGGTCCGAATCCAACCGTGCGCACTTTGGGCGGTTAGCTCAATGGCAGAGCGCCTCATTGACGTTGAGGATGTTGTAGGTTCAAGTCCTGCACCGCCCACCCTTCGGCTAAAAAAACACTTGTTTTTTGTTAAGGATTTTGTTATTGTATAAATTATGGAAAATAAGATGGACAATTTTTTAAAAGCGCAGATGAAAACTAATCTGCCCGAGATCCAAACGGGCGATACGGTTTTGGTTTCCCAAAAAGTGAAGGAGGGCGACAAAGAAAAAATCCAAATTTTTGAAGGTATTGTTATTGCCAGAAAACACGGTAAAGAGATGGGATCGACTATTATTGTTAGGAAAGTAATTGACGGCGTCGCCGTGGAAAGAATTTTTCCTTTGCACTCCCCTGTTATTGAAAAAATTGAAGTTCTCAGAAAGGGAAAAGTCAGACGGGCGAAACTTTACTATTTAAGAACGGCTAAAGGCAAAAAAGCGCGAGTGGTGGAACGGTAGACACGCCAGCCCAAGGAGCTGGTGCCGAAAGGCGTGGAGGTTCGACTCCTCTCCCGCGCACACTTCGGGACGGTTAGCTCAACGGCAGAGCATCGCGTTTACATCGCGGGGGTTATAGGTCCGAATCCTATACCGTCCACTATGTCTAGAAATTTCAAAACTATTTTGATTGTTTCAATTATCGGTTTAACTATTATTGCCGGAATTTTTCTTTTAGTCTCTAATAATAACCAGCCGGGAAAATTAGACGCTTTCGCACTTTGCCTTAAGGATAAAAGCGCGATGTTCTACGGCGCTTTTTGGTGCCCCCATTGCCAAACTCAAAAAGTAATGTTTGGCAAATCCCAAAAACTGCTCCCCTACACCGAATGTTCAACCCCAGACGGAAACAACCAATTAGCGGTTTGTCGAGATAAAAAAATTGAAGGGTATCCGACTTGGGAATTTTCAGACGGAAGCCGAGAATCTGGAGAAGTTCCCTTGAAAAAACTCTCTGAAAAAACCGGCTGTCCTCTTCCTTAATAAAAAATATGTCTCCCTTAGTCAGCGCGGCAAATCAAATATTGTCTTTATTCACAATAGCAGCCCAGATTTTAACAATTGGGCTGGTTAGTATTATTCTTCTTAAAAAAAGTGAATTTATAGACTTTGTTGGCAAGCGCGCTATCTTGTTCACTTTTGTTATTGCTTTAATAGCCACTCTGGGAAGCTTATTTTATTCAGAAATTGCCGGTTTTGAACCTTGTAAATTATGTTGGTTTCAACGAATTTTAATGTATCCCCAAGTAATTTTACTCGGAATCGCCTTTTTAAAGAAAGACGAAAATATCGCTGGTTATAGTCTTGGACTTTCAATACCCGGAGCTATAATAGCCGGCTACCATTATTTGCTTCAATTGGGAGTAGCTCCGGCTTTTTCTTGCTCGGCTGTAGGATATTCCGCCCATTGCTCACAAAGATTTGTCATGAATTTTGGCTATATTACTATTCCCTTAATGGCTTTTTCCGCTTTTGTCATAATTATCTTGATTCAGCTGATAGGAAAGGGGTATACTAAGAACGTGACAAAAACGCCGTGGTAGCTCAGTGGTAGAGCACAGCTCTGAAAAAGCTGGGGTCGATGGTCCGATTCCATTCCACGGCACTGAGGAGAAGGCGGGTGTAGCACAATGGTAGTGCATCTGGTTGCCAATCAGAGTACGTGGGTTCGATTCCCATCACCCGCTCAAGTGAGCTATTGACATTCAATTGCAGATATGCTAAGTTAAGAACATCCCCATAGAGGGGATTTTATTATGAAAAACTTACTCATTATATTGATATCAGCCGTGATTTTTGCCGTCACCCATCAAATCGAAGCTGAAAAGGCGATTTCAGGGTTCGACGATATGCCAAGATTAGCCATTTCTCAAGGAAATAGCTTATCGGGTCTGTCTAGTCCCAATAACCCTCCAGAGAGAGTAGTCAGAAAATTACTAGTGATAGCTACTGCCTATTCCAGCACCGTTTGGCAAACTGACGATACTCCCTATATTACAGCTTCCGGATCAACGGTAAGAGACGGCATTGTTGCCAATAATATCTTGCCCTTTGGCACGAGAATTAGAATTCCCGAGCTTTACGGCGATAAAATTTTTACAGTAGAAGACAGGATGAATTGGAAAAAAGGAAATTACCATTTTGATATCTGGTTTCCCGAATATCAGCAAGCCAAAAACTTCGGCGCCAAAACAATCTTAATCGAAATCCTAGAAGGATAAAAATACACAGGTTGAACCTGTGTATTTTTATTATCTGTGCCGCGGGAGGGAGTCGAACCCTCATGACCTTACGGTCAATTGATTTTAAGTCAATCGTGTAAACCATTCCACCACCGCGGCATAAACTAACAATTACAAACTACAAATTATAAACCATCTGCCGTGAGGCCGGGGCGGGAATTGCACCCACGTATAGCGGTTTTGCAGACCGCTGCCTTGCTGCTTGGCTACCCGGCCGTCTTTTTCAATTTTTCCAGAACTTCTTCGATTTGTCCAGCCTCAATAGTCAATTTTTCCGCCAAAAATCTTATTTTAGGAACTGGCCTCATTTTAAGCCGCTTATTAAGCTCCTGCTGGATAAAATAAATTCTTCTGTTCAAAAATGCTAATATATTCTCCTTTTTTGTTTCAGGCCAAACCGAAATATAAACATTACTCTCTATCAGATTAGAATAAGTATCCACCCTGGTGATAGTAACCAAAGTATCAATATTGAAATCCAGTTCTTTCAAAAAAAACTTATTCAATTCCTGCTGTATTAAGCTATTGACCCGTAAAACTCTCGTTGACATATTTTATAATTCTCCCTTTCGTCTTTCTTCTCTAAAAAATACTAAAACATCCTCCTTTTCAATTTTTCCGCTGCCTTCATATAGAATACCGCACTCTTGGCCCTTTTCTGCTTTATCCGCCTCCTTTTTATTTTTTTGAAGATTGACCAATTTGCCTTGACCGATTATTTTTTCATCCCTCATAACCTCAATCTGGCTGGGCTTTTCAATCGCTCCCTCTAAAACTCTCCCGCCAATCACCTGGCGGTTTTTTTCTTCCAAAAATTTGGCTAAAACTCTCATTTTTCCTAAATTTATTCTGCCGATTTCCGGCGCCAGTTCCCGCTCCATCAACCTTCTAACTTCTTCCACCAAGTCATAAATTATTTCAAAATTAGCTATGCCGATATTTTCTCTTTCGGCTATGTCGCGGGCTACAGGATTTGTTTTTGTTTTGAATCCAAAAATTTTAGCATGGCCTGATTTGGCTATTTTCACGTCGCCGTCGTCAATATCTCCCGCTTCTGATTTTAAAATGCGCAGAAGGACTTTTTCCTGCGGAATCTGATTCAGAATTCCCACTATTGCCTCTGCCGATCCCAAACAATCTGTTTTCAAAATCAAATTTAAAACCACTTGATTGGGGCTGGCCTTAAGAAACTCGGTTTCTTTTTTTTGAAACCGAGTTTCAACGCTGATATTCTGTTCGGCGGTTTCTGCATTCGGAAATACCTTGAAACTTTCGCCCTGTTTAGGCATTTCCCCAAAACCAAAAACAATAATCGGATCCGACGGCAAGGCTCTCTCAATGGTATCTCCCTCGAAATTCGCTATATTCTTGATTTTGCCAAAAGCGGAAACAGTGCCTATAATCTCTCCGATTTTTAAAATTCCTTGAGTTAATATCAAGCTAACCGTAATTCCTTTTTTACTGTCCAAATGCGATTCAACTATCACCCCTTCAATAGAGGCTTCAGGGTCATATTTTAAATCTTCCATTTCAGCCACCAAAAGAATCATATTCAATAAATCATCTATGCCTTTCCCCATCGGGACCGATGTTTCCACTGAAGGAACTTTCCCTCCCATTGATTCTACTAAGACATCTTCTTTGGCTAATTCTCCTTTGGTTTTTATAAGATTAACCCCGGGCATATCAACTTTGTTTAGGGCAACAATAAAAGGAATTTCTGCTTTTTTAATGTGTAAAATCGCTTCTTTCGTCTGAGGTTCCACTCCTTTGGCGCTATCTACTACTAAAACGGCGATATCAGCCACTTTTGCCCCCCTGGAACGCATTGCTGAAAACGCCTCGTGTCCCGGAGTGTCAATAAAGGTGATTTTACGTCCGTCTTTTTCGATCTGGTAAGCGCCAATGTGCTGGGTGATTCCGCCTGTTTCTTTAGCTGCTACCCGAGTCTTTCTGATAGCGTCTAAAATTGATGTTTTTCCAGAATCAACATGACCCAAAACCACCACCACCGGCGGCCTAACTATTAAATTCTTAATTTCTTTTTTATTTTTCATTTTTGGCTTTTTCAATTGCTTGATTTTCTTCTTCTGATAACTGATACTCTGATTTACTATTTTTTATCGGCTTTCCGTAGATCCGATTTTCTTCCCGGCTATAAAGAGAAGAAATAACAATACCCGAATCATCGGCATCTAACAAGGCGAGAGAAAAACTTTGATCCCCGCCAACTTCTCGAAAAGGATTAAATCTGACGATGCCGATTTTCCTAATCCAAGATCGGCTTTCTTTTTTCAGCTCTTCCAATTCTTTGCTAACCTTATCAAAATCTCCCTTTAAATCCTTAAATTGGACTAAAATATCTTTCAAATTCTCCGGATCTTTTTTATTTTTTTTATTGTTAGAAAAAATTGACATAATTTTATATACTGGCGGTGGGGGTGAGATTCCCCGCCCGAGGCGGGTGCGCCTTGGGCGCAGAACTCTATAGCTTATAAATAGTTTCCTTTAACAAAATCTTCAACCTCTCTCTTCCTTTCCCAGTTTTTAAAAATTTTTCTTCTTCCAAGGTGTCTTTTTTATTTGTGAACACTTCTAAATATATTAATTTCCAAGGAACACCTTTGCTAGTAAACGGGACTTTACTATTATTATGTTCCTTTATTCTAAGTTTTATATCTTTCGTTGAACCAATATATCTTTTTTTTAATTTCTTACTGTATAAAATATAAACAAAATACATAGCGGTGGGGGTGAGATTCGAACTCACGAAGAGATTGCTCCCTTAATGGTTTTCAAAACCATCGCTTTCGGCCACTCAGCCACCCCACCCCTCCTAAATACTCAAAATATCATTTATTTTAGCACAAAAAACCAAAATAAAAAGCCTCCCTCCCTTAAACGTTAGGGTCTTAGCGGAGCGTTAGACATCCGATGTCTAACAGATCACGCCCTGAAAAATCATAACGATAAAGTAATTTCGCTTTCAGAATGTTTGCTGAAAAAAGAAACGACAACGAAAACAATTAAGCTGATTACGAAACCTGGGACGAAAGCAGTAGTCGGCATTTTTGGCAGAAAAAGCAAGGCTGAAAGGAAACCGATCAGAATAGAGAAAAAGGAAGCTGTTGAGGTAGCTCTTTTCCAAAAAAATCCGCCGAGAATTGCCGGCAAAAATACAAGTAGCATAAAAAGAGCGGTCGTTGATAATGTCAAAATATCTCTAACGTAGAAAGCAAAACCCAAGCCAGCAAGACCGGCGACAAAGGTTAGGATTCTACCCATTGTCAGCATTTGTTTGTCCGTTGCGTCTGGCTTGATTAGTCCTTTGTAAAAATCTTTCGTCAGCGTAGCCGTAACGACCATTATCATAGTATTGACCGAAGAAATAAACACTGCCAAAAATGCCGCAATACCCAATCCTAAAAATCCAGTCGGCAATTGCCTTTGCATTAAAATGAAAATGGCTGAATCTCTGTTTAGTAAATCAGGGTATAAAACTTTTGCGGCCATGCCAAAAAATATTGATAGCAGATAAAAAGCCGTGATGAACAAAATTGAAATAATCATAGCCCGCTTCGCTGTTTTTTGGCTATCGGACGCATAAATTCTTTGCCAAATTTCCATTGCGATAAATCCGGCTCCCATTCCAAAAATTATCCCGCCAACAAAAAATAGAATGCCGCCAAACGCGAAAGGTGCAAAATAAGAATGAGGTAATGCTAATAATCCGCCAAAGCCGCCGATTGATTTAAGAACGATTGGCAACATTACCCCGAACAATACTAAAACCATGACCCAGAAATGAATGACATCAGTATAAAAATCGCTTTTAATTCCGGCAAAAGCAGTGTAGATAATCGTTGTAATGGCCGCTAAAATTATTAGCACTTCAAAACTTAAATTTGTCCAAAGATGTAAAAGCATTGCCAAGCCGGTAAATTGCACGGCGGTAAAAAGAAAATAAGAAAGAATAACAATGCCACCCACCAAAGCTTGATTTGATTTTGAATATCTAACGCGAAAAAAATCGCCGATAGTATGAGCTTGAAACTTATCCCCAAATTTTTTAATAGTCGGCACGAAAAGAGCAATTGTAAAAACCCCAACCAAGGCACTTATGGCGGCGGTAAATCCAACGGAAATTCCAGTGTCATAACCGCCAGCCGCAGTTCCAACAAATGTGCCTACTCCAACCCAAGTTGAAACCATGGAAAAAAGAACCAATGAAACTTTTGCCTTTCGAGATAATATTAAAAAGTCCTCGGCAGTTTCTCTTAAACCAACAATAATTCCTACCGCAAAAAGCAAGACGATGTAAAAAATTACTATGGCTAAATCAATTGGATTCATAATTTTTATATTTTATAAATTGTTTTTAGTGCTCGCACTGCGTAGCCTTGGCGAAGCAGTGGACCCGAGGGGAATCGAACCCCTTACTTTTGCATGCCATGCAAATGTGTTACCGGTATACCACGGGCCCTTAATTATTGGTGTCCCTGGAGGGACTCGAACCCCCAACCTTTCCCTTAGGACGGGACTGCTCTATCCAATTGAGCTACAGGGACTCATCCGATATTAAGAGTATAGCAATTTTTGCGCTGGTTGACAATTATTTTTCGTGCTAAAATAAAATATATGTTGGAGCCATCGCCCATTGTTCAAATTGCCAAAAGAGCCTGCCCGGCAGTTATTACTATTGTTATTTCTAAAGATCTGCCCAAAGTAGACGGTTTTTATTTTATGCCTTTTGGCGACCAGGAAGTTGTCCTGCCAAAAGTGAAAAGGGGCGTGGAGAAAACTAAAATCGGCGGCGGTTCAGGTTTTATTGTTTCTAGCGATGGTTATGTTCTAACCTGCAGCCATGTAGTCGGCGACCCGGAAGCTGACTATACTATTATTATTGACCATGAACATAAATATTCCGCCAAAGTTTTAGCTAAAGATTCAATGATAGACGTAGCGGTTTTAAAAATAGATGCAAAAAACCCGCCCTTTCTGGAAATGGGCGACTCAGATAAAATTGAACTAGGGGAAACAGTGGTAGCCATCGGCAATCCTTTGGGCGAATTTGAAGATACTCTGTCTGCCGGAATTATTTCAGGCCTTTCGCGAAAAATTACCGCTTTTGGCGGACCGGCAATGAATGCGACAAGTTTGCGGGGATTAATCCAAACCGATGCCGCCATCAACCCCGGAAATTCGGGAGGACCTCTGGTAAATATGGAAGGCAAAGTAGTTGGGATCAATTCCGCCACCATAATGGGCGCCCAAAATATCGGTTTTGCTATTCCGATAAATTATGCTCAAAAAACCTTGGAAGAAGTTCAAAAATACGGAAAAATAAAAAGACCGTTTTTGGGAGTAAGATACGTAATTTTGAACGAACAAATTTCTAAAAGCAACAAACTGCCGGTAAATTACGGGGCATTAATCGTTAGGGAAAGCTTTGGTGAACCGGCCGTGATGAAGAGTTCTGCCGCAGAAAAAGCGGAACTTAAAGAATATGATATTATTTTAGAAGCCGGCGGCAAAAAAATTACAGGAGAAACCACTTTAACCGATATTCTTTCCAGCTGTCAAATCGGCCAGGAAGTTTCCTTAAAAGTCCTGCGCGACAAAAAAGAAATTCATCTCAAGGTCAAGCTGGAAGAAAAAAAATAGACACTAAACTAAAAAGCCCTTAAAAGGTTTTTTAGTTTTGCGTGGGTCAATCAGAGAAGAATATTAGAACCTATTTTAATCCTAAAGCTTTTTTCCAATGGTAGATTATAATACCTCTAAAATATGGATCAGATGCTAAATCGTTCACGACGTAAAGAGATTTTTTGAGTATTTTAAAACCTCTATCTCTATCTGTCCGGTTTAGTGTGCCTTTTGGTTGAGGACTTTCATCTAATCCACTTTTTGAAACCAAGTCTTTACGATTAAAACATGCATAACTATCACAATCAAAAAATTTATATGCTGCCTTACTTAATAATAATCCCCACCCCTTTGGAATTTTAGAAGTAATCACGCAGCACAACACGCTTCCGCTATATTTTGTTGCCGTCTCTGGTAATAAAACAAGGGCGAAATGTGCTTTTATTTGCCCTGTGTCTGTAAACTGATATTCTTTAAAAAACAATATATCTCCCACAAAAAAACTCATAGATCGGAATATGTTTCAATGACATCTTGGTCAACAGCAACTGATGAGAAGTCGATAACTTCCCCCGTCTTTTTTACTCCATTTCTTTCTCTATTTAAAATATCCTTCATGGGCTCGGTTGCATAAGCCCTTGCTTTAAGTTGAGCTTGTGTCAATGGCAATAATTCCGAAAGGAAACTATCTAGAAATAATAACTCTCCCTTATTAAAATTTAACTGAGGAAGTTTTTTGGCAAGACTAAAACAATGTCGTTCGTGCCCATAACCTTTATTTTCTTTAATTTCTTTTTTAATGTAACCTCTCCCAACCAAACCATCGGTGCTTTTATATATATCAACAGATATCGGGCCATTCTTTTCACGAATAAAAGTAGTTTGTGGTAGTAAGGAAGTCCCAGCATATTTAAGAGAATACACCTGAATCAAATAAATAATTTTAAGCATCTGGAAACGAGACAAATCTGCTTTGCCTTCTTTGTGCGTTCTATCTAATATGAGCAAGATTAATTCTTCTAATCTGTTAAACATCGTTTTTAACATATATTATAAAAATGACATCTTGTAAACTTATTTTACTACTAATCCTCCCTTATGAACTATAAATATTTCTTAATTTTTTCTTTCATGCATTATCGTTGCTTTATTTTATCTTCTATTTCCGCTATTTTTCTTTTTTCTTCCATAGATTTTCTTTTGAAATAAAGATTGATCCAATTATCTTTATTAAAAATTAGTGCCGAAATATTAATTATAGGCACTAAAAATAACATTAAAATTATTGGCACATCTCCTGCTTCCATTCCGCTAAAACCTTCTTTTATAGACATATACAAACCCCAGCCGAGAAAAATAATATTTAATAAAATTGCTATAACTTTTAACATAAATTTAAATTTTTGATTAATTTTATCTACTTTTAATTAAGGAACGGATGGGTGGGTGGGCGACCGGATTTGAACCGGCGATCTTTGCTGCCACAGAGCAACGCTTTAAGCCGCTAAGCTACGCCCACCATAATATCCGTAATATTATCAGAAAAGTTAAGATTTTACTATTTTTTTTGAAATTAAATCGTTAAGTATTTTTTTGACAAGCTCTATGCTGTCCCAGTCGAATATGGAAATCGGCGTTATATTTTTATCTAATTTTTTGAATTCTTCCGCTATTTTAGCGATAGCATCAGCTGAAACCGTATCTTTTTTGCTTAAAAAAATATATTCCGCCTTTTCTAAAAGCAAACTATTATAAGATCCCAGCTCTTTGCGCACCAGCTGATAATCGACAACGGGATCGGCGGAATCTGCGGCAACAAAATGGAATAAAACATTGGTGCGTTCTATGTGCCGTAAAAATCTGATGCCAAGGCCCTTGCCGCTAGATGCTCCTTCAATAAGCCCGGGGATATCGGCAAGTACTAATTCATAATAAGCTCCCAAATTCGGTTCCAAGGTCGTAAATGGATAATTCGCTACCTTGCTTTTGGCACTAGTCAGCTCATTCAGCAAGCTTGATTTGCCGACATTCGGCAGTCCTATAAATCCCGCATCGGCAATCATTTTTAATTCAAAACGAACTTCAACTGATTCTCCCTTCTCTCCGAATTCAAATTGCTTTGGAGTCGTATTGGTTGACGACCGAAAAAGAAAATTTCCCTTCCCTCCCCTTCCGCCAATAGCAATTACCATTCGCTGGCCGATTTTAGTTATTTCAGTATCGCCGGCAGTCTCTAAATTATGGACTACGGTTCCAACAGGAACAAATAAAACCACATCTTCTTGATTACTGCCGTCGCGAAATTGTGAACGGCCGTTTTCTCCATTTTTAGCCTTAATTTCCTCGTTGGGATGAAATCTGTTTAACGCCCTTAAATCAGAAACCCCTTCAATAAAAATACTACCGCCTCTGCCCCCACTGCCGCCAACCGGGCCAAGGGTCCTCATGTTTTTATTAAAGGCCACTGCTCCCCTCCCTCCATCTCCCGCCTTTACGCGTATTTTTATATCATCGACAACCATAATTATTGTGCCCCTGGAGGGAATCGAACCCCCATTTTGGCCTTAGAAGAGCCCTGCTCTGTCCATTGAGCTACAGGGGCAACGGGATTATTCTATTTGATTTCTTGAAAAATGTCAAAATATTTTTTAGTTCCGGTCTCTCCAAACTTTTTTTCCCGCTCTTGCCAAATATTTAGAACATCTTTATAAATTTTTTCGTCAAACTTGAGGGGATTTGCCGGAGCTTTTACCTCTTCTTTATTCATTAAAATATTGTATTGATAAAAAATAAACCCGCCGAAAATTAAAGAAATTAAAAATAAAATCAGATAAGATAAGAAAGCGCGCTCAGCCATTAGCCGGGGCAGCTTTTTAAAAAATATTTTAATTTTATTTAGATAAAACATTTAAAGAAAGATTGGCATTAATATTTCCCTTCCCTTGATTAGAAATATTAAAACTGCCAATTTCAATCAAATATCGGCTGTTCTGCAGTCTTTCCAGGAATCTTAAAAAATCTTGAGAAGAACCGGCCACGGTTATTTGGTAAGAACCGGAAGATAAAGAAATTTGCGTTGCCACGTTGGAATCTTTGGATGTTTTTTCCAAAAAACGGATAAATTCAACCGGCAAATCAGCTTTAACAAAAAATGTTTCCGTTTTTTTGAAATCCGGTTCAATATCAACGTAGCGATTTTGAAATTTTTCTAAATTTTTAAACTTTAACTCTAAAAGCAATAATTTTTGTTTCTGTTCTAAAATCCTTGAAGAACTCCTTTTGATGTCTTCGAAAAGAGGATAAATTAAAAAAATAATAAAAACCAAACATAAAGCGATAGTGGCTGATAAAGATATTTTTATTTTCGTTTTAGTATTTACCATCTTATTTTAAAAGTTAAGGAAAAATTAATATTAATCGGCTCTATCCAGTCAGTCGGCGGGAAGTAAACGTCGGAAAAGCTATTTTCTTTTTCTAAATTTTCTTTTAATTTAAGCAAACTTTCCCGGCTGGGTGAAAATCCGGTGATAGAAATTTGAGAGTTAACAGGATTAAAGCTTAAATTTGTCAGATAAACACCTGATGGCAGAGCATTGAAAACTTTCCCGAAAATAACTACGACATCTTTTTGTTTATGATAAAAATCAGCCAATTGGGAAAAAACGGCGTTGGCCATGGTAATTTTATTTTCTATTTCTTGAAAAGCAGTGTTTCCGAGTTCTTTTTCTTTTTGTTCAAAATTGATTTTTTGAACCTCGGTTTCCGCTGAAATAAAAATTTTGATTGAAACCAAAATAAAAATAAAAGAAACTAAAAAGGCTGTAATTATTATTCCCAAAATCAAAACCATCCTGAATTTTTCTTCCGATAAAAGCTCCTGTTTTTGCTCTGGCGGTAATAAATTCATTAAATATTTTTAATTCCTCTTAATGCCAACCCCAAAGCTGTAGTATATCTCAATGACTCACCTGGAGATAATTGAGATTTGTTTTCTTCGTTTATATTAATCCAAGGATTTCCCAGCTCTACTTTAATTTTTAATTGATCGGAAAGAAACTCGGGAAATCCTTTCAAATTTGCTCCGCCGCCGCAAAGAATAATTTTAGAAACATCCTTGTCCGGATGATGACTTTTATAGTAGTCCAGATATTTTTTTATTTGTTGAACCAAATCCACCAAACTGGGAACCAAGGCCTCAAAAATATTAAACTTTTTATCCGGGATCAGACCATATTTTAATTTTAATTTTTCCGCTTCCAACAAAGAAATATTTAACGATTTGGCAATTATTTGAGTAAAATTTTGGCAAGATACAGGTATGGAAGAAGTGAATCTTAAAGAAGGCCCGGAAAAAACAATAAAACTGGTTCTGGTCGCTCCCAGATCAATTAAAAGCGCCGGAGAAAAGCTGGTTTCATTTTTTATTAAGGCCCGGCCGATGGCCAGTGACTCAATCTCCATGGCCTTGGTTTTTAGCCCGGCCAATTTTAGACAATTAATATATGGATCAATTGTGCTTTTTGGTAAAGCAGCCAATAAAACATCCAAATGATCGACGTTACCGGCCGGCGGCTGGACAATCTGATAATCAAGATAAACTTGATTGATCGGCAAGGGAATATAATTTTCCGCCTCAAAAATCACGGCCCCTTTTAAATCTTCTTCAGACATCTTGGGCAAGCGGATAACCTGCAAAAACGCTTTTTCCTCGGGCAAAGAAGCGACGACATACTTAGTTTTTAATTTTTCCCCTTTTATTTTCTTTATAGCCTCTTTAATAATTTCAACTAAGCCCTCTTTATCTTTAATCTCGCCTTGCCTGATAATTCCCGGCTTAATTTTTTCTTCCCCGAAAGAAGCTAAATTGAAAAACTTGCCATGCTGTTTCAGGGCGACAATTTTTAAAGATAAATCTGAAATATCTAAACCGAAAGCTTTTGTTTTCAAATCTAATAAACCCATATCTTTATTTTACTCCACTTCTTTCCAGCTTACCACTTTCCAAGAACCGCCCGGCCCCGAAGAAAAAAACGCGTCTTGGATGCCCACCTCGTAAGTGATCCTGGCATTATTTTTTAGATGGATTCCGTATCCGGTTATTTCTCTCAAATTAGCGTTATTTTCTACCTGGAGCCAACCCGAACTGGTATAAAGAACATCAGCCCGGGCGCTATTTTTGATCGTCAAGGCAGGGTTCGAACCAGATGTAGAAATATACATTAAATAGCTACCAACCTGTCCTGATCCCGAAGAAATGCTGTTATTCTCAAGAGTAATAGTCCCATCGGCGATAATCATACCGCTTAAAAAACCATAGGAAAAAGAGAGATAGACTTTGGCATTATTTTTTATAATAATATTTCCGGTTACCCAAACAGTGCCATTAATGATAATCTCGGCATCATTTTGGACGGTCAAATCCCCCACTATCTTGACCGGGCCAAGAGAATTGGAACCACCAGAAAAATTCTGATTGCCATTTATTGTTCCTCCAGCTTCCGCTTCGGCTTTCCAATCGGCGATATTTTGATCTGATATAGGAAGAGAAACTGCCGAGGGAAGAGAAGAGGTCGCGACAAAAGAACTAAAAGAGCACCCGATCTGGATGGCAGAATATAAAATTCCACCGACATCAGAATCGTCGCAGATATTAACATAGGCATTCTCTCCGATGACGGCTCCGTCAATTTTGTTGCCAACGCCTGAAACCTGTACCGTGCCCGTAATTTCTGTTCCGGGTTCAGCCCCAATACTGCCGTTGGAAAAAACATTTCCCGTAATTCCACTAAGGTTATCTAACTCAATGCCACCGGCTCCGGCTTGAGCGCCGTAAAAAAATTCAGGATTAACGGATTGGATGCTTAATTGAGCTTCTAATGTTTTAGAAACATTACCCTTTGTCCCGATAGCTCTGATAACCCGAGTATTTGAATTCGGCGAGGCTATAGACACCGCCGCCTGTTCGGAACCGATTGTTACCGTGTAATTTGAAGAAATCGGCATTGAATTTTTAATCCGCAAAATAGCATCTTCAATGCCGGCTTCAGCTAAATAATATGACTGAGAGGATCTAACGGTATTTTGAGTATCTTTTTGCTGGGTCAAATTTAAAACAAAAATACTGGCAGTTAAAGCCAATGATGCCGTTAAAATCAGTAAAGTTAAATAGAGAGCGGCAAAACCCGATTGATTTGTTTTGATATTTGAATCTGACATTTTTAATATGACCTTAAAGAAACGGTTGAGGTAGCGCCAAATGATGCTTGGTCGTTATAATTAATTTTTAAATTAACTTGGATTGACGGCACGGTTGAGGTGGTAGCAATATAGTTAAAGATTAAATTATTTATTTGGACCATTCCTGACGTCAGGGCAATGGGATCTTGAGATTCTTTTTTTTGACAAAGCCTGGTTCCGCAAAGGAAAAAATCAATATAGCTTGTTGCTGTTTCCAGAGAAAGTTGGCCAAGATTAACATCAAATATGCTGGTTGGGGTATAAACGCTTTTGGCCTCTCTAATTTCTTTGGTCATAATTGATAACGCCTGCTCGGTATTATATTGTACTTCCCTTATCGCCCTGCTTTTGGCGCCTGAATTAATTTGCCATAGAAAAAAAGAAGAAACAGCTGAAATAATTATCGCCAAAATAGCAATATAAATTAAAATTTCTGTTAGAGTAAAGCCCTTTCTCATATTTACTTTTTCCAATTAGTGAAATAAGTATTAATAGATACTTGGTGAGATCTGCCTTTTTCGGTCCAAGAGACAGAAATATTTGCTTTTTTTGTTTCCGGATCGCTAACTCCGCCACTGGCTATGATATTACCGTTAATATCTCTCTGAACGCTGGAAAAAACGATTTTTCTCGTGAAATTATTAATAGTTTCTTGTCCTTGAATTAGTTGCCATTTAAGGGGAGAACTCGTCGCTTTAGAATAATAATCGGTGCTGGTGGCTAATTTCCCAAGCCCATTTATATTCCAAGATGTCCCGTCTCTGAAATTCCTAACAGCTTCCGCTGTTTCCTGGGCTAAAGCAACGGCTTGGACATTTTGCCCGGTTAGATTAGAAGATCCCAAAGAAAAAACGACTAATCCTGAAAGACTGGCAAAAGCAACAGCGATAATAGCGATTACCACTAAAATTTCCACTATTAATCCACCTTTATTGCCAATTAGGGTCTGCAACATAAATAGAATTTCCTTTAGCGGTCTGGCCATTAGCCTGATATCGAATTAAATCTCCGCTGCTGTCGCCGCTGATTTCGATTTTCAAATTTTTAGTATTATATCTTCTATCTCGATGTACAGAAAATTGAGTATCGAGATTATTTAATCTATGAGTTTGAATTTTTATATTTTGCCCTTCCCAAAAAATCTGACCATCCTGCAGATTATCAACAATGATAATTTCCTGAACAATAGGAGAGCTATCATAATCAAAAGTTAAAATCAAACGTTCAGCAGCAGTGGAAATAACTCTGCTGTAATCAAAGTGGACGTGTCGGGAATCTTTTATCCTATTTTCATCGGAAGGCGACGAGGTAGCTTGTTGGGGCGGATTCAAATCCATTTGGAAAAGATTTAATGCCGGAATAGATAATCCGGCTAATAAGGCCAAAATTCCAACCACAATTAGAATCTCAATTAAAGTAAAACTGCGCATAATAAATATCATTCTATTGCTCCGAGCATTGAATACAACGGCTGGATCATGGAAATGGCAAAAAAACCGATGACCGATCCGATTAAAACCATCAAAACCGGTTCTATCACCGAGGTCAAATTTTTAGTTGTTTTAGCCACCTCTTCTTCGTAAAAATCAGCTAATTTTTGGAGCATGCCGGCTGTTTCCCCTGTTTCCTCGCCAACGCTAATCATTTGGATTAAAGTTTGAGGATAAATTTTTTGAAAATCCTGCAAAGCTTCGGATAATTTTTGGCCCTTGCTGACTTTTCCTACGGCCTGCCTTAGCGCCTGCTGATAATAAATATTCCCCAGAGTATCGGCTGTAATCTCTAAAGCCTTGGGAAGATGAACGCCGGCGGCAACCAAAGAGCTCAAGGTTCTGGCCGTATAGGCCGAATTAGTATTTTTGATGATCGGAGAGATAACCGGTAATCTTAAAACTAAGGTGTCTATAATCTTTTTAACAGCGCCTGTTTTATTTTTTAAGGCCAAAAAGACAAAAAAAGCGAACCCCAATGAAATAATTATTGCCAGATACCATTTTTTAATTAGAAAATCGGCTAAACCGATGACGATTTTTGTGGTAAAGGGCAATTGTATTCCTAGTTCCTTAAAGGTTTGGGACAACTGAGGGATAACCACCACCAGCATTAAAATTCCGATGCCGATCATCGTGGCAATAATAACCGATGGATAAATTAAGGCTCCTTTGATTTTTCCCTTTAAATCATTTTCTTTTTCCATCTGCAAGGCCAGTGTTTTCAAAACATCTTCCATCATCCCGCCTTCTTCCCCTGATTTGATCATATTTTGGAAAAGCAAAGAAAAAATACCAGGATATTTCGCCACTGCCTCGGAAAAATTTTTGCCGCAGGTTATTTCCTCTTTAATATTTAGAATCGCTTTTTTAAATTTATCATTTTTGGTTTGGCTGGCTAATGTTTCCAAGGCCCTTGGTAAGGGCAGACCGGCAGAAATCATCACCTGCAAATTTCTGGTGAAAAACATTTTTTCTGACAAAGAGGGACCGAAAATAGATAATGACAAATTATTTTTCCGACCGGATTTGTCCTTTGTTTCCAACCGAATCAAAATTAAGCCCTGCTCCCGCAGAGTTCGGGCCAGTTGCCTTTCATCTTTGGCTTCCATCTCTCCAGTTTTGTCCTCTCCGGCTGAAGTTTTTGCCGTGTAAAAATATTTTGCCATTATCTATTTTTTAATTAACCCGCAAAAAATATTCCTGTAACAATCTCTACAAAGATGGAATTTTTTTACCATACTCCTCCTTGGCGGACTGAATAAAATCGCGCCGAATTCTTTTAATTCCTTTTTACATTTGTCACATTTCGGTCTGATAGCCATATTGTTTATATTTTTATACTAACTTTCCCACAATAGAATTATACAACTTAGAAGCTAAGCTTCTAAGTGCTCTCTGGGTCGTATTTTATAATTTCTTCTAATTCTTTTCTCTCCTTAGCAATTACTAACGCATCTTCCGCAAAAATTTGATATTTTTGTGCGTCGACAAACTGATCAAGAATAATTTCTTTATCACAAAATTCATAGCTTATGCCCGCCTGGATGTACTCCGCCCAACTCGATTTAAAAAAGTTGTTTTTGATTTGATGGACTCTATTATTTAAATTAACGTAAGCGCTGGTATACAGTAAATATTTATCCGAATTAATATGATTTGCCTTAAACGTTCCCTGAAATAATGAACCACTTCGCTTGTATTTTTTATTAAAATAATTTGTGTAGCCAGACCCTAAACGATGCATAAATTTTTCAATGCCACGGTCCATAATTTGTTTTAAAATAAAATGAAAATGATTAGGATTAAGACAATAACAAATAAAACTCACCAATTTTTCCTTAGAAGCTAAGCTTCTAAGTGAGCTTTCTTTACGGAATGACGCTACGTGCAAACCCCCAATCGGATTAAGGATATTAAATTCTTTCATGCTCAGAAAAAATCTTTCTAATTCTAAATTGTTAGTGAATATTTCTCTTTTTTCTACTCCTCTATTAAAAATATGATAATATTCTCCATTCGCAAATTGAATTTTTCTCATATATTAGAGCTTACTGAGACTTAGAAGCTTAGCTTCTAAGTCTCTTCGGATTTGCGTTATTCCACAATTACCCTTAAGACTTCTTCGATGCTTGTTGCCCCCTGAGCAGCTTTAATAAAGCCGTCTTCAATCATTGTCATCATTCCTTCTTTTTGAGCCTGGGCTTGAATTTGGTCGGAAGTGGCAAGTTTTACAATTAATTCTTTAATAGTTTCTGTCACCGGCAAAACCTCATAAATTCCGACTCGCCCCTGATAGCCATCGGGATTTTCCTTAGTTGCCTTTGGTTTGAAGAAGGGAATATTCTTAAAAGCGGTTTTGGGCTTAATTAATTTTTCTTCAACTAAAATTTCCAAAATTTTATCCAAGTCGCAGTATTTTCCCAAATTTTTGATTTCCGAATCCGACAAATTATATTTTTCTTTTCCTTCGCATAATTTTCTCACCAACCGCTGGGCGACAATAATGCTCAGTGTGGAAGAAATTAAGAAAGGCTCAGCCTCCATATCTATCAACCGGGGGATAGCGCCAGCAGCCGAATTGGTATGGAGCGTAGACAACACCAAGTGGCCGGTTAAGGCCGCATTGATAGCCAACGAAACAGTTTCATTGTCTCTGATTTCGCCAACCATAATAATATCCGGATCCTGTCGAACGAGCGACCGGAGACCGGAAGCAAAGGTTAAGCCGATTTTAGGATTAACTTGAGTCTGGTTAACTCTCGGCATGCGGTATTCAATCGGGTCTTCAACCGTAGAAATATTAATGCCGGGATTATTTAAAATTTCCATCATTGAATAAAGAGTGGTAGTTTTTCCCGAACCAGTGGGTCCTGTCACTAAAATCATACCGACCGGTTTTCTTAAGTTATGCTGAACATTTTCCAGGGGCTTTCCGCTGAAACCTAATTGCTCCAAGGTGAAAGCTTTGGCAGTTTCAGATAACAATCTCATAACAATTTTTTCTCCGGTAAAAACCGGCAGAATCGATACCCTGACCGAATATTTATAATCCTCGGTTTCTATTTTGAAACGGCCGTCTTGAGGCAATCTGTGTTCGTCTAATTTTAAATTAGAAAGGACTTTTATCCTGGCAACAATGCCCGAGGCCGCAAGAATAGGCAAAGTCATAGCATCTCTCAAAATACCGTCTATTCTATACCTTACCAGGACTTCTTTTTCCGTAGGCTCTATGTGGATATCCGAAGTTCTTTGCAAAATAGCGTGCTTCAGGAGAGTATCAACGATTTTAATTACCGGCAATTCTTCAGCAATTTTTTTTAAGTCTTCCCCCTCTTGAATTTCCACTTCCGCTTCCTCTTTAACCGCCTTTATGCCACCGACTTCTTTCTTAATAATTTCTCCGAATTCCGCTTCAAGCGTTTTCTGATATTGCAGAAGAACGTTTCTGATGCTTTCCGGAGTAGTCAATCGCGGCAAAATTTTAAGATTAGCGGTTTTTTTGATAAATTCAATTGTTCTTAAATCCTCCGGATCAAGCATGGCCACCTCCAAAGTATCGCCTTTTTTCCGAAAAGCCACGATATTATGAGATCGGGCGATGGGTTCCGGTATCATTTTCAAAACTCCCGGGTCTATTTTTTCTTTTTCCAAACTAACAAAAGGAATCCCCAAAATATAGGCCTCCAACTTAATTAATTCTTCTTTTTGAATAAAATTTTCAGAAACCAAAACATCGCCAACTTTTTGATTAGTTTTTTCCGCCCTTTTAAGACAGTCCTCAAAATCGCTTTCTTTTATCAACCCTGCGTCCAAAAGAAAGGCTTTTAATTGTTGCGGTTCAACTCTCATATCAAATTTTTAATTTTTTCCACTAATTCTTCTAAAGAATAATTTGCCTTGACCAAATAAGCAGTCGCCCCCAACTCAAGAGCTTTATTTATTTTTTCCATTTCTTCCAAGTTAGTCAAAATAATAACCGGAGTTTCTTTTGTCTCTTTTGTTTCTTTAAGTTTTTTTAAAACATCCAAACCTTGAACTTTTGGCAAAATCAAATCCAATAAAATTAAATCCGGCTTTTTGGCACTAGCCAAATTTAATCCTATTTCGCCGTCTAGGGCTGAAATTATTTCGTAGCCCTCTTGCGACAGTCTTTCGCCAACTGTTTTTTGCAAAGCCTGTTCATCCTCTATTAATAATATCTTTTTCATATTTTTTATTTAATTGGTAACGTAAACCAGAAGGTCGACCCTTTGCCCTCTTGGCTCTTAAATCCGATCTTGCCGCCGGCTTTTTCAATAATAGCCTTGGCAATATATAATCCCAGACCCGATCCCTGGGTTTGATATTTCAGCGCATTTTCCGACCGGAAAAATTTTTGAAAAATGTATTTTTGATCGACCTTGGGAATGCCCACTCCGCTGTCTTTAATTTCAAAATAAATGCCTCTATTCATTTTTGCTAATTTTATATCTATTTCTCCTCTCCCTTGGCTATAACGGATAGCATTATCTAAGAGATTTTCCACCGCCTGTCTGATTTGGGAAAAATCAGAAAGAATATCGGGCAAATCAGTCGGAGCAGAAAAATTAATTTTCACATTTGAAGCCTGACCGAAAGGGATAGAAACCCGAACAATCTCTTCAATTAAATCCTTCAAAGAAAATTCGGTTTTTTTAAAAAGCATTTTGGCTGTTTCAATTCTGGAAACAGTCAACAGATCAGATATTAAGTTCGTCATTCTCGCTGAATTTTCTTTTAGAATTTTTAAATACTCTGTCTGTTTTTCACTGACCGGATCAGCCCTGCCTGATATTAAAAATTCAAGCGCCCATTTCATATTAGAAAGGGGCGAACGCAATTGATGAGAAACAATGCTGACAAATTCTGACTTCATCCTATTCGCCTCAACTAATTTTTCAAATGACTGAGTGACGATGAAAGCAATAATAAATAGAATAACTGTGACGGAAAAAACAATCAAAGTGACGACTTGGGGGTTACTGATGAATCTGTTCCCGATCAGCCAAGCAGTCAGAGAAGAACTAATATTAACCAGCCCCATTATTAAAAAAAGAAACTGGGGAGACTGCCAAAGAGGAATCCCGTATTTTTTGTATTGGCCA
>ERZ1292645.152-Hain-H14-02um-R2-152-length-31210-cov-8_pt1 | contig 31210 bp, 25 predicted proteins | sample MGYA00564401_ERZ1292645 | MGnify/ENA primary metagenome ERZ1292645 (study PRJEB36523, sample SAMEA6512644) | groundwater metagenome | collected 2019-01-09 | study: AquaDiva: Metagenomics assemblies of 32 groundwater samples | reverse complement strand
CTACCAGCTGGCGGTTGAATTCTTTGGCTTTTTCCGCATAAGCTTCCGGCGCATAGAGCCAGGTGCCGTCTCCCTGGCGCTTTCTTATTTCCGGAGTATCAATACCAAGGTAGCGCACTATTTGGCCGTTAGCCAGCTCTACTGTGTCCCCGTCAATTACATTCTTAACCTGGTATTCTTTATTAGAAGAAACATCAACACAGCCAAAAAGAAATACTGGCAGGCTTAAACATAAGCCTATTCTTATAAGAAAACGGCTCATCTGGACTGCTGGAGGATTTTATGGTAGACCTTCTGGGCCAATTCAATGTTGGGCATCAGATTCTTGCGGCTCTTTACCTTCAGGCGGATAGTTGAACGGGTTAATCTTTCTACTGTAATTTCTAAGCTGCTATTATCAACCTTGGCATGTATTTTACCTATGGAGGGATTGCTGTATTTTGATTCAATAATTCCCATGAGCTCAAGCACGCTAACTGCAGTATCATAAACGCTATTGAAATTCTTATCGGTTTCGCCCTGGATATAATCTTTCCCGATTGCATAGCCGCCGGCCGCACCAGCTCCTACCAGCATCATTACACAGCCGCATAAAGATAAACAAAGAACTATCGCAACAATGTGCTTAAGCATCCTTAATCCAGTTCTTTTTTAGAAAATACCCTGGCAAAACAAAATATAACCAGGCCGATAATAAAACTCCAGGATAGAATCAAAAATAGCCAACCGTATGGCTTCATTACTTTTCTTCCTTTAACCTCTTATACCGCCTTCTCCAGGCAGCCCGCACCATAAATGCCAAAATGACAAACATAGCAAGAAGCCCGAGGCGTGTAGCTAAGATATAGATTCTGTTTTCAGCAGATACGCCTTTCATCATTATCTTGGAAAATCCCTCCTGGTAAAACCAGGCCCCTAAAATAATTAATAAAAATAGCGGCGTTACATACTTGATGATAAATTTGTATACGCCGGGAACATTCATATCCGCGCCGTGATGGATTTCTTTCCAGGCCTTCTCCATTCCAAAAACCCAGGCAAAAAGTATGGTCTCAACAGTGGCAAATAAAACCAAGAAGAACGTCCCGCCCCAGAAATCCAATTCATCCACAATCCCTTTTCCTAAAAAGAATATAGCCGGTTGACACAAAATAAAAGTAATAACCCCAAAGATGATTACCGCTTTCTTCCTATCCATATCAAACTCATCTTCTAAAAACGCAATGGCTGGCTGGGCCAAAGACACAGAAGAAGTTATCCCTGCTAAAAAAAGGAGAAAAAACCAGGAAAAACTCAAAACATCCGAAAGCGGAATCCTGCCCAAAACCATCGGCATGGTGACAAAACCCAGATTAAAAATACCTCCTGAGGCAATCTCCTTAATCTGCTGAGGGCCGAAGAAAACAAATGCTGCCGGGATAACAATGCTTCCTCCTAAAATAACCTCGGCCAATTCATTGGTGGACACTGCGGCTAACCCCGACAAAACGACATCGTCTCCTTTAGATAAATAACTGGCGTAGGTAAGAATTACCCCGATTCCAACTGAGAGGGTAAAAAAAATCTGCCCGGCTGCAGCCAGCCACACCTTGGCATCGCACAGAGCAGAAAAATCAGGATTCCACAAAAACCCTAAGCCGTTTAACAAATTCCATTCAGTCCTGGAGGCGTCCGGCGCTCCCAGGGTTAAAACCCGAAACATTAAAATCGTACCAAAAATAAATAAGATAGGCATAGCAATCTTACAGAGGCGTTCAATGCCTCCTTTTATGCCGTAATAAATAACCACGATATTTAATAAGAAGGTTATCAAAAAGAAGAGATAGGCCGGTTTGAGTGAATTAAAGAATTGATTCTTTTCTAAGCCCTGTAAACCGGATAAGAAATTCTTCATTGAATCGCTATTGACTGCCTGAGCGTATTTTCCGGTAAAGGCAAAAAAGCTATACGCCAGAGTCCAGGATTCAATATAGATATAATAGATGAAGATGACTAACGGCCCGAATATCCCGATGATGCCGAAATATTTAATAAAACGGTTTTTTTGCCAGATAGTGTGGAATATGCCGGGCGCGGTCCCGTGTTCAAAACCGCCGCCGTAGCGTCCTAAGGTCCACTCAATCCACATAAGAGGAATGCCCAGAAGAAATAAAGAGACAAAATAAGGAATCATAAAGGCCCCGCCGCCGTTCTGGGCAACCTGTCCGGGAAAGCGCAGGAAATTCCCTAATCCTACTGCCGAGCCGGCAACAGCCATTATGATTCCCATCCTTGAGCCCCAGGAATCCCTCTTTTTATTTGCCATAATTTTTCGTCTCTAATTTCCTTAGAAATGCTCAACCTGCTTGAGGTATTCTTTATACTCCTTGAGCGTTATTAAAAGTAGCTACGCCCTTAGCATACGAACAGTGCAGAATTACCAAAGATAACTCATACTCCCGGCATAATTTACTGAATTTATCTTTAACATAGTCTAGAGCTATCTCAAAATTTACTTATTTTATAAATAATATCAGAATCATTCTTCATAATCAATCAAATTATTCTTCCTCTTATTATTTTATTCTATCAATATTTAATCCGGGATTTTGCCAATTTTACTTTTATACTAACCCCCCCCATATCTTTATCCCTTAAATGTACTTAAAATAAATTTTGCTATCTTTATGACAGAACTAATTGCTTCATCTGTATCTTTCTATTCTGAAGAATAATTTTAATCCATTATATAGATTCAATATCTCAACCATCGTTCCCAAACTTAGAATCTTCTTTATTATGTATTTAGGACTAACGTAATATTCTCTGATGGCATGCCTGTGCCAGTACATCAATTTTTCTGAACTTAGGTTAGGCAGGCTTAACACCGGCCTTGTTTTAGATAAAGGCGAAAAATACTTCCAATTAACGTCTTTTCTTAGATATCCTGATTTTAATGTCTCCTGATACAGCTCTGTCCCTGGCAATGGCGTAGCGATAAAGAAAGCAGCAATATCAGTGTTTAATTCTTTAGCAAAGTTTATGGTCTTCTTTATCGTCTCTTCAGTTTCTCCTAAGTTGCCAATCATAAAACTTGCGTGGGTTTTTATACCTGCTTCCTTTACAATTCTAATTGACTCTCTCGCTTTTTCCAAGGTATTATCTTTATGCATACGCTTCAATATCTCTTCATCTCCTGATTCAATTCCAAAACTTATTTCTCTACAACCAGCACTTTTCATTAGTCTTACTATATCCCTGCTTACATGGCAGCCCTTGGCATACATACCCAAGCAATACCTAGATTCCTTCTTAGAATTTCTTCACAGATAGCCATCGTCCGTTCAGATTTTATAGTAAAAAGCTCATCATTAAAGTTGAATTCCCTTATACCTAAAGCTTGAATGCAATGCTCAATTTCATCCACTACATTTCTATGGTTCCTGAATCTGTATTTGCGCAGCCAGACTACATTGACACTGCAAAAATTACAGCGGTAAGAACAGCCTCTGGCAGAGGGTAATGAAGTGGCTTTAAAGGTGCTTACTCACCGGCGGTCCGTATAAATTATGAGGCATTAGATCGCGCGCAGGAAACGGCAAGATATCCAAATCCTCTATTAATGCCCTTGGTCTTGTTTGTACAAGATCGCCTTTTTCCTTAAAGATAATCCCATCTATATCTCTAAAAGGCCTTTTTTCTTTAATGGCTTCCAGTAGTTCAAAAAGGGTAATCTCTCCTTCTCCGCAAACTACAAAATCTATATTCTCTTCTCTTATTGTATCCTGAGGAAGGGCCGAGGGGTGGACTCCTCCTATAACTACCGTTATATCCCTGTTCACTTTTTTAGAGATTCCCGCTATAATAACCGCGCTAGAATATGCTGGAGTAGAAGAAGTTATGCCTACCACATCTGGCATATAGTCTTTTATGCGGGATTCGATATTCTCAAAGGTCAATCCTAGCACCTCTGAATCTAATATAGATACCTTATAATACCTATTCTTCTGTCTTATATAAGCAGCCAAGTATCCTAAATTTATCGACGGGGCTTTTCCCCCATGGCCTTCCATGCCGCCATAATTTGTAAAGGGAGGATTTATAAGCAATACTTTCATAATAGCTGCCTCTTTTTGCATATAAATAGCGGGATTAATAAAATAACCACTAATTGCCTGTTGCCTTACTGTCAATAACTGCCGAACTTAATTCTCTTATTGTCATATGATAGACCTTTTCCTGTGTTTGCACAGAATGTAATTCCTCTGTGAACTCATGTTCTTTAATCACGCCGACGCCAAGAGCCAGCCAAATATCAAGCTCATTTTTGCTATATCCACCATCGTTTCGCTCTTCTTCCATAGTTTGATGAAGCTTTATACAACTTTGGAATATTCCCGCCGGTACGATAACATCCTCTTTGCCGAGAAATTCTGTAGTAAGCTTAAAAATATTGGAACTCATGAGCGTACCGTCAAGGCTATAACGGTTAAATGTTCCTACATATTCTCTTATTCCTTCTGTTTCTATATCAACGGGAAAGCTTAAGATGGGGGGATCAATAATTTCATATCCATCCTGGTCGGCATATTTCTTGATTTTAATCCCTTCGGCATCAATAAGATAAAGTATAAAATCACTTTTTTGTGGTGACAAAACAATCTTTACTGTCTCAATGCCTCCAATAACTTCCTTGCTTTCTACTTTGTACGTCTCATTGGAGAACTCACTATCTTCTATAGCCGAATAAACCCACTCATTCCCTTCTTGTAACGGATAATATGCTTGTATAGTAGCACCGGCACAAGCATTTGTATTAAAACCTGGGAACAAGTGCAGAGAAAAAACAAATACTAAATAAGTATAATGCTTCATTGGTTTCTCCTCCTATGTTAAAAGTCAAATAATTCTTCTCCTAATGCATGCCTTTTCTATGTATCCATTTCAAGCAGATAGTATCAATAAAAGCGTTACGGATAACTTCCCAGCTGGCGCCGGTCGGTTTGCCGTTAAGACGGCGAAAATGAATAACAGCTACTTCTTTTATGCGGGCATTACGCCTTTGTGCCTTTAATAGCATTTCGGCATAGAACATGCTATCAGTAGCATAATACTTTTCTTCAAGAAATTCTTTCTTTAGTAACTTAAAACCGCAATTAATATCCCTAAACCTCAGTTGAAACAATATAGACACCAGAAATGTATGCACCGCACCTAAAAGGATTCGATAAAAAGGGTCATTTCTTTTGGCGCGATATCCTATAACTATATCATTAGTAGGAATATGCATTATCATATCATTAAGCGAGGTAATACTAAACTGACAATCTGCATCCATAAAGAGCAAAAAAGAATATGCCGCACTCCTGGCTCCCGACATTAAGGCCTTGGCGTACCCCAGGTTATCTTTATGAGTAACAATCTTTAGCGGTGCCGATCTCATATGTCTTTGGTGTAAAACCGCTAGCGTGAAATCACTGCTACCATCATTAACAACTATTATTTCATAAACACTAAAATATGTCTGACAATATAAAAAATTAGCAATCTCGCCAATCGTCTTTACGATATTATCTGCTTCATTATAGACGGGAAGGATAACCGACAAGCCCGGCTGATTTTTTATTTCTATCTGAGCAGGGGTAGCGTTTCTAGCCATATCTCTTATCATCAGGTTAATAGATATCGTGTTAACAGTTGGTGATCGTGCATATAGCAGATATCAACCAATAAGCGTAGCAGCGATAAGACGGGGATGTCTGCGGTGAGCTTAGCCCCATAACGCATTACTTAGCTTATCTTTTCTTTTATTGCAACCTATATATCTTAAATTCGCCATCAGAATATAACTTTTTAAATGACAGCTCTTTTGTATCATCAATAACGATATATTTAGCATCATATTTCTCTGCCAATCTCAAGATATCATTTTCTGTTAGAGAATTAAAACCTTCCTTACAGCGAATCGGCGGCTCTGCAGTTCCGAATTCCCGCGAGCTATCTAAACATCTTAAGTCGCGCATCCTCCCGAGCCAATCTTTTTCAAAAATTGGATCGGCTATCGCCAATGTCCCATCTTTCCAGTTGCCTACTATGCCTCTTTCAGAATAAAATCTAAATCCTTCCCTATGGGGCGGTATAATAAATAACTCCTCTTTGAAAGTATTATATTTACACCATAACTGAAGCTTAACCCAGCGGGAGTAATTTTTGTTTTCTGGTAAATCTATCTTCCCAAATAACTGCCTCCTTCCATATTGTTGCGTTTCGGTAGAAGCTATGTTATTTTGTAGAAAAAATATCAAAATAGCAAGAACTAATATATTCATTACCGAACGAACTATGGGGAGCGGCTTTTTATTAAAGATATGCTGCGCTAACGCTATTAAGAAAAAGACTAAGAATAAATGCAAAAAATTACCGCTTATAGAGACTATTATGCCTATAGCAATTATTCTTCTCGGCCAGTTATTAGATTTATTTATTTCTACGAGATAATCAGCTAAAAAAAACATAGAAAACAAAATAAAGTAAAATGCACTTCTATACAGCTGCAGTTGCATCAATAAAGTTAACGGGATAAAGTTAATAACCAGGAAATTTAATACACAAAGGAGTATCATTAAAATTGATAAAAAATATATTTTTTTCTTGAATTCATTATTATTTATATAAAAATTAAAAAAAACCAATACTGCACTTATAAAAATAATTATACTATTAAAACCTGCTTTATTGGTTATCGGGAAAAAATGATGAGCGGAGCGAATTTTAATAGCATATAACCAATTATTTGTTATGAATGCCGGCTTGGGATGGTTAACCATATATGTTAAAATCCATATAATAACAGGCGTGAACACTAAGGAAAGTATTAACAAATAAATTATATTTCTTCTGTTTAACTTACATTCTAAGATAATCATAAAAGATAAGAAAATAAAGGCAGGTATAATTGATAGAATATGCATATAGGCAGAGAAACCTAACAATATGATTGGTAAAAGATATCTTTTCTGTAGGATAAAATATAGAGAAATTAGCATAAGTGGGGTGGCCGCTATTCTATAAGTAAAAAAGGGCTCCAAAGTATTTATTCCTCCCAATACCGGCTTGTCTATTAACAAAAACAGGATAACCAAATAAGGTGATAACCTTTGAATGCAAACGAGTTTTGCTAACTTAAATACTGTTGCGAATACGGCAAATATAGATAGTGAGTATAAAATAAATACACTAGGCTCAAGAATATTTAGTTTATCAAGAAGGGAAAACAGCGGAATTAAAAATGATTTAAATGAATGGGTGGTTATGATATCGTTTTGATAAAGACTGCTATCTCCATAAATTTTTGCTAATGTGAATATTAATGGCGGGGCCTCTATGAAATAATAGCCATTTAAAATAATATGGAGGAATGTTGCGGTACCAATAAAAGGCAAATTAAAACCTCTGATGCAATATAAATAGAAACTGCCCATTTTTATCATTAGTTAAATTTTATTAAAATCATGTACTGTAAATTTCGCCCGGTCATTGTTTTAATATAAGTAATATTTTCTTAAATATCTCTCTCAAAAAAAGTATAATAAATAAATACAATGCCCGCCCTCAGGAAATTTATTATCCGCCAGAAATTATTACATCTTTTAAGGTAAGAAACAATGATCGGCCCCCTAAAATAAAATTTACGATAGGCAATCTTGGTATAATTCAATAACTTTTTTTCATTAAATCCGTGAGGAATAAAAACAGGCATATAATGGCTCATTTTCTCCCATCTGTTAATATAATTTCCATATTGCGAAATGTTGTTATAGTGTATAGTTCCTGGAAAGGGGGCAAACAAAGAGATACCGACGTCATCAAGACCAACATCCATCATAAAATCTATACTTTCCTTTATTGTTTTTTTACTTTCTAAAGGGTTGCCAAAAATAAAAAAACCTTTGGCAAGTATTCCTTTCTTTTTTGTTAAGGCAATGTTCTTCTTTATTTGTGCTAGAGTTATTCCTTTTTTATAAAAATCTAAGATTTTCTGAGAACCGCTCTCGATTCCATATAATATCTGTTGACAACCAATCTTCTTGGCTAAACTTAACATTTCTTCATTAATAATGTCAATTCGCGACATACATGACCAATGTATCCGCAGTCGTTCTTTCTCTATTAGATTTGCTAACTTTTTAAATCTTAGAAAAGGCAGAAGAAAACTGGAATCATTAAAAAAAAAGTTGTTGATTTTATACTTCTGTATGCAGTGTTTTAACAGTTTAAATACATACCCTGCGCTGTGATAACGTAGATATCTTCCATGGATACTCGCATCACAAAAAGTGCATTGAGAAGAACATCCGCGAGAAGTGTTCAAAGAAATAGTTGGTCCACAACTACAACTTTGAACACCAACGCGATAATATTTTTCAATTCTAGGCAGAAGGTCAAATGCAGGAAAAGGCAACCTGTCAAGATCTTCTATTCTTGGCCTTGGTTCTGTTTGAATTAAATTTCCATCCTTTTTAAAAATTATCCCTTTAATTAAGCTAATATCCCTGCCTAATGCCAAAGCCTTTAATAATTCTACAAGCGTATCCTCTCCTTCTTCTAATACCCCTATGTCAAAATTTGGAAAATCCAGCATTGTCTGCCCTGGAAGAGAAGTTATATGACATCCCCCAATAATTGTTACAATGAGTTTGTTAGACTTCTTTATTTCTTCGGCCAAGGCTGCAGCAGCTGTAATTAACTGTGATACCGCAGTAATCCCAACAAAAGAAGGCTGAAAAGATAAAATGAGTTCTTTTGTTTTCATTAAATCTAAGCTTAAGGCTTGCGCGTCCACTACTTGAACATCAAAGCCATTTTGCCTAACTACAGATGCTAAATAACAAAGCCCTATATGCGGTTCGATATAACCAAGTTGTCCTAACGTGCCGTATCTCTCTTTTAGGCTTAAAGATGGCTGAACAAGACTAATTCTCCTCATCATAATGCAATGTCTTCTAATTATAGTTATATACTCACCGAGGGTTCAGGGCAAGTTTCTTATAATTTCCTGTATTTGATATTGCCGTTTATGTTTCATTAAAATATCAATATCGATAAAAATAAGCCTAAAACAATCGATGAGTACTTCCTTTAATCTATTCAATATCCCATATTGTGAAACACCGCTGATTCGCGGATAATGGTTAACCTTGATCTCTCCTACTCGATAACCTAACCGTATCATAATCGTAGAAAAAAACCTATGTAGTCCTCTAGATAGGCATACATGTTCTATATCTTTTTTTCGAAAAACCCGTAACGCACAACCGATATCGTGAATATTTATTTTCGTAATCAGCCTATTGACTATATTAGCAATCTTAGAGGCAAGTTTTTTACGAAAAGAACTATGCATCCTGTACCTGTACCCATACACTACATCATATCCTTCTTCCATCTTATTCAGCAAAGAGGGAATATCGCATGGATCGTTTTGCCCATCCGCATCTAACGTGACATAAATCTCTCCAACAGCATAGTCGAATCCAGCCTGTAAAGCCTCGGATTTACCGACACGTTTTCTCAGCACAATAATAACAAGCCCATGCGAGGTTACTTGAATACCTTTTAGTTTTTGCAAACTAGAATCTGTTGAGCCATCATCAACGAAAATAATCTCATAAGATTCGTTTAGTTTACTCATAACTTCTCTTATGGAATGGTATAAAAGCACAACTGTGCCTTCTTCATTATAAGTCGGAATTATTATAGAATACCTCATTCCTTTATTATTTAAAATCACTTTCTTTTTCTAAGAAAATTCAAAAATACTATAAAACCTAAAACGATTATTTCGAAGCTGCGTATATTAAAAAGCATCTTCGCATATCTGAGAATAATCCCAGGCCTCAGGTAGAATCTTCTTACTATGTATTTACGATAAAAGTCCATAGCCTTTCTGTCTAATCCGAATGGTATAAATACTAAGTTATGCTGATTCAGCAAACTCCAATTGTTGTTAAATTCTCCATAGCAACTTGCTCTTTCGTAATCCAAACTTCCAGGCAATGGTGTAAAATAATTTAAGGTAAGCACGTCTAGTTTGCTATTCAGTATAAAATTTAATGTAGAACGGATTGACTCTTCATTATCTTTCAAGTGGCCAAGCATAAAGTACCCTTTGGTTAATATCCCTTCTTTTTTTGTCCATTCCAAAACCTCTTTGGCTTTTCTCAAATTTATATCCTTTTGAGTAAAATTCAATATCTCTTGCGATCCGCTTTCTATCCCATAGCCAATTAACCAACACCCAGCGCGTTTCATTAGTTTTAAAGTTTCGGGAGCCAAAGAATCAACTCTGGCGTCACAGGACCAAACCATGTCAATGTTTTCTTTAATCATAGACTCGCAAAAATCAGTCAATCTTTGCTTGGTAATGCAAAAAAACTCATCGTAAATCATCAGGTCGTTTATTCTATATTGTTGTTTTAAAAATTTAATCATACCTATGATGTAAGGGATGCTATGCATTCTGTGCGTTCTGGCAAATGGAATCTTAGAACAGAATGTGCACCGCATAGGACATCCCCGCGAAGTAACCAAATTTGTCACAGGCATTTTTTTAAAACCAAAACATGAAGGCCTGTAAAATTTGGCTAGATCGGGTAGCAAATCCCAGGCGGGAAAAGGTAATGCATCTAAATTATTAATAAGCGGCCTTTGTTCATTTATCTTGAGTTTTCCATTATCCCTAAAAATTATTCCTTTTAAGCCATCCAGCGAAATCTTCTCATCCTGGGTTTTCAATAATTCGATTACTGTCAATTCTCCTTCCCCGATTATTCCAATATCAAATTGAGGGAAAACCTTCATTGTTTTTTCGGGCAAAGCAGACAGATGACTTCCGCCAACAATAATTTTTAAATTTGGGCTTTGCTGTTTTAAAATACTTGCTAAAATTGCTGCATTGTTAATTGAAATGGTTGCGGCGGTTATGCCAACATATTCCGGCTTGAAAGATAAAATGGCTTTAGCTGAATCTACTATAGATAAATTCAGAGCACAGCAGTCAACAATCTTTACGGGATACCCATGTAGCCTGATAAAAGCTGCTAAACCGGCTAAACCTAAAGGAGGCATATATACTCCTGCGGCGGATAAAATACCGTATCTTTCTTTGCCTGTCAAAGGAGTATTCACTAAGACTATTTTTGTCATTTCGTCATACAAATATTATGGAGTCATACCGATTTTAGCTAATTTCTAATTTTTATTACAATATTTTTTATTTTAAGAATTCGAATTAAAATATCGCTATTAAAACAATAAAATGGGAGATATTTGAAAATATGCCTTATGATAAACTGCGGATTTAAATAATACTTCATATAAAAATATCTTCTCATCTTCCAAAGTTCGTCACTGCTTAAATTACTTAAATTGATAAGTGGATAATTATAATGATAGATTTTATCCATATCTTTATTTTTGACATGATTTTTTATCTGAATAAAAATTTTAGAATCGGCATATGGTGTAAAAAAATGTATTTGTATCAAGTCCGCTCTTAATCTCTTAGCAAAATCAACCGTTTGCTTAGTTTCTTTCTTTGTCTCTCCTGGGTTACCAATAATAAATAATGCATGTGTCTGCATGCCTAATTTCCTTGCGTAATTAAAAGCTCTTATGCTTTTTTCTATCCATCCATAACCATCATCTGATTTATTGATTAATTCTATTATCCGCGGAGAGCCTGATTCCACTCCAAATTTTAACAATAAACATCCTGCTTTTTTCATAAGCAGAAGCATATTCTGTTCCGCATCGTTTATGTTCACATGGCATATCCATTTAATCTTCAATTTTCTTTTTATAAACTCTTTACATATTCTAAATACATGACTCTTATCAAATGCAAAATTATCATCCGCGAAAGAAATTGCATTTATACCATTTTTATAAAATTTATCCACCTCATCAATAACATTAACGGCATTTCTCAATCTAATCATATTTCCAGAACTTTCTCTAGTTATGGAAGAACAAAAAATGCATTTATTTGCGCACCCCCTCGAAGTAAGTATATGCCCCCACTTAACCTTTCTATACATTGCTAAAGGATATATCTGCTTGTATGCCTCTATTTCTTTCTGCGTATAGAAAGGAAAGGGGAGGCTGTTTATATCGTTAACTAAGAATGTTTTATTTTGTTTAAAGCTTTTATTATAATATATTTTAATTTCTTCTATTCTTGCCCCTTTATTTATTTTCTCAATTATTCCACATATTTCTTCTTCGGGCTCACCCCTAATAATAATATCAAAAGGAGAGGCGTCAAAAAAATATTTCTCAGGAAAAAAACCGGGGCCGCTTCCGATTGCAAAAATCAACACACTTCCCAAATATTCCTTTATTTGTTGTGCATAACTTAGAGCAAATTCTGCATTACGGACTGAAGAATGTAACACTACGGCGTCTGGACGCCAACCTATAGATATATTTAGAATTTCCTGAGGTGAATATTCTGAAATAAAAGCATCTATTAAAAGAGTAGCGTAGCATCTTTTCTTGGTTTTTTTAAATATTGCCTGTATGTATTTTAGAGCAAATGGCGGAGTAACCTGCCTTGGATGTAGAGTGTCTTTTATGATATTATCTGACAATCTAATTAGTAATATTCTATTCAATGTATGGCGTAATTGTTTCATGTTTATGCTTAGAATAATTGCGGAACTTTTTATTAATCAAATTCCCATAAAACGATATACGTCAAAAAAATTACGAGATGCTATTAACTTATAAATAACAAATAGATTGTAAACTGAAAAATAGATAAGGATGCTTAATATACAGTATTTTATCCAATGTGTGACCGAAGAGAAATACAATATGCCGCCGATAACCAATGGTGGCACAATTAAAAGCAGATGATAGTGTACTCGCCAATCCACCCAGGAATAGACAAGAGCCCCAACAATAAACCAGATAAAAACTACTCCTAATTTTGCTCTCTTAGGGAAGACTATTTTGATAAAATTTATTATTATACCGTAAAGTAAAAATAAGAATAAAAATATACCTATGTTTTTAATAAACCCAACCCAGAGATTAAGCCGGGGAGGATAAAGATAACCAAAGGATTTAATATGAAAGATTCTATCTAAGAAATGGTGCCTAACATGGTCAACCCAAAAAGTTTCTGCATTTGTAGAAAAGCCGTAAATCCAGAAAATCAACATACCAAAAATAAACCCCAGAACACTTTTATTCAATAATGAGTGCTTTATTTTTTGTAAATAATTTTCCCTCCTGATAAATTCCCAAACAACAATTGAAAAAGGCAATATTATTGTCTTTTGACTTGACAAGGCACAAAATGCCCCTGCGATAAATAAGAAAAAATGGTTATTTGGATAGAAAAGGTAATAATATAAAAGAAAAAGCATTGCTAAATTTATAATAGTAGTATAAATACCGCCGGAATTAAAAATATATATTTCCGGGATAGTAAAATAAATAATGTTTGCTACCGTTGTCCATAAATTTGAATTAGTTAAACGAAATACGATAGCGGATAATACAAAACAAGTAAATACGGAAAGGAAAAATAGCGGCATCCTCCCCGGGAGGAAAAATGGTTTATTCATATAGTATCTTTCCATATCGTTAACCGCATCTTCAATTTTATATTTTTTTAAATCGCCTATTGATATTCTTTGCTGGGGAGTATTTAATATTTTTCTTGCACCGATGCAATTAACTAACATTATCTGAGAAGGAAAATTATCATCAAAAATAACTTGATTATCTTTGACAGCCTTAATTGTTGCAATTACTTCTTCTTTTGAGGTATTCAATAATACCACTTGTTCGTTTTCTTTATAGCAATGAGACAATATATCTATGCGCTCTAGGGCTTTATCATAGTAATATTTCATCTCATCAATATGGCCGGATAAAAAAATAGTAAAAGCGGAATATAAATTCATTAATAAGGGATGGGCATAAAAATAACTTGTATTTCTATCTGTTAACATTACTGGTTTGCCATAATAAAGAAGGCCGTAAGATGTGCCCGAACGTTCTATATCACAATCAAATAAATAAGAAATGCCGTATGTTCCGCCAAAATAATGAAAAATATAGATAGTTATTATCAAAAAAGTTATAACCGCGAATAGCTTCTTATTTAAGTAATACGTAAATGCATTATGTTTACTTCTTATTAGAAATCCGTTTACGATAAAGAAAGTAAATAGTATATAATTTGCGGGGTGGATGTAAAATCTTAATAATAGATGCGCTATAATAAACAATAACATACAGAGCGTAGAAAATAATAAAGAGGCGAAGAAGAAAGTAAGTATAGTATAATTTGGCCTATTTAAACTATAAGTAATGGCTATGCCCGGGACAATAAAAACGATAAGATTTATAAATATGCTTTGTAATAAGCCCATATTTATAAAAAATGTAACTAAGTATAAAAAAAAGATACTATTACTTATTATTATTATTGACTTCTTTGTAATTCTGATTTTTAGAAAATATTTATTCATAATTTAGTAGAGAAAAGCGCATTTAAAAAAACTCGCGAAAAATGTTCAGGGCCAAAGAAACAATTAAGTGTCGCTGCACACTCAAAAGAGCAGTAACACTTATTGTCTTTGATAAATTTTAAGATTTCCGCCGCTCTCTTAGTTTTTAACAGCTTGTAAATATCGCCATTAACATCGTTTATATTCCCGAACGAAAAATCTTCTTCTGGTATCCCGCCGTGATGTTCTAATTTTCCAATCAACTCACAAGGCATTACAATGCCGTTTTCATAAATTACAAGCATCTTTCTACCCGCTAAACATGGTAACTGATATTTATTTTCAGCATAAGTCTTGAGCAAAATCTTATGCGTATATTTTTCTAATGACCTTATTAATTTTTTATGAGAAAAAACTTCTGGCTGCGCAAATATTATATTATCTAGATGCCTAAGAATAAATTCATATTCTTCAAAAGTAACATTCCTTGTTCTCTGGCTTTTGATATTGTTCCGTGCAAGAATGATGTCAAAATCTGATGGTTTTATAAAACTGCGTACAAAATAAATGAAATCTACTAAATACTCTTTATTAAAATCAGATAGCACCGTATTAATTCCACATGTAAGATTTTCATGATGCTTTTCTAAAATTTGCAGCTGCTTAATAGTATTAATACTATTTTTAAAACTTGAATGATGCCCTCTCATCCTGTTATGGATTTCTTCAGGGCCATCTAATGAAACATTGATTCGTAACCTTAAACTGTTATCGGTTTCTAGAATTCTTTTTGTTTTAGATACTATGATGTCGGTGAAAAAACCATTTGTTGGTATCGTAATATTAAATGTGTTGCTGTTCACAAAAAATAATTTTATTATTTCTTCGATATCCTCACGCAAAAATGGCTCTCCTCCGGTCAATATCAAATGCAGTAAATAAGGCAATGCCTTGCTTATTTTTTCTATTTCTGCAATAGAAACACAATTGATACCTTTATTTAAATGTTCTGAATAAAAACATGCACCGCACTTTAAATTACATCTATTGGTTATATAAAATATTAGATAACTAATTTTTCCTGTAAAATATTGTTTTAACCATTGGCATATAATATATTTATTCATTAGCCCGTTATTTTAATGTATCATAGTTAGCCTAGATAAAAATATTATTAACGATCCAAGCGCCCCAAAGAAACAACCTATTCCGCATAGAGTAAAGAAATAGATTATTATGAATGGGTAGAAGAAAAAAAATAATATGCGGTGAGTTCTTTTAACAGAGAATATTAAAAATCTCCAATATAAAAGAATAAATATGAGATATATAAATAGGCTGTAAAAAATGGAGCTCAATGAAAATACTGTTCGAAATAAAAATAACCAGAACGGAATACTCAGGAATGTAGAAATTGCCCCAAATAATGTAGCATTACCATAATTACCAAATCGAAAATTTCTTATAAAAAGTTGGAACCAATAATATCCTCTCGTAATATTATTAAAGGCAAGTCTCTTAAAATCAGGAAAGTTATGACTTACTATCATTTTCTTATTTAAATAAATACGTCCTCTTTGCGTAATCCTGCTGCTAATTTCATAATCTTCTATTGATGCACCTTTGTATTTAGTATTAAAACCGCCGATTTTCTGAAAAAAATCTTTCTTTATGGCTCCTACTCGCGGGTCAAAGAGAGTGATGAACTTCCTCTTTTTATATACCGAATCATAATAGTCAAAGAGCGCTAAAAATTGCGGAATAACGCTTCTCCTGATAGATACACCATCCGATATGCCTGTTACTGCTTTATACGCAGAAACATCATTAAAAAATGATTTTGTTTCATATATTAAATTAGGAGAAGGGATAACATCGTAATCTAAAAACAATATAATAGAATTCAAGGCTCTTTCTACGCCATAATTCCGAGTATATCCACTACCTAAATTACTCTCATTTTTAAAGATTTTAAACCTTCTGTCATTATCTATGATGGCTTGGGCAACATTATATGTATTATCCCTCGAATTATCATCAACGAGAATAACTTCAAAGTCTCGATCTGTTTGTTTTTTAAGTCCTTCTATTAACTGGGGCAATTCTTTCTCCGAATTATAAAGCGGAATAACTACGCTAATATTATTTCCCAAAGTATTCTCCATATTAAATAACTCTATATTTTATCAAGGAGAACTGCTGTAAAAAAGAAAACATAAATAACAAAATGAAATAAGCAGGATGCCTGGATCTTTTATTAATACTAAAATAGAATCAGTCACATTACTTTTTATCGTTGTTAACAGTATATCTAATCTGTAAAATCCATAAATAACAAAAAAAATAGAATAAGCAAATGCTGGTAATCTTAGTTTTATTGACACAGCAAAAAAGACATACGAAGAGAGCGCGCAAATAATTAAAATTAATCTTGTTAATTTGGCTAGTTTATAATCATAACGTTTTATCATGTTTTTTGTAACTATACTTCCTGGGAATTTATGCTTGAGAATATATAACTCAAAATTTTTCTTAGATACAGCAAGATACAGCATACTAAAGAAAAGCCAAGATTGAAACCACAAAGAAGGTATTACGCCGATAACAACTGCGCCGGCCCACATTCTCAACATAAATCCAACAGCAATATAGATCGCGGCTAAAATAGGCCTATTTCTTAAAAATATTGAATATATAATAATGAGTAAAAAATACCCAAAAAGAATAAAGGAAAGTTGTATCGCTATTCCTAATGAGATTGTGATACTGGCAATTAGAAGAAAAATTCCTATAACGACAGCCCCTTGAGAAGAAATCATACCTGCTGCTATAGGACGATTTTTTTTAAAGGGATGCGCAGCATCACATTTTCTGTCAATAATATCATTGAATATATATACGGAACTCGATATAAAACAAAAACATAAACATGCCTTAAATACGTTACAAAATGCCTCTGGTATAAAGAACTTCTCAGAAAAAATAAGCGGAAAGAAAACTAGTAAATTTTTAATCCAATGATGAATTCGTATTAGTAGTATATAATTTTTGAATACAGGCAAGATGCTAAGTATATCTAATCTTATATCCATTAAAATATTAATGTTACGCTAAAAGAAATTTAAATGTCTTCCATATTAACTCTATCCCAGTTTTCCAATTATATAAATAGAAGATAAAATAATTTTTTAGGTGGAAGAGAATAAAGTTTGAATCTAGTAGAACATTTTTATAAAATTCGCGCTGTTTTTGCTTTAACGCCTTATCACTCATATTGCTAACATTAACAAGAGGTTCTCCATAATGATACATTTTTAATTCCTTATCTATATTTATGATATTCTGAAATTGTTTGTACGCTTCTGAACCTGAGTAAGGCGTAAAAAAGTGCACTTTTATCAAATCCGGCCTAAGTTTTTTTGCTAATTGGATACTCTCCCCTACTTCATTTTCTGTCTCTGTAGGATTACCGATGATGAATAAAGCACAGGTTGCAATACCGGCTTTCTTTGCTAAATTAAATGTTTCATTTGCTTTCTCTTTCCAATTAATATCTGATTTTGTCTTTTTTAATAATTCTATTATTCTTTGCGATCCTGACTCAACCCCGAATAATAAAAGAACGCATCCGGCATCCTTCATCATTTTTAGCAAATCATAATCCATCCCATCTATGCGAACCTGGCTAACCCATTTAATTTTCAATTTTCTTTTTTTGATCTCCTCACAGATTGAAATAACATGTCCCCGCGAAGCAGCAAAATTGTCGTCCTCGAAAGAAACAACATTCACCCCAAATTTTGTCAAGTTTTCTATCTCGTCTACTACTTTACTGGCGTCTCTTAATATAATTTTTTCCCCATAACTTTTCCTTACAGCTGTTGAACAAAAAATACATTTATACGGACATCCCCTTGATGAAATCACATAGCTACATATAACTTTTTTGTTTACTCTAAGGGGATATATAAAACGGTATTCCCGGAGTTCATCTTTGCTCCAAATTAAAAATGGCATTTTATTCAAATCTGGGGAAGTCGGTATATTTAATTCTTCTTGTAAACAATAGTATCCTTTAATTTTTTCTTTCGGCTCACCATTATTCAATTTTTCGATTATCTCAACTATTTCACATTCAGACTCACCAGGTAAAATAATATCAAAAGGAGAATCATTCAGCTTATATCTTTCTGGCTTAGCAGTAACGTCCTGACCAATACCGATAATCAGAATATCTTTATTCTTCTTAATAAGATTGATAAATTTGAGACTGACTTCGTAAACAAATGTATTAATATAGATTACAATTACATCTACGGGTAAACTAATAATGTAACTTGTAAACCTGTCTAGGAAGATAGGCTTTACCCAAGCATCAATCAGTTTAACTAGATACCCTTTATTTATTAACAATACTTGAATATATTTCAGCGCTATTGGTGGATAGCAATGGCGAGGATGTTTTACGTTTTCAATTACCGGAGAAGAGAGCCGTAACAAAACGATATTTTTATATTTACCGTGATGAGTATGCATTATTCTAACTATTAATTAAAAATGATAACGCATTTTTATCTATAAATCATCGATTTAAGCAAGGATATATCTTCAATAGATACGTTATCTCTCTCACCAGACATAAAAAGAATTTTTATCGGAAGTCTAAATTCCATTATATTTAGAATGCTATCTTGAAAATAATAATTATAATTCTTCGCCCTGGCCCATTTTATATACTTATCAATATTATCTTCAGAAGTAAAAAATATTACGACTCTCTGTAAATCATCGATATCATAATGTAGATACTTATCTATTATAAGACTTGACATAGTTTTTATTCCTGTATATGCAGTTACAAAGTGAGCAGTAGAATCTAATCCCTTTGCCGGAAATATGATGAGGCTTGGTTTAAAATAATAACACAAATTTATAAATTTCTTGCTAATCTCATTTAAATCTACCTGCTCTTGCCCCATTCCCCAGGATGAAAGACGTAATTTTGAATGCAACGGATAATAATAAGATTTTAACTTGCTAACATAACTTACCGTTTCTATCAAAATAATAGATACAATCATAATTACTAGTATCTTATAAATTGCGCTTTTTTTCCAAATGTGGTTCAATAAAATAGAACCTGCAATAATAGATATAACAATCAGCAAAGAAAAATGCCGCGGCTCTGCTCCTTTCCCTGAGAATATAAAAAGAGAAATAAATAACATTACCAGAAATATTACATTTAATAAATTTACATATTTATCTTTTCGTTTTATAAGGCAATATATTATTCCACAGAATCCAATTAATCCTTGAATCGGCCCTACAATATTATATCCCAAATTATAATCTATATTTTCGTTAGCCATCGTAAAATAGCCAATAAAAAGTTGCGGAATGTTAAGGCGCATCTGCGCTCCAAATAAATCGTATACGTATGGAGTAACAACCTCTCCGCTATTTATAAGCCAATACAGATACGGTAAAATAAATAAAATAATTATGAACAAGCATTTAAACCAAACATTTTTTTTTACAAAATAGAACTCGCTTCTATTCATAAATATATATATAATTAATGATACAGGCAACCATATTGTGGTAATCTTTGTCATAAACCCTAAGCCAATCATAATGCTAGTTAATATAATATCTCTCTCTTTATTTTCTTTTAATGAAATAAAAAAGAACATTAAGGCTAACGTGTTAAATAATATAAAATAAATTTCTTCTCCTATATAGTTAGAATTATAAATAAAAAAGAGATTTAATACTGATAAACATAGCGCAAAGAAAGCCGCTGTTTTATGAAATATTCTCATCGTCATATAATATATAATAAATATAATGAAGATAGTAGAAAGATACTGAATAAATCTCCATCCAAAATAATTTTTGCCGAATAATATACTGCTTAATTTTGTTATATAGAATGTGCTGGGGCCATGAACATAACCAAATGGAAGATGCATTTTTTTAAATGTCAAGTTTATATCATTAACACCGACTAATATATCAGTATCGTCATCTATGAAATATGGAGCTTTTATTGTCCAATAATTCAATATCACTCCAAGAATAAAAATAGTGCTTACAACAAAATTAAAAAAATACGGCTTATTAATATGCCAAAGATTGCATTTTGTAATTATGGCTCTACCCATATAAAGTTTTAGTTATACATTAAGATTTCTTTAATTCTCTGCGCAATATAATTTATATCCGTCTTAGTTAAATAGCTATTATTTGGTATTTCTATACCCTTATCCACTAATGCTTCGGCTATTTGACACCTACGCCTGTATTCCCGGAATATCCCGAGCATTGAACAAATCGACATATCATCTCTCTTTGTATCTATACCCATGTTTAATAACTTGCGCCTAAAATATTCTGCATTATCTATTTTAACTCTATAATACAAATAAACAGGCATAGTTTGCGGTAAAGACACTGGCAGTTTTATGCCTTTAACATCTTTAAGCAGCTGGGTCAAAAACTCGGCATTCATCCTGCATTTCTTATTGATTTCTTCTATGCTCTTTAATTGCTTTAAGCCAACCGCGGCTTGAATGTTTGCAAACTTCTTTTGTGAATTCAAAGATTCAATTATTTTCTTAGTCTCTATTTTTTCTTCAAAAAAAGCGTCTACCATATATAGATTGATTCTACTTAAAAACCAAATTACTGGATAAAGAATAAATGAAAAATAATGTCTTTTTGTAAGTATGAATAGGGCAAGAGTCTTAATAATATTTTTTAATAATACTGTTTCTTTTTGTTCGGGATATTTAAGAATTTCTTCTTTCAATTTCTTATATACAACATCGCTATTCGTTGCAACCATCCCTCCGCCAAAACAAGGCATGTTTTTTCCCATATTGAAACTAAATATACTAAAGTCGCCAAAAGAGCCTGTTTTTCTCCCCTTGTATTCAGCTCCACAACTATGGGCACAGTCTTCTATAAGTATAAGCTTATGCCTATCTACAATATTCATAATACGGTCCATATCACACGGCTGACCAAACATATGTGTTATAAGTAGTGCTTTAGTTTTGTTAGTTATATTTTCCTCAATTAAATCCGGATTTATATTATAAGTTTCTGAATCGATATCAACGAATACAGGTTTTAATTTACAGGCTATTAAAACAACTGGGAGTCCAAAAAATGTATATGTTGGCATAATTACTTCTGAATTCTCATGTATTTGAATTGTCCGAAGCGCACTATATAAACCCTGTCTTGCAGAACCGACAGCAATGGCATATTTTGTGCCAATAAATCTAGCGAATGCGGCTTCAAATTGACCTATCTCTGGTCCCCTGAACATCTTTCTTCTTAAAATTGATTTTACTACTGCCGCAAGCGTTTCTTTGTTTAATCTTATTGTATGCCTTGGATAAGCTATCATTGCTTGCCTTTTATAATATATTTTTTGTTAAGTTTTTAATTATCTCAAAAGCTATTGAAGGATAAAGTGTTATATTAAATAATATACTATCTAAAACGGCACATTCATGCGTACAAAAACATTTTTCTTTTGAAATCTGTTTACGGATTTTACTGCCATTATCCGAACATAACAACTCCTTCAGGTGGAAATCGCAGTCTCTTAAATTTCCTATCCTGGTTCCCCGTTCACAAAAAGACACATCGCCATTAGGCCAAATAACGATATCAACCTTATCAGCAAGACAAGGAATAATCTGCCTATTCTCTTGTAATGTTCTTAGATTTATCTCTAGAACTTTTTGGCGGAGAGTTTGCAATACTATATCTGGAAAAACAGACGTATTATTAGATACTTCGGCTGTTTTCATTAGTATTGCTTTTTTATTAAAAAGTTTATCTTTATTAACTAATACCAAATCATTCTTATTAGCTGCAGACCTTGCAAAGATAAAGGTATGCAGAAATATATCGGACATGTTCTTACGAACATATTTTATTATATTCTCCAAATAATCGATATTCTCATTATTTACTACAGTAATTACTTTTAGATACAGATTACGATATTTTTTCTTCAAAGCTTTTAATAAACTATATGTTTCTAATGCACAATTAAAAGCGCCGGGAAAATTCCTTACCATATCATGCAATTCTCCTATACCATCGATAGAAATTTCAATGCTTAGAGGAATATTTATTTTTCTCAAAAGAGAATCACACATAATCTTTATTCTACTTGGAAACGAACCATTCGTAGGTATGCTTAACCACTCTGGTCGTGAATTTTCATAAAACATAAAACAGATATCTTCCAAATCTTCCCGTATAAAAGGTTCTCCGCCAGATATATTTAGCCAAATTAGCTTCTTAAAATATTTGGATATTTTCTTTATCTCTGATAAATTCAAATCATCCATTCCGGAGGTGATTTTTTTTTTAACAAAACAAAATTTACAAGAACAGTTGCATCTTGAAGTAACATGGAGTATTAGATTGACGGGTAAAATAGATTTTGATAAAACTGCGCGGGAGAGAATCTTTAACATCATATATTTTTCTTATCCTTTACGATCCTGTAAGTACCGTGCAAGATGCCGATAGAAAAATATATCTTTGATAGAAAAATCATTGGAAATAAAAAAAATACAATAATTTTCCCTTTTAAAAACCATTTATATAACACATATAGTGTATATCCTGCGGAAATAAAAGGAACCATAACTAAAGAATAAACTATATTTGGGTAGAATAACCAGTTATACTTAATTCCGGAACCAAACTTTCTGAATTGCGGAGCAAAATAGCCCCAATTGTAATGATGAGATAAGTAATCTCTAAAATTTTTCCTGCCATAGTGAAATACTTCTATCTTTTGTTCAAATTCCAAATTGTAACCGTTCTTTCTTAATCTTATTCCGTACTCTATATCTTCACCGCATTTCAGTTCTTCTTTAAAACCTCCTATTTTATCAATTATCTCTTTTTTTATGCTAAGGTTAGTGGTAGGCAAATACTCAAACGTTAACTCTCTTTTAATCCTTGGCTGCTCATACCAAGAAGAATAGTAATCGCTTATTTCTATAAAATTATTTACTTTGTCTGGAAGAAGAATAGGCCCCCCCACGCAAACTGTGTCCTTATATTCTTTTTCTCTTTTTTTATGCACAGCCACGTGCGAACTTATCCAGTTTCTTCTTACTATGCAATCGGAATCCAGAAAAAGCAGCAATCTTCCCTTTGCAAAAGAAATCCCTGTATTACGGGCTGCGGCAGGGCCTTTATTATGATTATGCCTAATCAATAATACAGTAAATTTCTCAACTAATTTCAAAGAATTATCGTTACTGCCATCATCTACTACGATGACCTCATAATTATCTTGGGGATAGTCCTGGCTTAGTAGTGAAATAAGACATCTCTCAAGCTCATTCTTGGAATTATATATTGGCACAATAATACTTACAAAAATATTTCTATAGTTCATCAAAGAAATATCTAGCTCTTAAAATAAGAAATATAACGAATAATAAGCTTAATACTGAACCTATCAAAAAAGACCCTGGTAAATAAAATAACACTATTTTTGCCTGGCCTTTATTAATGGGGAACGATAAGAGTCCTTCCTTTTCTTGAGTGTTATAAATAAACCTACCCGCCTTAGCTTTCCATCCTTTATGAAAATTTTGATTCAAGACTAAAATATCTTGTTCAAGAGCATTTACGTTTACTACGATTTTATTAGGAGAAAAATATTCAATTGTGGCATTGCCTTTTTTATTATATAAATATGCTTCCCCTCTGTATCCGTCTTCGGAGACAATCATTGCACTGCCTCTTATTATATTCATAACCTCTTTCCCCTCTAAATTGCCAGCATTACTTAATAAAATTGGGTATAAAGAACTTAAACTATTTCTTATATTTAAAAAATTGGCTTTTTTGTATTTTTGCACAAATGATATGCTCTTCTCCATTCTTATGGGCGGGATAAGTGAAGCATTTTTCAAGAGTGGAGCATTTGTATTCCATATATCAAAAAAGATAAAAACTAAAATTGCAATTGGAATTATCCTTAGCGGTTTTTTTCTCTTTATATAAAACTGTTCAAGCTTAGAAAAAGTTAATCCTGACAAAATAGAAGAAAAAAATATAAAACCCATTATAAATCTTGAATGCACTTTTAGATTATTATAAATGGGCATCTTATGCAGCAACGACCAAAGATTGATAGGAGAACAATAACCCAGGGAAACAAATAAACTTACTAAAGCCATAACTATGACAGGCCAGTATTTTTTAAACCCAAAGAATGGGCCTGTGATAGCAAATAACAAAGGGATAATGCCAATGTAGCTGCCATATTCATGCCACCGAAATTTAATACCAAATAACTTTATCAGAATTTCTTTATCTAAAACATTATACAATGCTTGATTTCTGTCTATTAGCATCCTAATAAGCGTAGATAGCCTGATACAGTCATTACTATCAGCAAATCTTGGATAATTGATAATAAACTCAAGCATGGGAATGATCTTTATCGCACACAATAAGAAAGTACCTACATATATATAAATTAGCATCTCTAAAGGCTTGATAGCCTTATTTTGTATAGATTTTAACAACGCAAAGATAGGCATCAAAACCAGTAATATTGTAAAAACATCTACGCTGCCTCCGAGAAAGATTAAAGAAAGAAAGAAGATACCGCTAATTATATAGTATTTCTTCTCGAAACTCTTTAAATAACAATATATTAACCACGGCACAAAAGCCATCACAAACCATTCGGTATGTCCTTCGGCCATATGCAGAAAATATACAGATGAACCCATATATAAAAATGCTATTAAATATCTTGCGAGCTTGGCGAAAGAATAATATGCCCCCAACAGATACATCCCAATCATGCCAATTATCAGATGAAGAACTAACTGTAATTTTAAGCCAATAACTGGGCCGAATAGGATTACTAACGTATAAAGAGGCGAAAGAAATGGTGAGTGAGGATGCGCTAAAAGAACATTTCCCCCATTAACATATGGATTCCATAAAGGAAATTGCCGGAATTGAAGGATAGTTATTCTGGGGACAGCATTCCAAAAAACAAACTGATCCCAGCATCTAGTGCCAAGATAACTAAAGTTAATAAAAATTTTGTAACAAAAAAAGATGGATAATATGGAAAATATATAAAAAACTACCCATGACTTTCCTGAATAAAGGATTTCTTTAACCTTTAGTTTCACGATAAATAACATTTATACTAAAAAGCTAAAAATTATCTTCGTTGTATAATTTTGAATTTATTGCGAGATAAAGAAATAATCGTATTCTTGTCAAGACTCATAGAAGTGAGTATGTTACAAGGATGAATGCAAAAACAATCTTTTATTTTTGCTTTTCTTTGATTTGCTGTTTTAGAATTCCAGAGTTTAAAAAAATCAAAAGCAACATCTCTTAGGTTACCAAAAGGAGTTGTCATCTCGCATAACGCCACATCGCCTGAAGGAAAAATTACTCCGTCAAACTTTCCAGCCAGACAATCCAATACTTTTTTATGCTTTTTTATAATATCTAAACAATATTTCATATAAAAAATTTGAAATTTGGATAAGAGAGAATCAACCCGTGTCTCAAAAAAGTAGGCTAAAAAATCATTTAATCTATTTAATTGAAAAGTATCAGGAAGGCAATAACTGCTGTCTTCAGGCCTAAGGTTACTAAGAATATCGTTATCTATGGAATTAAGGCTATTTTGACTATCTCGTATTAGTCGGAATTTGTGAAAAACTCCCAAATTAAATTTAATAAAATATGCCAACTGTTCGATCTCATTATAATTTTTATTTGAAACAGTAGTTAAAATACTTAAAAAGTTTAAATTTGTAAAACTTTCTTTCAATCTTTTGCATCTATTTATCGTATCTACTGCCCGCCTAAAAGAATCTTTTAGGCCTCTAATTTTATCATGTGTTTCTTCTAAGCCATCAATAGAAAACTGTATATTAACGCTGAAACTAACCTTCTGCAAAATCTTCTTAATAGTCTCTTCGGTTAACTCAGGAAAAAAGCCATTCGTATCAATCGTTACCATTTGCGTTTTATTTAACTTCGACACTATTTCGCAGATATCTACTAAATCATGCCTCAAAAATGGCTCTCCGCCGGTTAATATAAGAGAAAGCAATTTATGGCGAAGCGATGAAATAATTAATTTGATTTCTCCCAAGGTCAATTCTTTATCAGCATCTTTATTAAGATATTTACTATAAAAACAATGTCCGCATTTTAAATTACATTTATTGGTGACATAAAAAATTAGCTTAACCGGCGTCTTTAATCTATTTATTTGTGTTTTAAAAATTTGACAAGAGTACCTAATTATGAATAGCTTAACAGAGGCTGGTAAACTGATAAAACATTTATAAAGCTTTTCTTGATGATTCATCTTGGCGCTAAATAAGAAATTTATCATTTAAATTTATCTCATACTTTATCTTTTTACTTAAATTATCTCTACCGTGCTTTTGAGAAAATTTTGCTTCTTTAACCGTATATATAATATCCGGGGAACAAACAAAAAATTCCAAGTATATGCTGCAAAAAGACTAAATATATATACCGCCCCGATGATAAACAACTTAATAAAAAGCGGCTTCTCTCTTTTTTCACTTTGGCTATAGAGAAATGATTCAAGATCGCGGCTTAGATGTTTTCTGACGTTAATATCTCCTTTTTTAAAAATCTTAATGCTTTCCGGAGAAATAAGATAACAAAAATCATTAAAAGGCAGAAGCAATATATTCAAAAGGGGGAAATTTTTTAATACAAAACGGATACGATTCTTATGCAACCTGAACAAATCTGTTTTTCTATTTTCCAAAGAGTGAACATGAAGTACTGAAGTCCTATAATCAATTATATTCTTTAAGCCAACTTTTAAAATACTGTATCCTAATTCTTTATCTTCTCCCAAAATAAAATAAGCAGGATCAAATCCGCCAAGTCGTATCAGTAATTTCTTTCGTACCAAACAATTGCAGGTAGGTAAGAAATCGCACTCAAGAAATACTGGATTATTATTGTTTAACGGCAATGTCCGCGCAGCACCATTCTTTAGAATAAATTTCCTTTTCATCTGCATCTTGCCACTACTGGTTAAATTAAACTCGCCGCCGATTGCGCCTATATCGCTATAGTCTTGCATTATGCTTACCATATTAGAAAGACATTTCTGGTTTATTACTTCGGTATCGGAATCAAGAAACCACACATATCCACCAGTGCTTTCTAATATTCCTTGGTTCCTGGCTATACAAACACTCATATTCTTATTGTTTTCTATTAAGACAATTTTCTCGAAATCATTTTTTATCATTGCAACTGTTCCATCTGAACTATTATTATCTATTACTATGACCTCAAAATTTTCATAATCCTGCTGGAATATAGAATTTAAACATCGTTTTAAATACTCAACCCGATTTCTCGTAGGAATCACAATAGATACTTTGTTATTGCACATTTATCACTGTTCTTCATTATGCCCATTTTTTGAGGGAAGATCAGATGCAAGGATAATTTGTTAAATTCCCACGCTAAGATTTATAATAATACACATTAAGACCAGTATAATTTCTATATTTTTTGCATTCGAAAAGACTATCCATATATTTTTTCATTTGCTCTGCACTATCCATTCTAACCCAGCGCGTAATAATTAACCAGATGTTAATATCTCTTTCAATGATATTTCTATAATTAATTACCTGAGCAAGTTGCTCAACATCATTTACGCCTATTAATTTATTCTTCCCCATAGGATATACAAATCCTCCCGTAATCAACTTACTTTTTAACACTTCATCTATATCTAACTTACCATTTTTTTGATATCTTAATCCGTTCTTCCCATAATATCCAAATACGCGCACTTGTCTTGCTATGGAAACAATTATTATATCGTTATCTTCAATATTCTCATTAATATATGAAATTGCTCCTCTCCAATTTATCTTCAACTCCTTACCATAATACACAGTAAGAGCATAAATGGTTAAAATAGTGATAAGAAAAACTAACCCTCTCCGGATTAGATGCATTTTTATTCTATCTATTCCTAGAGCAGTAAAAATAAGAAAAGCCGGCAAAGAAAGAATAGCATATCTAATAACATAGATAGGAAAAAATAATTTAGAAAAAAGGAATATTATTAAAAGAGGAAAGAATAACCATATAGAAAGTAAAAGGACTGCCTCTTTCCGTAAGGGAAAGTCTTCTATATTGCTTGAAGATTTTAAAGAAGAGCAAAGCCCTAATAATGATAAGAATGTAAATATGTAGAATAAAAAATTTGTAATTCGAAGATACTTTAAATCTATATGAAAGTCGTTACCTCCATAACTTTCTCCACCATAACTAAATGTCCTAAATGTTTCTATTAAAGTGGCGAGGGATGGTTTTGGAATCCAGGCAGTACTAACTCTTATCCATGGTTCATTAAATGAGGTCATAAGTACGGGAACAAACCATAACAGGAAAAAAGTAAGTACAATAAATTGTGATACTATCCACCGGTTTTTTGTACCCTTGCTTTTTACAAAAAAGAATACATTTTGGCTAACAATTATCAATATACTATGAAGAAAAGTATACACTAAAAGGATATTAATTAAACTCAAATAAATATATAACTTAGTATGATTTTCTTTAAAAAGCTTAATGAAAAAAAACATTGATAGTAAAGTTAAAAATATTAGAAGACTATAATGTTTTATTTCCTGAGAATAAAATATATGCATGGGAGAAATAGAAAGTAAAAAAGCACTCAATAAGCCAACTTTTGCATTAAACAATATCTTGCCCACTTTGTATATTGAAAATATTGAACCGATTCCCAAAATAACTGATAAAGTTCTTAAAGCAAATTCGGAGATACCCCAAATTCGTATCCAAGACTTAAGAATTAAAAAATATAATGGTCCATAATAGGATTTTGAAAAAAGTGTGGGTAAGTCTTTCATCGTCAGATCAATGGAGCCTGCTTCATCAAACCAAATGCTTTCTGCGCCCAAATCATATAATCGTAAAATAGTTCCCAAGCTAATTACTAATATAAGTATAAATATTATTTTTTCCCTCATCCTGCTTCTCCTAAAATCCACTCCTATAAATGAATTAATAAAGATTAATTGTGATAAATAATAAAATAAGATGGTGATTTAAACTGATTAAAAACTACTGCAATTCTCATGATATTATTTTTAACATCTCTGTGTATACCTCATCAACAGTAATTGCCTGCATGCATCTATTATCATTGCAAGTAGTGTTTCTATTATTGTATGCGGAAAGGCAGGGGCTGCAATAGAATCTTTTATAGAAAATCTCTGTTTTTTCTGTAAGAGGGGCATATAGCAATGGACTCTCTGGGCCAAAGAGCGCTATAATATATATGTTACTCAGAGAAGCTATATGCAGGGTACCGCCATCATGCCCCATAAGAACATTTGCAATATTAAATAAACAGACCAAATCTCTGACTGTTGTTTTCCCGGTTAAATTTATGCAACGTTGATAATCCAACGTCTTAGGGATATCGGTTGGCTTGACGCTGATGAGTACCACATACACATTATCTTTTGCTAATATCTTCTTAATAAGCGATAAATAGTAACTACGGGGCCACGCTCGCACACTAACCTTATCGTCAAAATCAAATCGTATAACAATTATCTTGGAGTTCTTATTTATTAGTGGGTTTTCCTGCCTTAGCTTAGTCCATATAGCATCTATTTCTTTTTCCTGGACTGTTATTTTAGGCACAATACATTCAACACCATCAGCACTCTGCCTTAATAATGGAGGATCTGCGGAATAAAGCATCGCTGATTCTGCCAAGGCTATAAAATTCTTGCTTATATGAAGATAGGAATTATAAATGACTTTATGGGTATGTAAATCCCCTCTATAGAGACCTTCCATTTTATATCTATTGAAACCGACTTTTATCTTCGCCGCGCTTAGATATCCTAAAATACTTGAGAATCTTGAGAAAAGCTCAAAGTCTATTGCCACATCTATATTTTCTTTCCTTATCCTTCGTAAATTTCTTACAATATCGGCGAACATCAAACATAAATTCTCGTTCCTTACCGTAAAAATATTTGCCGGAGGAATTATTTCTAAGATATCAACCACATCTGAATTCCCTTTGAAAGTCCAGAAATAAAGTTTTACGCCGGGATATCTATCCTTAATCCTCTTTATCGCAGAATATCCTAGAATAATGCTTCCCATTTCAGAGAAACCAATAAACATTACTTTCGCTGGCGGCATCTTATGAAGACTACCACCAAAAATAATCATTTCTAACCTACGTATCAAAGAAAAGAGGAAACAGAGTGGAATACCGAGCCAATAATCAATTATCCGGGCAGTATTGATTTCCATGAGGTAGGGCACATTTGCAGGTTTTCATTACATAACGATTGGTTATCAGATATTTAACATTGCCTCTATTGCCTTTCTGGCTTTAATGCGGATCTCATCAGGAACCCTGATTTCATCCTTCATCTCTTCCAGTGACCATAAGACTTTCTCTAAGTTGGTGCGCTTCATATTCGGGCAGACCGCGAGTTCGCAGGCAGGATAAAACTTCTTCCCCGGGTTATCCTGCTGGAGGCGGTAAACCAAACCCACTTCAGTGCCAATGACAAATTCTTTTGCCTCTGATTTTTTAA
>ERZ1292645.136-Hain-H14-02um-R2-136-length-34179-cov-6_pt1 | contig 31216 bp, 37 predicted proteins | sample MGYA00564401_ERZ1292645 | MGnify/ENA primary metagenome ERZ1292645 (study PRJEB36523, sample SAMEA6512644) | groundwater metagenome | collected 2019-01-09 | study: AquaDiva: Metagenomics assemblies of 32 groundwater samples | reverse complement strand
TTGCTGTAGCGGGAGCAAAGATAAGAGACATGTCTATTGAGGATCCAGAGGTTGTCTCTAAATCATTTCCTACCTTTTGGGAAAAATTGGCTGGAGTAGGTGTTAGCAATGAAAGGAAGAATGAGAAATAATATTGTTCTTATTGGTATGCGGGGAAGTGGCAAGTCAACCATTGCAAAGCTTCTGGCAGAAAAAGTAGGCAAAAAATCGATTGATTTAGATGCTTACCTTGTCGAAAAAACTGGCATGACGATTCCTTACATGGTCAAAAACTATGGCTGGGAGTATTTTCGAGACAAAGAATCGGAAATCGCAAAAGAAGCTGGCAGCCTTTCCAATACTGTGATTGCAGCAGGTGGAGGCGTTATCTTACGAAAAGAAAATGTTGCTGTTTTGGGGAAAAAAGGAGTGTTTATTTTTCTCTCTGCAGCTATTGATACACTCCTTAAAAGAGTTGGAGAGGATCCAAATCGGCCAGCGATGACAATACATAAAACACAAAAGGAAGAAATGGAGCACGTTTTGAAAGAACGAAAGCATCTCTATAAACAAGTTGCAGATCTTGTAATAGAGACAACAAAAAAAGAACCGGAAGAGATTGTAAAAGAGATACTCTTACTACGTCATTCCCGCGAAGGGCCGGAAGCAAGGAGGCCGCCTGCTTGACAGGGGTGGGGGAATCCAGCTCATTTCTGGATCCCCGATCAAGGTCGGGGATGACAATATATTTTATTAAAAAACTTATGAAAATTAATTCAAAAACAAAACTATGTATGCTTATTGGTGATCCAATACATCACTCATTGTCACCACAAATGCATAATTCCGGTTATGAAGCGCTCGGAATTGATGATCAGTATGTTTTTGTTTCCATTCAAGTAAAACCAACTGACATAGAAGACTTTCTTAAAGGATTTAAAGCAATGCAAAACTTCCACAGTTTTACTTGCACGGTGCCACACAAAGTAATCGTCATGCCATACCTTGATGCGGTTGATCCGGTTGCGCAAGAGATTGGAGCTGTTAATGTCATTCTCAAAGAAGGGAGCAAACTAAAAGGATACAATACTGATTGGTTAGGCTTTACCTGCCCGCTCGAAAAACGAGGAATTCCTTTAAAAGGTAAAAAAGTTGCTTTGCTTGGTGCAGGAGGAGTTGCCCGTTCAATTGCCTATGCCACGAGTGCAGGAGGGGGAGAACTGACTGTCTATAATCGTACACCAGAAAAAGCACAAGCACTGGCCATAGAATTTGGTGGTGAGTTTGGTTCACTTGATGATCTAACGGGAATTGCTGGGGCAGATATTATTGTGAATGCTACGTCAGTTGGAATGCATGACAAAAAGACACTCCTACCAAAAGAATATCTTTCCAGGGATCATATTATTTTCGATGTAAATTATCCACGGACGCATCTGTACCAGGATGCGGATGCAGTTGGAGCGCAAGTGATTGATGGTCGAGAAATGCTTTTGTATATTGGTATAGGTATCTTTAAATACTTTACGGGGTATGAAGGGCCAGAAGCAGCTATGCGGAAAGGACTGGGGATTTAACGATGCAGATTCATTATTGCCTTCCAATCCTCAAAAAAACACAAGCTGAAGTAGTCGCAATGATTGCTGAGAGTAGGAATGACTACGACTATTTTGAAATATGGCTTGATTATATAGAGGATCTAGAAGATAGCTTTCTTGAACAGTTAGCTCAGGATTTGGCAAGAAAGGTTATTTTTCTCTTCAGAAGACAGCAACTTGAAAACATTCACATGCCATTTGAGAGGAGAGTACAACTACTTTCATTACTCAACGGATCAGAAGCTTTGGTTGACTTAGATGTATCATCTCAAGAAGAAGAACTTAAGCATATTGGTGAACAGAAACTGAATCTCAACGTTATTACTTCCTACCATAATTATCAGCAAACACCCGATAATGATACTTTGAAAGATTTGATCAAAAGGATGGAAACGTACCGTCCAGCTATCTATAAAATTGCCACCTACTGTCAAACAGAAACAGATGCATTGCTATTATTACAACTTTTACTTGCTCTCAAAAAAGAAAGCAAACAGGCCATTATTCTCGGGATGGGTAAGCATGCTACAATAACACGAGTTGCAGGGACGCTGTGGGGGAATGAAATGATCTTTGCTCCACAAGACAGAGGTTCATCTTCTGCACCTGGACAACTGACAAAAAGTGAACTTGAAGCTGTTTTTAAAGTACTAACATAATATGGCTGGAAATACCTTTGGACAATTATTTCAGATAACCACCTTTGGAGAATCGCATGGCGGGGCGGTTGGTTGTGTCGTGGATGGTTGTCCTCCCGGACTTAGCATTAGGGAAGGAGATATCCAAAAGGAACTTGATCGTCGGAAGCCTGGACAAAGTTCTTTAACTACCCCTAGAAAAGAACAAGACGAAATTCATATCATGTCGGGAGTCTCTGATGGCAAAACAACAGGTACCCCAATTATGCTTGTTGCATACAATAAAGATGTCAAATCAGAAGATTATCTGCATTTGAAAGATATCTATCGTCCAGGGCACGCGGATTATACGTTCCAGATGAAGTACGGGATTCGTGACTACAAAGGCAGTGGTCGAGCCTCTGCACGAGAGACCCTTGCACGGGTAGCTGCCGGAGCAATAGCACAGAAGTATCTCAAAGAAAAAGTTGGCATAGAGTTTATCAGTTATGTCGAGCAAGTGGGCGATATAAGAACAGCTATTGATTGGAGAAAAGTGAACTACAAAGACATTGAATCAACGATTGTTCGTTGCCCAGATCCTAAAAAAGCAAAAGCAATGATCGCATTGATTGAAGAAGTTAAAGAAGCAGGGGATTCTATCGGAGGGGTTATCCGTGGCGTAATCAAAGGCGTACCAGTAGGACTTGGTGAGCCAGTCTTTGATAAACTATCTGCTGATCTTGGTAAAGCAATGCTCAGTATTAATGCAGTCAAAGGCTTTGATATTGGGTCAGGGTTTGCAGGAGTGACGATGCGTGGTAGCGAACATAATGATCCTTTTTATACAGACAAGCAGGGCAACATACGAACAAAAACAAATAATGCTGGTGGAACCCTAGGCGGAATCTCCAGCGGTGAGGATATTTACTTTAGAGTTGCTTTTAAGTCAGTATCCACGATTAGTACACGACAACACACGGTAAATACCAAAAAAGAAGCAACAATACTTGAAGCAAAGGGGCGGCACGATCCATGTGTGCTGCCAAGAGCAGTGCCTATTGTTGATGCCATGGGGGCACTCGTTATTATGGATCATTATCTTCGTCACAAAGCTCAAATTTAGAACCCAGGGAAGTAGTCTGTCACAATCTTATTAGTGGCGATTCCTATTTGTTTTAGTAGCCTCTTATACGCGTCAACCATAGCAATAGGTCCTGAAAGATAATACGTTCTTTCTTTATAGTCGACTATCTCTTCTTGCAGCATCTTTTCATCAATATGACCTGTTTTTCCCTGCCAGTCTGCCTGCGCGTCAGAGAGAATGTAGACAGTCTTCATCCCTATTCTTAGTGCTTCACCAAATAGTTCTTTGTAGGCAATTTCTTCCTCAGTTTTATTTGCATAGAGAAGTACAATATCTCGTTTTTCTTTGGTGTCGAGAAGATACTTGGTCATACTTCTAAAGGGGGTAATGCCTATTCCTCCTGCGATAAAAACAAGTTTTTCAGTCGCGTCCTGTGGTAGAGTAAAATCTCCACCAAGTTGTCCTGCAACCAGTTGTTTTCCTTTGGGTAGATCCAAAAGATCTTTTTTGAAACTACTTGGGGGTGTATTAAACCGTACACCCAGTCGGATTTCTTGCTCTGTTGGGGCAGATGCAACCGTAAAATATCGTCTATTTCCACGACTATCAGCATGTGCATGCGGGAGAGTCCATTCCAGATATTGTCCAGCGTGATATGTTGGTTTTTGATTTGGTTGAAAAACAAATTCATAGGTTTGATTCGCAAGCTGTACTTTTTCTTTAAAGGTTAAGAAAAGTTTTTGTTTGGGGCTAACGATATACGAGAAGATGTTCCCCAAAGCGAGTGCGAGTTCAGGTGTTGAAAAAATCGGTCCAAAATGAAAAGGAATGTTAAAAAATACACCAACCAGACTTCCGTATATCATTTGTAGTTTCTTTGTTGGAGGAGTGGTAGCGGGTTCCGTAAGCATTATCGTTGCAAGGAAAATGATTGGCCAGGAGATAATGGTCTCAATCCATAGATCGATAAGATTCCTTGTTTCAGCTATGCCAGAGATCGTCAAAACAAGAAAACTAGTAATAATAAAAGAAAAGAAAAGAGTAAATCTTCTTATCTTACGGACAATAAGTAATCCAACAATAAGGGTAAGAGGAATCAGTACTGAACTAGCTATCCACCAGCTAACTTGTGGACTCCCCATAATACCCAGAATGACGGCGGCAATGGCGGCTGGATTAAAAAGATGCTTCTTATGAATTGCCAACAGATATTTTGACGTCATAGCAATAACTCCAGCAAGAACCAATGTAGCTATTTGGTGAGTTTCAGAGAATGGGGAAAGGATGAAAAAAAGGATAAGAGAGGTAATCGTTGAGGATTCAACATTGGTTGGTGCAGTAACTGTTTTGGCTAAGAGATAGTTTGTTACATAACAGGTAATAAAAAGAATTGTCCCTGAAAATAAAAGCTGTGTTGCTGTAAAAGAAATAAATCCAGAGAGACCCATGAAGACTGTGTAGGCAGCAAGAATTAATAGTCCATAAAGTACCAAACGGTACATGGTAATGCGATTAAGGAACGAGTCGATAAGATGCAACATACATATATTATATTGCTTTCTTTTACAGGGTAGCAAGAGATAATATTCTTGCCAAAATCTTACAAATTTTTGTTTTTTTTCTCACCTGTTCTATCTATACTTATCCATACGAAAGGAGGAATACCAATGACCAAACAAAAGAAGCAGACAGGTGCCCGAGGTTTTGCTTCTATGTCAGAAGATACACGTCGCCAGATTGCTTCTAAAGGTGGCAAGGCTGCTCATGAAAGGAGAACAGCTCATGAATGGAATAGTGAGGAAGCGCAAAAAGCTGGAAGGAAAGGAGGTCAGCATTCACGAAAGTCAAGTAAAAATGATACTTATGTTGAGAGTAGTTAGTTTTACTATATAATAAGAGTATGAAACAAATTTCTCCTCTTACTCATACGATAAGTCACGATTTTAAAAACCTGCTTGCCAATATTCAAGCAAATGCTGGGATTATTCACTATAAATTATCATCGACAGAGAGAAAAAAAGTTGTAGAACAACTTAAAAATATCGAGAAGAAAGTACATGAAATAAATAGTCTCCTTAAACAACTAGAAGGAGATAAGAAGTAGATTATTCTTTAATTGTATAGCCAAATCCACGAACAGAATGCATCAGTTTTTTCTTAAATCCTGTATCAATTTTTTTGCGTAGATATCCCATATATACATCAACCACTCTACTTTCAACATCCAAAGAATATGCCCAAATATGATTAAGAATCATCTCCCGGCTGAGAACGGTTCCCGGATTGCTCATCAAATACTCAAGAAGCTTGAATTCTTGGGGAGTTAGCGATATCTTTTTCTTTCCTCGGGTAACTTCAATCTTTTTTGTATCAAGTTCTAGATCAGCGATAACCATTTTATTATTGTTTGTACCGGTTTGGGGTCGCAGCCGTGTTTTTATACGAGCCATGAATTCGTCTGGAACAAAGGGTTTGGTAATATAGTCGTCCGCCCCAAGCGTGAGGCCTAGGACTTTTTCTGCGACGGCATTTTTTGCGCTCAAAATAACAATTGGAAGCGCTGGAAATGACTTTCTTATCTCCATGCAAACAGATTCTCCTGTCATATCAGGAAGTGTGAGATCAAGGACAATGAGATCAGGTTCAATTTTTTTAACAAACAAGAGTGCTTCTGAACCCTTTGCTGCTACTTCTACTAAGTACCCATTAGCACTGAGTAGCCTTTTTGTATATTCGGCAAAGTCTTTATCGTCTTCAACAATGAGGATTGTTGGAGTCATGCAGCTAGTATAGCATATTACTTTAGAAACAGCTCAGCAGTAAATCCTGGCGAGTAAGTAACACGTAAATCTTTATTCAGGATAAGGTATTCAAAAGAGTAGCGTTTCCTTAATTTTTCTGCCGGAGTAAAGAAAAGGCAGGTAGCTATCCCATCAGCAAGTAATCCTGTTTTTGCAATGACCCAAACTGAGAGAATATCTTGGGGAGAAGAGAGAGTCTTTGCATTAATAATATGATGGTAGTTACCCCATTTTCTTCTATTACCTGCTGATCCACAAATGCTTTGATTGGCAATTGAAACCACACCAATTACCTTCATTGGGTCGTTTGGATCTTCAAGACCTACGTTGATTGCCTTTCCTTCAGGATCGGAGTGTAAGATATCGCCACCAGCATCAATACAAAACAGATGCATACGTTCTTTTCGCAACAAGTCAGCGATAATATCAATCAAATATCCTTTCCCTGCAGCACCCAGATCAATCAGCATTGGCTCTTTTGTCGTAATTTTTCTTCCGTTGATAGTAAGACTTGTGAGAGGAGGAGGGGAGATAAGTTTTTTTGATTTTAGGGAATAGGTTGCGTCATATCCTGCATCGGAGATAACTTGTCCGATAAGTGGGGTAAAAGCGCCATCTGTTAAATCGTAAAGCTCTTGATAGAGAGTAAGAAGTGGAGGGGCATCTGTCGGGAAAAGATAGGTGCCTTTTTCTTTTGCCATTGTTGTAATAAGCGAATCTTTACGAAAGCGTGAGTAAGTTTTATCAAAAGCTTCAATACGTTTTTGTATTTTCTTTAAGAGTAATTTCCCTTCAGCAGCAGAAAGGCGTTTTGCGATGTCAATTTGCCAGTAGGTACCGATGGCGTCAAAAGAAAAGGAATGATTATACATGCTTCATTTTGTCATTCCGAATTTATTTCGGAATCTTTTTTTGAGAGATCCTGAAACAAGTTCAGGATGACAGGTGGGTTAGGCCTTTGCTTCTTCTTTTACCTTTTCGAGTGCGTCATTAAAACCTTTTGGTGTCAGAGAAGAACTTGACACCTTATCAAGTTGTACTTCGTCAATATTTTTACCAACGACCATTGGTTCAAAGTTTTCGATAAAGATTCCCTGTTTTTCTTTTGAAATTGGTAGTTCTGCTTTTGCAACCACTTCTGCGGCTGTAACAACATCACCTTCAAGGGTAATGGTGACATCAATTTCTTCAGGACCGCCTGGTGAGGTATAGTTTCCCGTCACCGTATATGTCCCATTTTTGTATGTACTTGCAGTCATGACTTCTGCTTCGTCAGCCTTTTTTGGAGCTGTTGTTGCGGGTGCAGAATTAGCGGATTGAGTCGTGTCAGTTTTTGGTTGCGTTGTTTCGTATCCAACTATTGCAAGAGCAATAACAACCACCAATACTGCAATAAAAATTCCTTTGTTCATTGATTTCTTCTCAGATATTTGAGGTGCTGTCTCTTCCATATATATGCAATTATCATACTTGATGAGAGATATCGTGTCAATAAGTTACCAAAAGTATAGTAGCTTAGTAGGTTGCCTTAAGAGCTTCTTGTGCCTCTTTCACATTTTTGTTGTAATAAACCGCTTTTTCAAATTCTGCTCTGGCTTCCTCGATATTTCCTTGCTTCTTATAAATCTCTCCACGCAGGACATAAAGCTCTGTCACTGCCGGATTGGTATCATTGATAATCGCATCAGATAATGCAAAAACCCGTTCGTAGTTTCCAAGCTCAAAATATGCTTGAATTGGTTCTATTTGATACCAAAGCGCCCGACGGGGGAGGAGTGATTCAATCTGTTCAAATACCTTTACTGCTTTTTCATAGTTTCCCAATTCATAGGATGCAGCAACCAGATTAAATCCTGAAGCAACATCGTTGGGATTTTCGGTAAACTTTTTTTCTGCTTTTTCTGCTGCATGTTGCCAGGCGACTTTTGGATCATTATCTTCACCCAAAATCATTTCGGCTATATGTTGTTTCTCTTTTGGTACGAGCACTAAGTATTCATAATTATATTTCTCCCAGAGTTTGTCAAAAAGTGGATACGAGAAACGCAAATCTTTACCTTCATAAGAGTCATCTTGAATAATCTCTTGAGTAATATCATCATATCCTCGAAGGAGTCGATAGTGCCCAATGTCTTCTGTTTCATTGAGCCATTCTTTCGTGATGATGGGCATACCATGCGCGATAAATTGTTTCATTTGAGTTAGTGTTCCATTTGGACGATGATAGGGTCTCAGGTCGTATTTCTTCGCTTCCTCTGCCATTTCTTCAAGCGTTGTTGATTTATCATCATCAATACCAAAACCATTCCGATGGGGACGAAGTGAATCAGCTAATATTTCCTGGCTAATACTTAGTCCATAATGACTCAATGTCATGGAGAGAGAAGCGGGTCCACAGTTATTGTAGGACTGCATAGTAAAAGTAAGGCTTGGGAGAATCTTTTTTGCCGGGGGATCGGAGAGTTTAGTAATAGTCGGTTCAGCATGGTGAATAAACGAAGTAAACGTAACGGGCATCTCCGTTGGATAAGCAGAGTGACTGCTGGTTGTAAGGAGTGTCCCTGTAACAAAAAAAGAAAAAAGAAAGATTGGTGATAACATGGGCATATTGTATCAAATTATTCAAGATTTTTTGTGAGAATTTTTGTACAATACGAGCATGAAAAGAAAAGTATTAGTAATCGGCATTTGTTTCATTGTTGTTTTGGGGATTGCTTTATTCTTTTATTTGCAAAAACCGACTGAGAAAGTCTTTGTTGCAAAAGAAAATGACTATTGGTTACTTCTGCATCGCAAATCCCAAAAAGAATTCCTTTACCAGGGAAAGCCTGGAGATATTCATCAAAGCAAACTCATACGGACTTTTGTCGTAAAGACTGGTCGTCCCGGAGAAAGGCCTACGCCATTACCACAACTTGCAGGAAGAGAATATTGGTTACTTACCAGAAAAGCACCAAGTGATAATCCTGAAACGGCTCCCTATTTCCTGACCCTTGATGTCCCAGGATGGGAAGAGGCTCCTTTTGGTCCAGTGCCATATCTTGAATGCAATGGCCAATGTAATTGGGAACTGCCGGGAGAATTTGGTTTGCATGGTGTCAATGGCGATCCTGCACGGCTTTCAGATGAAAATCCTGGAAGTTCGGGATGTATCCGTCATACAGATAAGGATATAACGTATCTTTATGAACTGCTCGATCCTGAAGATGCAGAAGTAAGATATTACATGGAGGATAAGTAACATTGCCTTTTTGGCTAGAAAGCGTTAGAATAGCCTCACCTCTTATGAAAAAGAAATTCAAGATTTTTAGAAGGACGCTTTTATTGGTACTTGTCCTTATTGGTATTAAAGCAATTATCCATAACATAGGGTGGGACATTCTTGAGCCAACGTCGTTGCATACAGGTATTCTTGCTGGAAGTGTCTTTGTTCTTGGGTTTATTCTTTCAACGACGCACGCAGATTATAAGGAAAGTGAAAAAATGCCTGTTACGTTGACTACGGCAATTGAAAGTATGTATCAAGATGGTTTGCTCTTCAAGCAACAATATAAAAAGTTTCCTTTTGATACCTATCGACAGACACTTCATGATATCCTTGAACTCTTCCGTAAAGATATTCTTGATCACAAGCAACGGTCTCTTGAAAAAGTGCAGGAACTTTCTGCCTTCTTTATGGAAATGGAAAAACTTGGTATCCCGGCAAATTATATTGTTAAACTTAAGCAAGAGCGAAATGCGATTATGCAGATTATCTTTCGTATGCACTATCTGCTTCGTATTCAGCCATTGCCATCTGCTTTTATTCTTGTCCAAGCACTTGCATCCCTTATCGTTATAATGCTTCTTTTTACACAAGTTGGTGGTTTTGCTGAATCAGCTATGGTCGTTGGATTCTTTTCATTCATTTATATTTATATGTTACAACTGATTCGGGTCATGGATATACCTTTTGGCGCTTCAGGAAGTACACAGGATGATATTAGTCTTTTCCTTATCAAAGAAGAGCAATCTCGACTCACCAAAAAATCCTCTTCCAAATAATTCCTCAATTCGTTAGTATTAATACATGGAAGTTTTTTTAGAACTTACTCTTATTATTGTTCTTGCTACGGTTGTTGGGATTGTTATGAAACTGCTCAAACAACCGTTAATTGTCGGCTATATTTTCTCGGGAATTCTCGCTGGTCCATATTTCTTTAATATTCTGCATGCCAAAGAAGAAATGGAACTCTTCTCAAAATTGGGTATTGCTGTGTTACTCTTCATTGTTGGACTAAACCTTAATCCTCGGGTTATTCGTGAAGTAGGGAAGGTTTCACTTCTTACCGGGATAGGCCAGGTTGTTCTTACTTCGGTAGTTGGTTTTGTTATTGCACTTCTCTTGGGAATTGATCGAATTGCAGCCATGTATGTAGCCATAGCATTGACGCTTAGTAGCACCATTATTGTGCTGAAACTATTATCTGATAAAGGAGACCTTGAGCACCTTTATGGGAAGATAGCGATTGGATTTTTGATTATTCAAGATATTATTGCGACTTTTATTTTGCTTCTCATTTCTTCATTTTCTCAAAGTGCAGATAGCGGGTTCGCACTCACCATTGGATTATTGCTTTTAAAGGGGATGCAGGTAACTATTGTGCTGTATCTTGTCTGTGAATACGTTTTGCCAAAATTAAGTAGATTTATTGCATCATCTTCTGAGTTACTTTTCCTTTTTTCAATAACCTGGGGGCTTGGTATTGCATCTCTTTTTGCGGTGATTGGATTTTCTGTCGAAATAGGAGCACTTATTGCTGGAGTTACTCTTTCACTGACACCATTTGCTTATGAAATTAGCTCTCGTCTCAAGCCTTTACGTGATTTTTTTATTGTTCTTTTCTTCATTTTGCTCGGTTCACAAATGGTTCTTGATAACATCGTTTCTTTATTGATCCCGGCAATTGCACTTTCTCTGTTTGTCCTTATCGGTAATCCTATTATTATGATCCTTCTTCTTAACATGCAAGGCTATAAACGCAAAACAAGCTTTATGGCAGGACTGGCTATAGCTCAAATTAGCGAATTCTCACTTATTCTTGCAGCATTAGGCTTTAGTATTGGTCATCTTTCTCAAGAAGTGCTGTCATTGATTACATTGGTAGGACTTATCACCATTGCCGGCTCTACCTATCTGATGCAATATACAGAGTCGCTTTTTGTACGGCTTGAAAAAGTGCTTAAGTTGCTTGAGATCCGTAAACATAACAATCGGGAGATGCTTGCCAGTGGAGAAAAATTTGACTTTTTGCTCTTTGGTTATGATCGAGTAGGCTATGATTTTGTCAAAACATTCAAAAAGCTTGATCGGCCATTTCTCGTTATTGATTTTAATCCAGCATCGATTGCTCGTCTGGAAGAAGAGTCAATTCCATTTCGTTTTGGAGATGCCCAGGATGCTGAGTTTCTCAACGAGCTACATTTAGAACAATCAAAGCTGATTGTTTCAACTATTCCAGACATAAAAATTAATTTATTAGTTGTTAAAAAGATTCGCAAAAGGAATCATCATGCGATAGTTTTGGTGATTGCACATACAGCAAATCAAGCCCAAGAATTATATGATGCTGGAGCAACCTACGTAATCCTGCCTCATTATTTAGGGGCGAGGTATGCTTCCGGGATGATTACTCGACTGGGTCTTGATCAATCAGCTTTTAAAGAAGAGCGAGAAAAGCATATTCGCCATCTTGAAAAGAGAAAATAAAGAACGCTATTTCTTTTGGTGTTTAAAAAATTCTACTTGTTGCAGACGTTTTACAGCTTCCTCTTTTGTCTTATAAGGACCTCCCAGGTTTCGTTTGCTCTTTTCAGAAAGTACATAATAGCCATCACTGCGCTTGACAATCATAGTTTTAGCTTATCTAATTTTCTTATTTTGGTCAAGTTAGAAGGCGAAGAAGAGTGCTGCGCCGACAATGGTCAGTACCGCCATGCCAATACTAACAAGGGTAGTTACATTGGTATCTCCTGCTGGTGCAATCGTTGGTGCTGGTGTTTTTTGTACGACAACACGTGTAGGATTAGTTACTACTGTTTGTTGTTGTGGTTGCTGCACCACTGTCTGTCCACCACCAGGTTGCTGTGGTTGTTGTGGAGGGTTCGTTGGCAACGGTGGGCGTGTTGGGGTTGGCGCCCTGGTCGGAGTTGGTGCCCTGGTTGGAGTAGGAACGCGGGTTGGAGTTACCGATGGGATAATGGTTGGTGCTGGTGTTGGGCTAGGCGTTGGTGTATTGGTAGGAGAAGGTGTTGGTGATAATACAGAGCAAATTTTGGGTTCACTTTGTACTGGCGTATTTGTTCCACAGGCATTAACTGCTGCAACTTTACAGAGGTAAGCTTTCCCTGGTTGCATGGTAAAGGTTAGCCGGGTCCCTGTCACCGTTTCAGATTTAATTGTCGTCCCGGAGGATTGATCTATAACCGTAACAGTATACTGACTTGCTCCCGAAAGTGAATCCCAGCTACAGGCACCTTCGTTTTTGTCTGTGGGACAATATGGTCCTGTCGGGGTAGGCGAAGGAACAGAACAAGTCTTCTCTGGACTTGTGACAACGCTTCCATCTCCACAACTATTTATCGCTGTGACCGAGCACTGATATGTTTTTGTCGGGTTCATGACAAAAGTACTCTTGGTGTTTGGATGCTGTACTGTTTCTGTTTTGACTATTTCTCCTGTTCCGGTATCGTTAACAACGACTTTGTATGCCGTGGTATTTTCACTTGGATCCCAGCTACAGGTTCCCTCAGTAGCGATACAGACTGGTGTCGTAGGGGTTGGAGAGGTACTTGCGCATGCTTGTACTCCTATGTAGGGAGCAGTTCGACTATCTGTCCCTGGAGAACCATCAGTCCATTTCATAGAAAAGGTTACTGATCCATTTGCCAGTGCTGGTAAATTGGTTTGAATCTCTTCTGTTTTTGTCGCCCCATGGGCTACTGTCCCCAAATTGGTACTTTGTCCACTGACTGAATCAGTAGCAATAACATCAATGTCTTTAACGCTTTCACTATTGGTGAAGGAGAGAGAAATAACAGATTTACCAGTAGATGGAGAACAAACTGCGGTTGCTGATTGCGAAACAAACCAGAGTGTTTGTGTTGCACGCTGACGTAACTCTTGTTGCTGTTGAAGAACAAATAACGTAATTGGTAAGACAACAGCAAGAACAACCAGAAGGCTGATTATTACAATTCTTTTTGATGGTTTAGGTACAGCTATCGTATTCACGCATTATTTAGGGACAATTCGGACAATCAATTTTTACATTTTTGACTGGCCCCAATGTTGGGCAAACGGTTGGCGATGGTGTATTTGGCTGCTTTGCACACACTGCCAGTTTATATTCAACTCCTTCTGGACCAGAAGTGCCTCTTTTTCGGTGTTCAACAAGCAACGTTGCATTCCCTTGTGCTACTGCTGTCGTTGTCTGCCATGGTCCGACAGCCGTCCAGTTAGCATTTCCTGCATCAGTGCTTTCTCCAAGGACAGTGTTATTAAGCGTGACTTTAATTTCCTGGAATTGGCCTTGTCCACTTTCTTTTGTAAACCCGGAAACACTCAAAAGAGATGAAGATGGGACAGTAACTGTATGAGTGACTTCGGTCGGTTGCCCATTTGCAACTAATGGGCCTCCTGAGAAGCTACCAAGTTCTTCAAATCCAGCAGGACAAGCTGTCGTAATTGGCGGAGTTACGGATGGTGTCGTTGGAGGTGTAACAGAAGCACAAAAGAGATTTGATTGTGGAGTTGCTGTTGGCTTTGGATTAATCGTTGAGACATCTTTACTCCAAAGCTCTTTATATTTGGCGGCGGCTTTGTCATTATTCCCTGGTGGGTAGATCTGGAAGGTAGATCCTTGAAGATTAAAATAGGTTTCAAAGGCGATATCAGCCGAATTAGCCAACAAAAATTCATACATCTTCTCGATATAGTAAGGATTGTCCGATCCGCCACCACCAGTACCTTTGTTGATGCCCCATTCAGGGACCCCCAGAGGTTTGCTGTGACATTTGGCGAATTGCAGCCATGCGCCTATTCCCATCGGTCCACCATTTTGTAATTGCATATAGCCTGCATTCCATGTAGCTTGATCTTTGTAGGAAGGGAAGAAGTCATAATAATCTACTGCAACAATATCCACAACATCATCTCCCGGGTACGCTTCAACAACAGATCTTGTACCCATTTTGGATTCTTTGTTCATATTCCAGCTGATTCGTACATTTGGAGCGGTAGATTTAATGGCTGTTGCTTGTTTTCTGAAACAATTTTTGTAATTGGTAGGATCTCCTGTACCAATACTCCAGGGGAACCAATTGCCGTTAGCTTCCCAACCAAGGTTTATAATTGCGTTACCACGATTAAGTTGCACAAGCTTTGAACCCAAATCTTTATAATATTGATCATATGCTCCGGTAGCACAAGCAGCAAAATCGCCTGATCCATTCTCTGGAAGCATTGCAACTCCTACTTGCAGCAATCCCGGCATCCCATTGTATTGAGAAACTTGTCCAACTCTATCGGGGTTACGGATATCATCCCAGTTTTGTCGTACTGGCCAGGTCATATAGATATCGAGCTTTCTTCCTCTCCATGCTTCAAAGCCTGCTATATCAGATTTTTCAAGAGCAGCACCAGAGTTCCATGGAAGCCCTGATTGTGCGCCAACACTTAGAGGTTGGGGATTATTTGCCGCTTGTTGGCTGAGGTTTTGTTGCTGTTGGAGCTGGATAACCGTAAAGGGAATTGCGGCGACCATAACACCTAAAAAAAGGAATAACCAACTTTTTGATGACATTTTTGGTAACCGCATAATAAAGAGACCTTACTTCTATAATAGGTAACTAAAGATGTGATTGTCAATGCTCAGGTCTCTCTTGCAAATAGTTCGGCAATTCCATAAGATGGAGTTCTTATGACCCAAAAGGAAGCGCTTGACGTTCTCAAGCTCGGACACAATGTTTTTCTTACCGGTGCAGCAGGTTCAGGGAAAACTTTTTTACTTAACCAATATATTGCATTCCTTCGCGAACAAAAAATTCCTGTGGGAATTACTGCTTCAACAGGGATTGCTGCAACACACATGGGAGGAACAACTATTCATAGTTGGACGGGGATGGGTATCCGCGACGAAATGAGTACACAAGAAATTGCCGAACTTTTTAAAAGACAATATCTCCGTAGTCGTTTTGCACAAACCAAAGTCCTGATTATTGACGAGATTTCCATGCTTCATGCTCATCGACTTGATCTAGTGGATGCTATTTGTAAGGTTTTTAAGAAAAATACCTATCCATTTGGTGGGATGCAAATTATTATGTGTGGTGATTTTTTCCAATTGCCACCAGTGAGTAAAAAAGACGAACCATCAGATTTTGTGACTACGTCTCGGATTTGGCAGGAAATGCAGGTTCGTGTCTGTTATCTGGACGAGCAGTATCGGCAGGACGATCGGGCATTTTTGCGAGTCCTTAACGATATACGTAATGGGGAAGTAACCGAAGATACTGTTGCATACCTTTCTGAAAGACTTGGTAAAGATGTGCCAGGTTATAGTAAACCTACTCGATTATTTACGCACAATACTGACGTTGATGCGATTAATAAGCAACATCTTGAAGCACTGCAAGGAGAGGAACATCGCTATCAGATGGAATGGGGAGGAAGCTTTGGTTTGGTAGAAAGTCTGAAGAAAAGTTGCCTTGCTCCAGAAAAATTGATCCTCAAAAAGGGGGCACAGGTGATGTTTGTCAAAAATAATTATGAGGTCGGATACGTAAATGGCACATTGGGAGAAGTTATTGATTTTGATAATGATGATTTCCCGCTCGTTAGAACCTTTGATGGAGCAGAGATCATGGTAACACCGACCAAATGGGAAGTAAAAGATGAGCTTAATTCAGGAGAATCTTTGGCCAGGCTTAGTCAGTTGCCTCTTCGGCTTGCTTGGGCAATTACCGTGCATAAGAGCCAAGGTATGAGTCTTGATGCTGCTGAGGTTGATCTGAGTAGATCATTTCTTCCTGGCATGGGATATGTTGCACTCTCTCGTGTACGAAGCCTTGCAGGATTAAAGCTTATGGGCATGAACCAAATGGCACTGCAAGTGCATCCTGATGTTTCTCACATGGACCAAAAGTTTTTACAGGAATCAGATGAAGTTGTGCGATATCTCTTTGACATGGACAAAAACAAAAAGAAAAAGATGCAAGCTGATTTCCTGGTCTATTTAAAGAGGTAATCCAAAAATAGAGAGAACTTCAGCAATGTCGTTGATAAGATAGTCAGGTTTACTTTCTTTAATCTTTTGTCCTAGAGATCCGTATGTCACACCAACTGTCTTTGTTCCAGCTCGTCTGCCCGCACTTCCAGTTGCTTTAGTGCCTGAAGAATTGGTCTGGGATGCGGTTTGAGTTCATCTTCTGGCACGTCTTCTTTTGAGATAAGTACATCAATATATGGCATAATCTTTGTGGCTTCAAGTGTTTTTTGTGAATTTAGTTTTGATCTGGTTGTAACGGCTGCAATTTTTATCTTTGCTTGTTTAATCTTTATTAAGGTTTCTTCTGTGTTGGGAAACGATGTCACCAGATGTATATTCTCTGCTTGAAAGTCTCGATGTATTTTTGCAAGTGTCGCTGTCTCTTTGTCAGGAGCAAGAGTTTTATAAATTTCTTCAAGCGATGTACCCATCAGTTTTTTTAGTGCTTCAGAAGAGACCTGAGGAATGTTAGTCCTTTTCAGCGTAAAATAAAAAGCTTCGAAGATAAATGCTTCAGTATCAAGTAACGTAAAATCTATATCAAAAATGGTAGCTTTGTATCGTGGGGTTATAGCATTCATGAGTAGCCTAAGAATAGCGTATCCACCTACAAGCGTGCAAGTGCTGAACGAATGACTGGTCCACTGATAACTGTCGTAACAATTGCCATGATGATTATTCCTACGAAGATTTTTTCATCAATAATCTGTACTTGATAAGCAGCTGTCGCCAAGATAATTTCTACGGCTCCACGAGCATTGAGCCCAAAACTGATCACGAGAGATTCTTTAACAGTAAGTTTTGCCATATGGGTTCCAAAAAATACTCCTCCAACTTTGCCAATTGTTGCAATACCAATAATAAGCAGTGTCAGTAATGGATCAAAATGCTGAAAGAAGTTTATCGTTAGGCCAACCGAAACAAAATAGAGGGGTGCGAAAAACGAGAGTACCATTTGTCGAAGTGCGTTATGCATTTTGTGCAGCTTGCTTTTTGCGAAAGCTAGTCCGATAAGATAAGCTCCCAGTACATGATGGATACCAATTTTTTCAGCAAGTATTGCTGTAAGAAATACAAGGATAATTGTCAGTCCTAGAAAAAGTGTGTCGCCGTCTTTTCTGTCTGTACTCCAGAGGAGTAGCTTGTTCACAAGTTTTTTACCCAGCGTGAGAGCAAAAAGAAACACAAGGAGAACACTGATGATCGTAATAACGGGATTTGAATGCGTCTCGGTAGGAGAGAAGTGATTTACAATGAGCGCAAAAAATATCCATCCAACGATATCATCAATTGTTGCACTTGCGATAATGATTGAGCCAATTTTACTTTTAAGTAGTTTAAAATCAATTAAGATACGAGCAATAACTGGTAATGCTGAGATGGAAAGAGCTGTACCAATAAATAAGGGGAGTGCTAGATTCTCTGAAGAATAATGCCAGAGGTGAGGGAAGAAAAAGACGGATGCAAATCCCAGGATAAAAGGAAAAGCCAGTCCTGATAGGCTAGTCCAGAGAATAGTTTTACGTAATGTTTTAGCTTTTGGAAGATTTATCTCAAGTCCGATGATAAAAAGGAAAAAGATGGCACCAATCTTAATAAAAAAATCACGAGCTTCAGAAAGATCAGATTTAGGCGTAAAGAGTGACTGATACAACTCGGGAAAAAACAGACCAAATACCGTTTGTCCCACAATAATTCCTCCGAGAACTTCTCCAATAACTTTTGGGATACCAAATCTTTGAGCAAAACGTCCTGCAATAATAGCGGTGAACAATAAAAGAGTGAGGGAGAGGAGAACTATTGAAATATGCTCATTACTCATTAGCAGATTTTTTCCAGTATACAGTAACGTCATCTATTATAAAACCATCAATATAGAAGCTATCTCTTAAAGGCTGAGCAAAAATTTGCTATAATCACTGCATGACAGATCAAAGGTACCAAATCTTGCTCTACTATAAATATGTTACGATTGCTGATCCAGAAGCAGTTCGCGACGAACAGCGAGCACTTTGTGAGTCTCTTGGAATCAAGGGGAGAATCATCATTGCCAAAGAGGGGATTAATGGCACTGTCGAAGGTTTGACTGAAGATACCGAAAAATATATCGAAGCCATGAAAAAAAGCCAATATTTTTCTGCTATTTCCTACAAAAAGAGTGTCGGTACAGGAAAAGCATTTCCAAAGCTATCGGTTAAAGCACGAGAGGAAATTGTTACCTTGCATCGACCAGACTTAAATCCCAATCAAATAACTGGCAAATATCTTTCTGCCGAAGAACTGCACCAATGGTTTGAGGAAAAAAAAGAGTTTTATATCGTTGATATGCGAAACGATTACGAATATATCTCTGGCCATTTTGAAGGATTTATCCCGTCTGGCATTCATAATTTCTTTGATTTGCCAGAAATCTTGCCGAAATTGCAGCATCTTAAAGACAAAACAATTGTGACTGTCTGTACCGGAGGAGTACGCTGCGAAAAAGCTTCAGGGCTTCTAGTAGAAAATGGCTTTGCTGATGTTTATCAGCTCAAAGATGGTATCCAGACCTATATGGAGAAATATCCCAATAAGCATTTTAAGGGCAAGCTCTACGTTTTTGATAATCGTCTCACGGTTGGCTTCAATACTGATGCTCCAGAGCATGAAGTAGTTGGCAAATGCTTCCACTGCGGCAAGGCATGTGATACCTATGCAAATTGTGAAGATAACATGTGTCACTATCATTTTATCTGCTGTGACGATTGTCTTGATAAAGAAACAGGTTTTGCCTTTGACAAGCCAGCATGTAAAGAGACATATTTACAAAAAAAGAAACAATCGTTTCAGTATGCATAACAAACGAATTCTCGTTCCTGTAATTCTGATACTGCTTGGTGGAGCAGCATTTATCGTCAGTATATTTTCTGGAAATTCGCAAAAACCTCTTTCCACACTTCTTCCTTCACAGCCAGTACAACCTGCTGAAACAGCATCTGCAAAAATCATTTCTGGTTTTTTTGATCCTGCCAAACAGAAATCAGATGATGCATGGAAAAAACTATTAACCCCCCAGCAATACCACATTTTGCGAGAGCAGGGGACAGAACTCGCTTTTACGGGGGAGCTTAATAGCGAAAAAAGGAAAGGAACTTACTATAGTGTTGGTTGTGACCAGCCAGTATTTCGCTCAGAGCAAAAATATGAGTCAGGAACGGGATGGCCAAGCTTTTGGGATCCGATTACTGAGAATGCGCTTGTGTTGCGGGAAGATATTTCCGGGGGCATCTCTCGTATAGAAGTGCTTGATGCATGTGGAGGGCATTTGGGACATGTGTTTGATGATGGGCCTGCGCCCACGGGTAAAAGATATTGTATGAATTCCGTTGCCTTATACTTTGTCCCTGACCAAAAATAGGCTATACTATCTGTAGTTCTCAGGGGCTAGTTTCAATGATGCAATGCAGCGGACAATAGCCTTCTGCAAGAAGTACTTATAGCTAGTTACTCAGAAACACACTAAGATCGGTTGTACAGGGACAGTTAAACTGCAACGGCTCATCGGGATTACTACTTGTCGGCTCAGTTTTATAACTAAAAAGGATAATTTGTTGTTTGCCATCCTGCTCTTTGGAGTAACCCCAGGTAGATGAACCAGGCCCATCTGCTGAAAGTGCCATGTCTGGTTGATAGCCTAATTTTTGTAGCTCCTCAGCTTTTTCAAAATGAGGAATGCTTGCCGTGTCAATTGTCGTCGTCCCAGTTATCAGAAGTCCATTCATTTCACCATAAGGTGTTTGTTCTTGGGTTGTCGTTGCTGCTTCCCACGTGGCTTCTGGATACCATGTCGGTATCAATGGAGCAATTGGATTATTTTTTTCTGTTTGTTTGGAGACATTTTGTAGGTACATAATGCTTGCAAGGATTGCTACTCCTACAGCAACAAGAAGAATAATAAGTGTCTCTTTTTTCATCTAGATATTATTGACAAGTCCCATTATACAGCGCGGCATCGTCACAGACGTTTCCATTGGGGAGCGTACATGTTGCATCTTGTTCGGCCAAGGTTTTGCCACCAACCCAGGCACAATATTGTTGCTCTATAGTGTCATAGCCGGTTGTTTTTACTCCACCAATAGGGCACTCTCCCCGATACAGTGCCCATTCCTCACAGGCTTGATTATCTTCGAATTGGCAGAGACCATATTCGCCACCATCACCACGAGTTTGGATAACCAGATCTCCACCTTTTTCTATGCAATACTCAGATGCTGGGTTAGATAGTTTAGAATTAGAATTTTTTTTATTGCCTTGGGAGTCAACAACAGTGAGGGTTTCATTGAAAGGTGAATCAATTGGTTGCTGATTTTGATCAAGAAGCGTAATCTTATCGTTATTTATTTGATAGTATGTCTTATTCTTGTTACTTTCAAGGACAAGGATCGTATACTCTTTTTCTTTTGATGCTTCTCTATCTATCCACCATTTTCCTTCAGTAACAAATGGCTGCATATTTTTACCCTCATAGACTTCACTTTGTGTGAACGTGCCATAGTTAGGATTGCCTGCTGGTTTCGTGAGTGTCAGCGTCGTTGCTATACCTGAACAATCAGCGCAAGGAAAGGTTCCAGTAAAGGTTTGTGCAGTTGGGCTACTGAAGTAATGCTTGGTAAGAAAAAGGAAAACAAGAAAAGTAAGAACAATGGTGGGGAGAATTACCAGAAAAAGAATTTTATAGTAAGGAAGCTCTTTCTTTTTGATCACTTTGAGCATATCTTAATAGTAACAAAGGAGTATCTGTTTTTGCAAGAGAGAAAATCATAAGCAGTTTAGGGATAAAAATGCTACAATACTCTCGAAAAGTAGTATGAAAAGAATCGGAAAATATCTTAATCCTATTACTCGTTTGGGTATAAAGAAATACTCTATTATCTTCCCGTTAACAGTAAGTTTACTTACGGCTTTTTTTTCAGAGTTTGTCGCATCAGTACTGAATGACCCCAACATTGTCGGCGTCTATATTGTTTTTATTAATATCATTTTTATTATCTATTTTGCTTTCAGGGATGGTATTCGTGGAGGAACAATTATCACGGTTATGTCACTGCTTTATTATGCGTATCTTATTGATGCTCGTGGATATCGTGGACAAGAGCTTGTTACGGCTATTGAAACGACTATTCTTTTGGGTGTCATTTATGGATTTCTTTCGATAACCATTGGATGGCTAAAGCAAACAATTGATACATTACTCGGTCGTGAAAAAGAGCTAAGAAACATTGCAGAAGAGGGAGAGGTAAGACTTACAACTATCTTACAACAACTTCCTGTAGGCGTCATGATTGTTGATGCAAAAGATCATAAACTGACAGGGAATAAGCATCTGGAAAAGGTTACTGGAAGAAAAATTAAAGGAAGAATGAGAACAGATGAAAGCTATCCTTCCAAATATATCTACCATAACGATAAGCCTGTTCTGCAAAAAGATTGGCCGATTGCTCGTGCACTTACTAAAGGTAAAACAGTTACCTTACAAGAAATGGAATATCGCCGCGAAGACAAAAAGCGTCTTTTTCTTCGAGTAAATGCCTCACCTATTAAAAAAGATGAAGAGATTATCGCGGCAGTTTCAACTTTTTATGACGTTACCCATGAAAAAGAGCTGGAACAACGGAAAGATGACTTTGTGAATATGGCTTCTCATGAATTGAAGACACCTATTACAAGTATGAAATTATATATTGATCTCCTTTTAAAACGAGTTCAGCACTATGAAGATCAGCGTGCGCTTAAAGCAGTCCGTAGCATCAAGTTACAAACTGAAAAACTGCAAGAGTTAGTAAGTGATCTTCTTGATGTTTCCCGATTACAGACAGGTAAATTACAATTTACCAAAGAGCCCTTCTCGCTTACTGAACTACTAGAAGAAACAATTGAAATGCTTCAAGAGACAACGAAGGATCATGAGATTATTCTTCAACAGGCAAAAGATTTGACAGTTATTGGTGATAGATTTCGCATTTATCAAGTTGTTTCTAATCTGGTTACCAATGCGATTAAGTATTCTTCATCAGGTAAGGAAATCATTGTTCGAGTAGAAAAAGAAGGTGAAAAAGCAATTGTGCATATTCAAGATAATGGGATAGGTATCCCAAAAGAACAACGGAGAAAAATATTTGAGCGACTCTATCAAGTCACCGATCCAAAAGAAAAAACCTTTCCAGGAATTGGTATGGGGCTGTATATTGCCAAAGAAATAATCAAAAGACATAAAGGAAGAATTTGGGTTGAAAGTGAAAAAGGGAAAGGGTCAAAGTTTTCTTTTACGTTGCCATTAAAAAAATAATATGAAAAAAATTTTTATTATAGACGATGAGGAGAGTATTGTTGAAGCGCTTACTTTGCTTCTTGAAGATGTTGGTTATACTGTTTTTAGTGCAAAAAAAGGCAAAGATATCCTTCAAAACGTCAGAGAGACATCTCCTGATATTATTTTATTAGATCTATTACTCTCAGGGCTTGATGGGCGAGAAATTTGTCTAGAGCTAAAAAACCAAAGCGAAACAAAAGAGATTCCTCTTATTATGGTTTCTGCTCATCCAAGCGCTGAAAAAAGTGCAAAAGAAGCGGGCTCCGATAACTTTCTTGCAAAGCCTTTTGAAACAGAAGAACTCCTTGCTTTATTGGATCAGTATCTCAGTAAGAAAAAGTAATTGTAATTCCTTGACAAGTGTGTCCCAATCAGCAATCATAAGAATATGAACATTTTTCTTTTTGCTGAAACGATCGGGGAAGTACTTGATATTGCTGGCATATTTGTCATTTTGATAGGAGCTATTGTCTCAACAGCCTACTTCCTTTTGGGGGTTTTTGAATCGAGACACAAAGAGTTCATCTATAAATCATTTCGTAATAACCTTGCTCGAAGCATTCTCCTTGGTCTGGAATTTTTGGTTGCGGGAGATATTATTCGTTCAGTGACGGGGGAGCCAAACTTTACCAATATAGCTGTGTTGGGACTAATTGTTCTTATTCGTTCATTCCTTGGGATTACCTTTGAAATGGAAATTGAGGGCAAATGGCCTTGGCAGAAAGCTGGCAAAAAGACGACAGAATAAGATGCTCACTTCTCTTCAATGAGTAGATATTTCCTTGCAAATTTCTCCATTGTTTTGACAATCGGGATAATATCTCTTCCTTTTTCAGTTAGCCCATAGACGACAGATCCTTTTGCTTTGGTCTCTTCAGTTCGGTAGATAATTGCCTCTAATTCGAGCCGCTTGAGTCTATTGGTTAAGGTTGTTGGATTGATTCCTTCCAAATCCCTTTCCATTTGTGAGAAACGCTTCTCACCACTTTTAAGGGTATAAATAAGATACAATGTCCAAAAATCACCAAGGATTTTAAGCCCTGGTCGACACGCTTCTTCTGCCTGTTTATTGTTCCTTATCATATGCTACTTGAAATCACTACAAAAAGTATAGTATGCTTATTATGACTAATTATTATACCATACTATATCCTATGAAAGCGGCTCAAATTACTACCTAAATAAATCTAACGAGCAAAGTTGCAATTGATGCAAGCGTATAGCCTGTCACGCTATACATAATATACGGATAAGATCTCCAATTTTCTCTTATTTTGAAAAAGATTCCTAAAGAAATTACCATAAGGAGCGTCGCGAAGAAAAATCCTACATGGACAGGGTCAAATGCTGCATAAGCATACCACATAAATCCAAAAATAAAGCTGTTGGCAAAAAGAATAGCGAGTTGGTTCTTGGTAAACTTTTTAGCTGGAAGTCTGAGAGATAAGAGCATAATTGCGGTATTCATCATGACAGTCCCTACAAAGAAGATGATATTACCAGCATAATAATCATTAATAAAAAGACCTCCACAGAGATTTGTTGTAATCCGGTCAATATCACAGTAGGTATTAAAGGTAAAACTTGCTACTTCATGCCATCCTTCTCCTGCTCCAAAAAGATAAGCGCCCAACAGAAACAGTAAAAGCAGCAATGCGTTAGATTGATCTTTTAACGCTTAAAAATTGTGTGTGATGGTTTTTATGATAAAGAAAGAGACGACAATTGTTAGCGGAAAAATGATGACGGTTTGGATTATGTAATGCAGTCGAATAAAGTCATATGGTGGAACAAGCATCCTTGTCGCGGGTAAAAGCCTTTCAATGATAACGATAACTGCTATTAACGTAACAAGGGAAAGAAGAAAGTTGATTTTGTTCATAGCTATTTCTTCATCAATCCCACATAGTTAATCTTTGGGAAAATGGTGCGGATTTCTTCCCAGAACTTATCAGCCAATTTATCCGAGAATTTACCATATTTGCTTGATTCGGATTTTGCACAGAGATTGTTCTCCCAGCGTTGCATAATCATCATAACTTTTTGTCCGTCTTCATTATATTTTTCTTGCCATTTTTGAGGTTCCTCTGCATAGTTATCATGGAGCTCTTTGAATGGTTCAAAAAGATCTTTGTGGGCTTCAAGCATTTCTTGTACTTGTTTCTTGTACTTGGTCATAGCTATTCTTCAGGTTCTGGAGGGAGGAATTCTTCACCACCGTGGTCTTCTTTTTGTGGGTATTCATTTGGTTTGAGCCAGTAAACGTAGGAACAACCGGTTGCTTTACGATTTTTGCTGTCCCAACCTGCTGTACTACATTTTTTCATCTTTTTTCCAGCATTTGTTGTAAAGAGAACAAGCTTTTCTCCACAATCAGGACATTCTTCATCAAGTTTCTCAGTTGTACCGTTAATCCATTCGACATAGTCACAGCCATCAACTTTTTTGGTTTCTTTATTCCAGGTTCCGGCTGAACATTTTTTCATTTTCTTTCCAAACCGAGTAACTGACATAACTAATTTTGAACCACATTTGGGGCACTTTTCATCGAGTTCTTCTGGTTCGACTTCAAGCCATTTAACATAGTCACAGCCGACTGTTTGTCTTGATTCAGCATCCCATGAGCCTTTGGAACACCGTTGCAGTTTGCGTCCTGTCTTTGTTACCGTCACAGGATCAAGAGGAGAACCACATTTGGGACAACTATCTTCTTGTTCGGTCGTGTCTATCTTTTTTACCATTGAAAATCTATGGTACTGTTTTTCTCAGAAAGAGTCAAGACTTGACAATGATAGAGCTCTACCAGTAGGCTTATGATATCTATGCATAAAAAAGTAACAGCCGCCAAGTCTGATGAAACAATAGCTCCTCTTTATTCTTCACGAGCACTCAATACCGCGGTCCCCAAATATCGTGTCCCAGTCCGTGGTGTTGCTCCATCAGTTGCGTATCAGTTGGTACATGATGAGCTGATGCTGGATGGCAATGCCCGAATGAATCTGGCTACTTTTGTCACGACCTGGATGGAACCAGAAGCCCAGCAGCTGATGTCTGATACATTTGAGAAGAATATGATTGATAAAGATGAGTATCCGCAAACGGCCGAGCTTGAGAATCGATGTGTCAATATGCTTGCTGATCTCTGGCATGCTCCGTCAGATGGACATGCAATCGGGACATCAACTGTTGGATCAAGTGAGGCCTGTATGCTTGGAGGTATGGCACTCAAGTGGCAATGGAAGCAGCGAATGAAAAAGGCTGGTAAACCAACTGACAAACCCAATATGGTCATGGGAATAAACGTGCAGGTCTGTTGGGAAAAGTTTTGTCGTTACTGGGAAATTGAACCTCGATTTGTCCCGATGGAGGAGGGGAGATATCATTTGACTGCTGAGGAAGCGGTCAAGCTCTGTGATGAAAATACCATTGGTGTTGTTGGTATTCTTGGAAGCACCTTTGATGGAAGTTATGAGCCAATAGAAGCAATCAGTAAGGCGCTTGACCGCTTCCAACAAGAGACGGGTATCGACATCCCAATGCACGTTGACGCTGCAAGCGGGGGATTTATTGCTCCTTTTATCCAACCCGATATCGTATGGGATTTCCGTCTTCCACGAGTGAAATCTATTAATACTTCAGGGCATAAATATGGTCTTGTCTATCCTGGACTTGGCTGGGTTGTCTGGCGAGATGAAGAAGATTTGCCAAAGGAACTTATCTTTAATGTCAATTATCTGGGAGGACAAATGCCCACTTTTGCCCTTAATTTCTCTCGTCCGGGAAATCAAGTGATAGCCCAATATTATAATCTTCTTCGGCTCGGCAAAGAAGGGTATCAAAAGATACAGCAGAACTGCCAGGATACTGCTCTCTATCTCTCGAGCAAAATAGCTGAACTAGGACCCTTTGAGCTTATTTCAAAAGGTAATGATGCTCCTGTCTTTGCCTTTAAGCTCAAAGATGATGTGAAGCATTTTACCGTCTTTGATTTATCCGAAAGGTTAAGAGATCGTGGTTGGCTTGTCCCTGCCTATACCTTCCCTGAAAACCTGGAGCATATTGCAGTGCTACGCTTGGTTGTCAAAGAGAACTTTAGTCGTGATCTAGCGGAGTTGCTCCTTGCAGATATCAAACGGCATCTGGAGTGGTTTGAACAACATCCTGTCGAATCCTCAGCTAAAAAGAAGAAACAAATGTTTCATCATTAATTATGCATAACACAGGCAAAAAATTATCGGTTCTGACACTGATGATGCTTATTGTAGCGGCAGTTGCCAGTATCCGAGGCCTTCCCAGTACCGCCGAACAGGGGATGCAGCTCATTTTCTTTTTGGGTTTTTCTGCTCTCGTTTTCTTTGTCCCGACCTCACTTGTCTCAGCCGAACTTGCAACTGGTTGGAAAGGTGGGATCTTTGCTTGGGTAAAAGAAGCTTTTGGTGACCGTTGGGGATTTGTCGCAATTTGGCTCCAATGGATTCAAAATGTTGCCTGGTATCCGACAGTTCTTTCTTTTGCCGCGGCAGCTATTGCATATGTTATTGATCCAGCACTTGCGAATGATGGGATGTTTACGGCGCTGGTTATCATAAGTGTCTATTGGGCAGCGACGTTTATTGCCTTACGGGGGATAAATGTTGCGGGTGTTGTTGGAAGTTGGGGAGTGATTCTTGGTACGCTTCTTCCTGGAGCATTCATCATTTTGCTTGGTATACTCTATATCTTGCAAGGACATCCTTCAGCAATCCCATTGCGAGTAGAAGACATTGTCCCACAATCTTTTTCTCTTCCTGTCATTGTTTTTACTGTTGGCATCCTCTTATCCTATGCGGGAATTGAAATGAATGCCAATCATGCTCGAGATGTCAAAGATCCGGCAAAATCATTCCCAATTGCTATCCTTGGCGCTGGGATTATTACGGTTGTTTTGGCTATGTTGGGTTCACTTGCGATTGCAATAGTGGTACCTATCCATGAATTAAGTCTCACGGCAGGAGTGATGGAAGCGTATACTATTTTTCTTCGTACCTTTGATATCAGTTGGGCGATGCCAATGATTGCGTTACTCTTACTTATTGGAATCTTTGGAGGCGTGGTTACGTGGATTGCCGGGCCGAGTAGGGGACTTCTTGAAGTAGGGCAAGCTGGCTATCTCCCCCCATTTTTTCAACAGACCAATAAGCATGGTGTCCAAAAAAATATTCTTTTGACACAAGGCGTGATTGTTACGTTACTTGCGTTGTTATTTGTCTTTCTTCCCAATGTAAGTAGTAGTTATTGGTTGTTGACGAGTATGACCATACAAGTCTATCTACTTATGTATATCCTTATGTTTCTCGCGGCAATCCGTCTACGGAAGACACAGCCGCAGGTAATTCGTGCATACAAAGTACCGATGTTGTCATTTGTGGGAGGGGTTGGCCTGGTCGCTTGTATTGCTGCCTTTTTGCTTGGTTTTGTCGCTCCTTCGACTTGGACGGAAGGATCATTTTTGTATGTCAGCATCCTTGCTTCTGGCATCATTTTTCTTAGCTGTGGGCCCTTTATTTTTTATTCACTGCGTAAGAAGAGCTGGAGACAACCGTAAAAACAATTTGGTATAATAATCCCATGTGGAAGCCAACCAAGCCCCCCTTTGCAAGCTACAAAAAAACTGTTTTTGCCAAATCTGCAAAAGTAGCAGATATTGTGTATCAGATTGGGGAGTATGATGCTCTGCGAAAGCCATCGCAAGAAGTTCCTTTGGACAACATTACTTCTCCTGACATGCAAAAGAAGTTTGCTTATCTTAAAAAGCGTTTGCTGCTTTATCGTAAACGTACTGGGTATGGACGGGGGATAGCGGCGGTTCAAGTGGGAATTCCTGAGCGATTTGTTGTAACCTATACTCCTGAGGGGTTACTGCTTCTCATAAATCCCGTAATTACAAAAAAGTCACAAAGTCTTCTCAGGTATTCTGAAGGCTGTATGAGTGCTGGGGCTATTTTTGCTCCAGTCGTAAGACCAGCATGGATTGCGTTTGAGTATTACAATGAAAAAGGGGGAAAACAATTGTGGGATACGAAAGATGATACGAGTATTGGTAGGATGCTCAATCGTGTTTTTCAACATGAAATTGACCATCTTGAGGGAATTATTAATATCGATAAAGTGCAGGGACATGAATTATTCCTTGATTCAGATCCGGAGTTTTATGCTACCTCTCGTTTTGCACCAGTGAAATAACTGCTTGATTCTCTTAACAAATATCCGTACTCTTAAAGAAGAGGCAAAAAAATTATGAAACCAGTGATACAGGAAGAAAAGAAAATTGAATCAGAGGTTGAAAGCCTTATTGATCGCAATCGAGTGGTTAGTTTTTCTGATGCCGTTTTTGCTTTTGCAGCGACGCTTCTTGTCCTCAAAATAGATCTACCAGAAATTTCAGGTGGTGATCTTAACACACAGTTGGCACAGGGACTCATTACCCTTTGGCCAGCGTATCTTGCCAATGTCATTTCTTTTCTTGTTATTGGCTACTACTGGCTCAATCATCACGCGATTTTTGGTTTTGTACAACGCTTTAATCAGACGATTGTATGGATTAATCTTATTTTTCTGATCTCTATTTCTTTTTTGCCTTTCCCGGTAGACTTGTATGGAGACTATTCTACGGTTCCTATTATTGTTGTCTTTTATTCGGCTAGTCTTGCTTTTGTCGGTTACTTCTTAGCTTTTATCTGGTGGTATGCCGCAGATAAACACCGCTTGATTAACAAAAACTTGGGTGACCGACAGATCAGGTATTATCTTGCACGTATTCTCATCGCACCGATTGTTTTTACCTTTTCAATTCCACTTGTCTGGGTGCATCCAATCATTGCACAGGGAGCATGGGTTCTTGTACTGATTGGGACAGTCTTGATCAATAGAATATTTCATATCAAAAATCTTAATAGTATCGAAAAAGCAACATTTTAGCGTTATAATACTCTCATGCTTCCGACAAGTGATTTAATAATTAAACCTTTTATTTCGCAAGAGTCGTGGGAAGACTGGCTAGCAAAGCATCATGCTTCAGAAAAGGGGATTTGGCTACAGTTTTACAAAAAGAAGTCAGGAAAACCTACGGTAACCTATGCGCAGGCTCTCGAAGTTGCTCTGTGTTATGGCTGGATTGATAGTCAGGTAAAGAGTCTTAACGAAGAGGCCTACATTCAGAAGTTTACTCCTCGCGGTTCAAGAAGTATCTGGTCAAAAATTAATGTGGGTCATATTGCTCGACTCATCAAAGAAGGGAAAATGAAGCCTGCTGGCCTTGCAGCAGTTACGGTTGCAAAGAAAGATGGGAGATGGGAAAAAGCCTATGACTCTCCCAAAAATATGACAATTCCAGAAGACTTTGTAAAAGAATTATCTAAACATAAAAGAGCAGAAACATTTTTTACGACACTCACTAAGACAAATAGATATGCTATAGCCTGGCGTCTCCAAACAGCCAAAAAGCCAGAGACTCGAGCCAGAAGAATGCAGGCGATTATCGAAATGTTAGAAAAAGGAGAGAAAATACACTTCTAGTTATAACTCCTTCTGCTTACGGAGCGTTCGGTAGAGGCGACGCTTTTCCCTTAAAAGACTTCCAAGTCCAAAAAGCGTCGCAAGGAGTCCAATAATTCCTCCCAAGAAAGGAATAAAGGTAAACACTGTATACATCAGTAGACCAAGTAAAAACAAGATTGCTGAAGGTAATTTTTTATCAATAGTTTTTCCTATCTTTTCTCCAATCAGGTATATGGTAAAGAGCTTTGCAAGGTAAGCCACAATAACAAATAAAATAATAAACAGGAAAGCTGCTGGAATACCAATAAGAGTAAATAAGAGAAGCATAAAGATGACTGGTCCCAGAAGAAGAGTAAGTAACCCAATACCAAGATTTTTCCATGGTTGTTTTGCTATATTATCCGAAACTCGTTGTAGAAAATAAGGAGTTAATCCAACGAGGAGTAGTCCAATAATAAGCAAAGAAATAAACTCAGGAAGTTTAAACAGCAGCCAAGAATCAATAAAATTTGATTGTCTTTCTTCAACAGGAGGAAAAGTATGTGTCAATTTCCCCATAATTGTCGCTCCTGGAAAAAGTTGTGCGGGTTCATCACTTAGGTACGTTAGGTTTCCTTCGATATGTGCTTGTGGCATAAGTGTTAATTGCCCCACAGCAGCGTAGACATTTCCATTAATTGCCTGCTCAAGAATAACATTGCCTCCGGTAAAGGTTGCTCCTTTACTGATCGGGGCAGCGACAATAACAGATCCACCACCAGCTACAATACTCCCTCCAATAACTGCATCTTTGCTAACCATAACATTGCCTCCAAATGCAGTGATATTGCGCTCAACGCTACCATTTATTGTTATTTCACCACCAAACACCCGAACATTTTGTGCCTGTCCCTGGATAGTTACTTTACCTCCCGTTGCAATAATGTCTCCTGTTACAATTCC